>Ga0153924_1000130_pt1 | contig 50632 bp, 47 predicted proteins | sample TSNJ008MetaG_FD_104709 | JGI IMG/M metagenome (GOLD analysis project Ga0153924, IMG submission 104709) | Attine ant fungus gardens microbial communities from New Jersey, USA - TSNJ008 MetaG | ecosystem: Host-associated > Fungi > Mycelium > Unclassified | place: USA: New Jersey, Wharton State...
CAGGAGTTCAACGATGGTGCGACGAAGACGATCGAGGGGCTCGAGGGCATGTCGATGTACCTGAACAAGGCGGCCGAGGCGCTGCAGCAGACCGATCAGGAGCTCGCGAACGCGATCAAGTAGCTCCGACGCCGTTCGGTCCGCGTCCCGATCCGGGGCGCGGGCCGACTCGGTTCCACCCGGTGCCCGCACGGCGCGCCGGACCCGCTGCTGACCACTCGACCCCGGAGGATCCATGGCTGACCTCATCATCACGAAGGAAGTCCTCGAGGACTCGTCCACCAAGCTGCAACACATCTCGGACGAGCTCGAGCACCAGAAGTCCGACGACCGTGCCCTCGACCAGGTCTACGGCCAGCACGACGTCCACAAGGCGATGCACGACTTCTCCGGCGACTGGAAGATCCACCGGAACAAGATGAAGGGCGCCATCGCCGACCTCCGCGACAAGATGCAGAAGGTCACCCAGAACTGGACCGATCTCGAGCACGACCTCACCGAGAAGTTGACCACCGAGAGCTCCGACGCGGGGAACGCCTGATGCCGGCGCGCGGTGGGAACTGGGGCCTGCTGGGCGAGTCGACCGACCCGGTCATCGCGGACACCGTCGTCCTCGGGCAGCTCATCACGTACTACAAGGACATGGCGGCGGAGATCACGTCCGAGGCCGCGGTACTGAAGAGCATCGGCGACGGCGACGACAGCAAGTTCAAGGGCGAGACCGCCGACGCCGTCCGGAAGAAGAGCAAGGAGGTGGCGGAGTCCCTCCACAAGATGTCCGGCCGGTACGACGCGATCCGGGATGCCCTGACGGGGTACCTGCCGTCGCTGGAGCAGGGCCTGAGCGAGTCGGCGGGTGCACTCGAGGAGGCCGAGTCCGCGCAGCAGTCCGGCGCGAGTGCCTCGGCGATGCCGGACCCCTCCGTGGACCGTGCGGACGACGCCCCGCCGCTCACCGACGACGAGCAGGGCCAGATCGACGCCAAGCACGCGGCGACCACCAAGGCGAACGAGGCGATGGACGGTGCGAAGACCCGGCTGCGGAACGCGCTCGCTGCCCTGGACGGCGCGGGGAAGGCCGCGGCGTCGACGATCCGTGCGGCGTGGGACGACGGCCTGCACGACACCCTCGGCGACAAGATCAAGGCGTTCTTCTCGGCGCTCTTGAAGATCATCGTGAAGATCTTCACCTACATCGGGATCGCCCTCGCGGCGTTGGCGATCCTCATCCCCGGTGTCGGCGTCCTCGCGATCATGGGTGCCGTCGCCGCGGGGGTGAGCCTCGTCGCCCAGATCGGTCTCACTGCGCTCGGCGAGGGGAACGTCTTCGACCTGGTGATGGCGGTCGTGGGCGTCGTCACCCTCGGCGTCGGCGTCGGGATCACGAAGGCGACGTCGATCGCGGTCAGCAAGGGCATCACCGCTGGCAAGACCGCGGTCCAGAGCGGCCTGAAGGTCGACCTCGGCAAGATCTCGAAGCTCCGGAACGACGCGATCGGCGGCTGGCTGTCGAAGACGAAGAGCCTCGACGACGCCTACGACACCCTCAAGGTCGCCGACAAGCTGGACGGCGACGTGACGCAGATCGCCATCAAGCGCATGGACGACTTCATGGGCAAGTTCACGGACAACCCGAACTGGTGGAACATCCCGAAGATCGGCACGACGATCAGGAACGACTGGGCCACGGTCTCGAAGCAGTTCGGTTCCGATCTGTTCACCCGGCAGGGGTTCACGAGTTGGGCGGAACGGATCGGCGGCGTCGACTTCCAGCTGCTGCGGAACGACCTCGGCAAGTGGGGTGGTGCCAACGGAGTCGGGAGCCTGGTCGGCAGCGCGCCGAAGTGGCACACCTACGTCAACGGCGGGATGGCCGTCTGGGGCCGGGACTACTCGATCGCCGGTCTCGTCATCAACCCGGTCGGTGACGGAGCGGACACGAAGCGCCCGTGGACCGACGACTGGAACGCGATCAAGCACCCGATCAGCGTCTGAGGACAGCGGAGCACATGACTGCAGCAGTTCGGCTCATCTCGAGCATCGACGTCGAGGCACCCCGGTGGCTCGTCGTCCCCGACCCGGCCGACGCGACGCCGTCGTGGCGCGCCGAGGCGCTCCGGCTCTTCGAGGCGATCGTGCAGGTCGATCGGGACGCCGAGGGCGAGCAGCGGATCTTCGACCACGGACACGAGGTCGACCCGGTGGTGGCGCTCGACACACTGCTGGAGTTCCGCGCCTCGCTCGAGGGCGGGGACCGGCTGGTCGCCGGCCTCGGCGTCCCGAACCGGTGGCCACTGCCCGTCGTGGTGTCGGTCGGAGTCGCCGCCGGCGGAGATGACGACGGGGAGCCGCACCGCACCCGCGCGCTCCTCGAGCTCGCCGGTGCCGACGGTGGGCTCCCGGTGGAACAGCCGGCGGTCGACGAGCTCCCCGAGCACGTCGGCGGGGAGGGGCCGGTCGTGACCCGGTTCGACCTCGACGACGACGGCGCGATCTGGGCCACGGTGTGCGCCGTCCGGCGGGAGGACGGCAGGGACGGCCCCGCCGTCCACACCCGGGTGCTCTGGCGCACCCGGGACCTCGACGTCGTGCCGGTGTTCGGCTCCGAGGTCGTCGACCTCCTCGCCGCGATCCGGAACGAGGTGTCCGCATGAGCGACCCCACGGCTTCCTTCTTCATGGTCGTCCCGCCCGGGTGGGCCCGACTCCCCGCCCGCGAGGAGGACCGGCAGGGACTCACCGCGATCGTCCGCCAGGTGATCGCCGACGCCCTCCCCGACGACCTGCCCCGTGACCGTGCCGAACCGCTCCGGCAGGAGATGCGGAAGCGTCTCATCGCGACGGTGGTCGAGGCCGGCGACAACGGCGCGACGGCGGTGTACCTGCCGGTGCGCCCCGTCGACGGGTTCACGCCGCCCGTGTCCGTCATCGAGTCCGAGGTGGACGACGAGTCCGACGAGGCGCCGGAGCAGGTGATCGCGCAGATCCTGGCGGATGCGCTCCCGGACCGGCGCGACCAGGAGGACCCCGGCATCCGCGAGGTCGACGGTGGCATCGCCGCCCGCACCGACTCGGTCGTGCGGCGGGTGAACCCGGCGGCAGAGCTCCCGGGTCTCGGCGACGAGCTGCCCGTCGTGGACGACCGTCAGGTCGTGTACACGATCCCGGTGCCGCACCGACCCGGTCGGTGGGTGGTGTTGTCGTTCTCGGCGATCAGCAGCCCGGGTTCCGACGAGCAGCTGACCGACGCGCTCGTGGCACTGTTCGACGCGATCATGACGACCTTCCGCTGGGCCGACGTCCCCGGGGCGGAGCCCACCACCCTCGAGCGACGGCTGGCCGAGCTGGGAGGCGCCGCGTGACCTGGTCCTTCGTCCACCCGGAGTCGCACCTGCTCCTCACCATGTCGGTCGTGGTGTTCCTCGGCACGCTCGCGTTCGTCATCCCCACGATCGTCGCAGTGCGTCGTCGCACCGCCACGGACGCGCTCGCGTGGGCCGACCAGGTCCGCCGGGACCCGGCCGCGACCTGGGGCACCGACCGCGTGCTCCGAGCCGTGGACGCGTCCTGCGCGGCGGCCGGGGTGGTGTTCCCGGGCGCCGTCCGGATCCTGGTCGGGTCGACCGTCCGCCTCGACCTCGCCGCACCGACGATCGCACCGCCGCCGCCGTGGACGGCGACGCCGGACGGACGGTCGTGGTCGGCCCCGACGTGGGCGCTGCAGGCCGTGCCGCTCACGGGCGCGGCTCCGGAGGAGTTCGCGACCGTCGTCCCGCTCGGCACCGTCGGCGACGAGGTCGTCCTGGTCGACCTGCGCCGGGTCGGCGGGATCGTCGCGCTCCGGGGTGAGCCCGCCGCGCGCGACGCGGTGCTCCGGCGGGTCGTGGACCAGGTCCGCACTGGACCGTGGGCGTCGGACACCGTGGTGCTCGGCGTGGGCACCGCGTCGGCGGCCATGACGTCGGTGTCGGTGCGCGACGCGATCGCGGCCCTCACGTCGGACGCGACCCCGGGCCTCCTGGTCGTGTCGCGGGTCCCGTCGGGTGCGGACGGTCGCGAACTCGTCCGGCTGCTCGAGCGGCCGGGCGGTCGGTGGGCGTGCATCGCGTGCGCTCCGCACGCTTCAGCGCGATGGACGATCGAGGCCCGTCGCGACGGGACGCACGTCTCGGACGTGCTCGGAACGGTCCGCTGGGCGGACGTCGGGCTGTCGGTTCCGCAGGCAGCACCCGTCGTCGCCGAGGCCGACGCCTGATGCGCGTGGTCGTGACCGTCGTCGACGACGGCACCGGTGAGCGCTCCGACGTGCTCGTGGACGCGCCGAGCCGCACGCCGATGCGGGGCGTCGTCGACGCGCTCGCCCGGCGGACCGGTGGTGCGGCGATGCCGCCGGACGCGCCGGACGGGGACGTCCCGTTCGCGCGGAGCGGGCTGGTGGACGGCGCCGTGCTGCACGTCGGCGGTACGGATCGACCGGCAGGAGACACTGGCATCGTGCACCTCCTGGTGGTCGGTGGCGAGGGCGCGGGGCGCGCACACCGCGTGAACCCGGGGACGTTCCGGATCGCGCTGCGCGCGGACGGGGCGCCGACCGTCGGTGCGGATGCGGTCGGACACCCCGGCCTGGAGGCACGGATCGCCTTCGACGGTGCGGTGACGGTCCGCAGGGCTTTTGGTGACGAGGACGTAACCGGCTCTCCAGGTTCGCTAGCGGCGACGATCGAGCAGGACGACATCGGCGACGACTGGATCGACTGGGCCCCGGACGCGCTGGTCCGCGTCGGATCGACGGTCCTCACGGTTCGTCCCGTGGAGGTCGTCGACCGGATGCTCCTGCGACCGCCGGACTCCGGGCAGCTCGACTTCAACCGGCCGCCCCGGTTGCTGCCGCCGTTCCTCACGACGCAGTTCCGGATCCCGAAGCCGCCGGTCCCGCCGCAGCGGTCGGCGATCCCGTGGATCATGGTGTTCGTCCCGGCGATGTTCGGCATCGTGATGGCGACGGTGTTCCACTCGCCGTTCTACCTGCTCTTCGCGGCGATGACCCCGATCATGGTCGTCGGACAGACCGTGACCTCTCGGCGGACGGGGAAGAAGAGCCACCGGAAGCACACCGCCGAGCACCGCGAGCGGGTCGCAGCGCTCGAACGGGCGATCGACGCCGCCGTGCTCGCGGAACGCGACGAACGCCGGCGATCTGCGGCGGACGCCGGATCGTTGCGGGTGGTGGCGACGACCCCGGGGCGGCGGCTCTGGGAGCGGCGCCCGTCGGACGGCGACCACCTCCACGTCCGGATCGGCCTCGGCGACCTGCCGTCCACCGTCAGCGTCGACGACGACCGCGACCTCGACGGGCTCGCGCACGAGGACCGCGTCACCCGCGGCGTCCCCGTCACGGTCCCCCTCGCCGAGGTCGGCGTCCTCGGCATCTCCGGGCCCGGATCCTCCCCGCGTGGGCTCGGTCGGTGGGTACTCGGGCAGCTCGCCGTGACGCAGAGTCCGCGTGAGGTCCAGTTCGTCGTGCTCACCGCCCAGCAGCACGTTCCACAGTGGGCGTGGACGCTCTGGCTCCCCCACCTGCGGCCGACCGGCGGGCAGGACGCCCTCGCACTCATCGGGGCGGACGGCGAGACGATCGGCCGACGGCTCGCCGAACTCACCCAGGTCCTCGGCGAACGGCGTGCCGAACGTGCGAAGAACGGGTTGATGCGCTCCCGGTTCTCGCCGGAGATCGTCGTCGTGCTCGACGGCGCCCGACGACTGCGGGCGATGCCCGGCGTGGTCGGGCTGCTGCGTGACGGGCCGGCCTGCGGGATCCGCCTGGTGTGCATCGACGAAGAGGAGTGGCAGCTGCCCGAGGAGTGCGTCGCGACGGTCGCGCACCGCAGCGACACCGAGCTCGTGCTGCGACGCCAGTTGTCGGCGCCCGTGGAACTCGTGCTCGCTGACCGAGTCGACGACGACTGGTTCGACGAGGTCGCCCGAGCGGTCTCGCCGCTCCGCGACACGAGCGGGTCGGACGGCGAGGGCTTGGTGCCGGACGCCGCCCGGCTTCTGGACGTGGTCGATCTGCCGCAACCGTCCGGAGCGCTCGTGGCCGACCGCTGGCGGGACGGCGGTGCGTCGACGTCGGCGGTCGTCGGCGTCGGGATCGACGGTGGGTTCGCCCTCGACCTCGTGAAGGACGGTCCGCACGGGCTCGTCGCCGGCACGACGGGTTCGGGCAAGTCCGAGTTCCTGCAGACCCTCGTGGCGTCGCTCGCGCTCGGCAACCGACCCGATCAGATGACCTTCGTCCTCGTCGACTACAAGGGCGGTGCCGCGTTCAGCGTGGCGTCCGACCTCCCGCACACGGTCGGGTTGGTCACCGACCTCGACCAGCACCTGGTCGAGCGTGCGCTCCGGTCGCTCCGCGCGGAGCTCACCCGTCGCGAGCACATCCTGGCGGCGTCCGGGGCGAAGGACATCGAGGACCACCAGGCGCACCTGGACCGCGGCGGTGCCGGCGAGGTCATGCCACGGCTCGTCCTGGTGATCGACGAGTTCGCGGCCATGGTCACCGAGCTGCCCGACTTCGTCGCAGGGCTGATCGGCATCGCGCAGCGCGGCCGGTCGCTCGGCGTGCACCTCATCCTCGCGACGCAACGCCCCGGCGGCGTGGTCGGACCGGACATCCGCGCGAACACCAACCTGCGCGTCGCCCTCCGCATGACCGACTCGGGTGAGAGCACCGACGTCATCGACATCGCGGACGCGGCGCGCATCCCGAAGAGCGTGCCGGGGCGCGCGTTCGCGCGTCTCGGGCACTCCTCGGTGGTGCCCTTCCAGTCCGCTCGCGTGGGTGGGAAGTGGGCCGGCGACGAGGACCCGGCCACGAGTCTCCCGTTCGTCCGCGTGCTCGACTGGCGCGACTTCGCGACCGCACCGCCCGCGCGCCCCGTCCGGAGCGACCGCGCGACGGCCGCGACCGACCTGTCGGTCCTCGTCGGCGCGATGGCCGACGCGCGCGACCGGCTCGGGATCGGTCCCCTGCACAGTCCGTGGCTCCCACCGCTGCCCGAGCTGCTCCCGCTCGATGCGGTCGGTACGGCAGCCGTCGGCGCGGGACGGACCCGCGCCGCGGTCGACGGAGTGCTCCGGTTCCCCTACGGCACGGAGGACCTCCCCGACACCCAGGAGCAGCGCGCCGCCGAGATCGACCTCGACCGCTTCAGCCACCTCTACGTCGTCGGAGCACCGGGCTCCGGCCGTTCGCTCGCGTTGCGGACCATCGCGGCCTCCGCCGCCGCGTCCATCCCGTCGACCGATCTGCACCTGTACGCGATCGACTGCGGCAACGGCGCCCTGGCGTCGCTGCAGACGCTGCCGCACTGCGGCGGGGTGGTGCAGCGCACCCAGGTGGAGCGCGCGACCCGGCTCATCGGCCGGCTCACACGCGAGACCGCCCGGCGACACGACGTCATCGCCGCCGCGAGCGCGTCCGACATCACCGAGCAGCGGCTCCTCGCCGAGCCGGGCGAACGCCTGCCGCACGTGCTGGTGCTCGTCGACCGGTGGGAGAACTTCACCACGTCGCTCGGAGAGGTCGACGGCGGTGCCCTCACCGACGCGCTGCAGGCGTTGCTGCGTGACGGCGCCGCGGCCGGCATCCACGTCGTCGTCTCCGGCGACCGGACGCTCCTGTCGTCCCGGATGTCGACGCTCACCGACGACAAGATCGTGCTGCGCCTGACCGACCGGCTCGACTACTCGCTCGGTGGCATCAACCACCGCAAGCTCCCGGCGACGATCCCGGCGGGACGCGGCTTCCGGGCAGACTCCGGCATCGAGGTGCAGTTCGCCTCGCTCGGATCGGACGTGTCCGGAGCGGGACAGACCGCCGCCGTCCGAGACCTCGCGTCGTCGTTGCGTGCCGGTACCGCCGTGCCGCCGTCTCCGCGACCGTTCCGCGTCGACGCCCTGCCGAAGGACCTGGACCTCGACGGGGCACTCGCGCTCGAGTCGGCGCCGTCGTTGTCGCCGATGGTCGCGGTGACCGGGATCGGCGGCGATGACATGGAGCTGCAGACCGTCGACCTGTCGACCGGTGGCGGGACCTTCATCGTCGCGGGCCCGTCGCGGTCCGGGCGGTCGACGATGCTCGCGTCGATGGCGCGGTCGCTGCTCGCCGGCGGGACGGAACTCGTGGTCCTGGCGCCGCGCCAGGGTCCGGTCCGCGATCTCGACGGGTTGCCCGGGGTCCGCGCGGTGTTCTCCGGCGACGACGTCACCGTGGAGGACCTGTCCCCCGTCCTCACGCCGTCCGGGAGACCGACGGTCCTCGTCGTCGACGACGGCGAGCTCCTCATCGACTGCTCCGCCGCGAAGTGGCTGCGCGAGTGGGGGCGAGCCGCTGCGGACAACCGGCAGGGCCTCCTGCTCGGCGGGAACACCACCGGCCTCGCAGCCGGCTTCGGCGGCTGGCAGGTCGACGCCAAGAAGAACCGTCGCGGGGCCCTTCTCTCCCCACAGGACACGCTTGCCGGCGACCTCATCGGCGTCCGGATCTCGCGGTCGTCGATCTCCGGCCGCATCGAGCCCGGCACCGCCCTCGTCCACCTCGGCACCGGGCTCGCCTCGACCCTGCAGGTGCCGTCGGTCACGCCGAACACGAGGACGGGGAGCGAGGCGGTCGCGCTCGCGGACAGCTGACGGGCCGCCTCGTGGCGGGCTCGCACCGTGCCTCCAGGCCGGATCGTGCCCACTTCGACGACGCATGCGCGTGTCGGCGCGTGCGCCCCCGTCGTCTGCGCACGCAAGTCGTCGCACGTTGGGTGGTTACCGTTCCGCTCCGCGGCGGACTGGAGGTACGGGGTGCGCTGGCCTGACTGGTTACGCTCGGCGTGGTGTCGATGACCCTGAAAGGCCGCCGGGAAAGTTGTCCTCAGATTCGCGTTTGTCAAGTCGTTGTACACAGTCGAAACGTCGATCTGAAAACCTTCATGTGCACGTTGAACCCCACTTCTCCACACACAGTGTGGAAATGAAAAGCCCAGTTCAGGCGATCGAAACTCTGTTCTAACCGGTAGTTGTACACAGTTCTTTCCACAATGATCCACACAGCACCCCGGCGTGTTCCGCAGGCTCTCCACAGAGTTATCCACAGGGTCGTTTGCTGGGGATAACTCTGTCCCCGTAGCTTGGCCCAGCGACTCGGCGATGTCGGTCGCCCGAGGTAGAACTGGCTCGGCTGGTCCGCCCGTGGACCCGTCCAACCAAGAGGAGCAAGTGTGTCGATCGCGCATCTCGAGCCCGCCCCGCAGGAGTTCGCGGAGCGCGGTGGTACGGAGCGCACACCGCCGCACGACATGCTCGCCGAGCAGTCGACCATCGGCGGCATGCTCCTGTCGAAGGACGCCGTCGCCGACGTCATCGAGACCGCCCGTGGTGTGGACTTCTACATCCCGAAGCACGAGGTCATCTTCGACGCGATCCTGTCGCTCTACTCGCACGGCGAGCCCACCGACGTCATCGCCGTCACCGACGAACTGACCAAGACGGGTCTCCTGTCCCGTGCCGGCGGCGCCGAGTACCTGCACAGCGTCACGAGCATGGTGCCCACCGCCGCGAACGCCGGCTACTACGCCGCGATCGTCGCCGAGAAGGCTGTGCTGCGGCGCCTCGTCGACGCCGGTACCCGCATCGTGCAGATGGGCTACGCGTCCGAGGGTGAGGTCACTGACCTCGTGAACAGCGCCCAGGCCGAGGTCTACAACGTCGCCGGTGGCATCCAGACCGAGGACTACGTCCCCCTCACCGACGCGATCTCCGCCGCCCTCGACGAGATCGAAGCCGCCAAGGGCCGCGACGGGCAGATGACCGGCGTGCCGACCGGGTTCGCGCAGCTCGACGGCCTGACGAACGGCTTCCACCCCGGACAGCTCATCATCATCGCCGCCCGACCCGCACTCGGGAAGTCGACGCTCGCGCTCGACCTCTGCCGCGCCGCAGCGATCAAGCACAACGAGACCGCCGCCTTCTTTTCACTCGAGATGGGTCGCGCCGAGATCGCGATGCGTCTGCTCTCCGCCGAGTCCAGCGTCCCGCTGCAGAACATGCGCAAGGGCACCGTGGACTCCCGCGACTGGACGACCATCGCGCAGACCCGCGGGCGCATCAACGACGCACCGTTCTTCATCGACGACTCCCCCAACATGACCCTCGTCGAGATCCGCGCGAAGTGCCGTCGACTCAAGCAGCAGCACAACCTGCGCATGGTCGTCATCGACTACCTGCAGCTCATGACCTCGGGCAAGAAGGTCGAATCGCGCCAGCAAGAGGTCTCCGAGTTCTCGCGTGCGCTGAAGCTCATGGCGAAGGAGCTCCAGGTCCCCGTCGTCGCTCTGTCCCAGCTGAACCGTGGTCCTGAGCAGCGTGCCGACAAGAAGCCGCAGATCTCCGACCTCCGCGAATCGGGCTCCATCGAGCAGGACGCCGACATGGTCATCCTGCTGCACCGCGAGTCGGCGTACGAGAAGGACAATCCGCGTCAGGGTGAGGCGGACCTCATCGTGGCGAAGCACCGCAACGGGCCGACGGACACCATCACTGTGGCGTTCCACGGGATGTTCTCGCGGTTCGTCGACATGCCGCAGTAGGGCGATTGTTGTGCGCGCGCTCACCGGCGGTGTCTGATTCTCAGTATGGATGTCGGTCGGTGGCCAGTTGTAGAGCTGCTGCTCAACCCTTCACCGTCATGGCGAGATGGTGTTCACGAGTCGAACGCTCGGGCTGTCTCCCGCTCTAGCTTCCGCGCTACTCTTTGAAGCCAGCGCTCGTCCGCCGTTTGAGGGTTCAGGCTTAGAACGCGATGTGCCAACCTCCGCGCATCCATCATGACGCGCCACGGATCGTCTGTGTAGACGCGATCCCAAAGCTCGGTCGCCTCCGCTTCGAGAGCAGATTCACGAGCACCGCGCAACGCACCCTGCAAGTTGCCGAGGAGACTTTGTAGTTCGATATCTTCAGGAGAAAGCATTCCTCAACTCTGGCACAAGCACGGTTCCGCCGTGCTCCCTCTGCTCCGCAGCAACTCAAGGGTCGATGTGAAGCTCCGACGTCCCAGCACACCTCTCGGCGATGCCAAAGACTGTCCCGCCTCGACGGCGCTTACAGAGCGCGCGACAGCGGCAACACGAGGTGGTCGGCTAGGTGGAGTGCGCCCAGGTCCTGTTCGACGAGCTTGCGCCTCGCGACCGGTTCGAGAGCGACGCCATCCGCGCTCCTCGCGGCTGCGAGAACGGCGGCCCATCGTCGTACTTCCGTCGCATGATGCATGCATCATCAAGCGGCTTCAGCCGAATCGAGCGCCTCAAAAATGTCAAGTATCACCGTCGGTGGCGGCTTCTTCGCATGGTTTCGTGCCGGGCCGGGTGGCGGGGTCCTCGCCGAACCGACGGTGGGTTGAGCGCGATTGTCGTTGGGTCGGTCGACAATGGTCTCGTGAGCACTGCCGACCTGTCCCAGCCCGTCGATACGTTGGAGCTGCGAAAGGCTCGGGGCGCGTTTTTCACACCGGAACCGCTGACCCGGTTCATCACCGAGTGGGCTGTCCGGGATTCTGGGGATGCGGTCATGGAGCCGTCCGCCGGTGATGCGGCGTTCCTGGTGGAGGCGGTGCGGCGCCTCACTGAGCTTGGAGCTGTTCAGCCGCGGGTCACCGGTGTGGAGATTCACGAGCACAGCGCACGCGTCGCTGCGGAGCGCGTCGCTGATGCCGGTGGTGTGCCGACGGTGATCCACAGCGATTTCTTCCTCGTTGACCCGACCCCGACGTACGACGCGGTGATCGGCAATCCGCCCTATATCCGGTACCAGGATTTCACTGGCGAGTCCCGCGCTCGGTCGCGTGCTGCGGCGCTCAGCGCTGGCGTCGCGCTGACCGGCCTCGCGTCGAGCTGGGCGGCATTCACCATCCAGTCCGCACTGTTCCTCCGGCCGGGAGGACGGATGGGACTGGTGCTACCCGCCGAGCTGCTGAGCGTGAATTACGCCGCCCCGGTCCGACAGTTCCTCTTTGACCGGTTCGCCAGCGTCGAGCTGGTGCTGTTCACCGAGCGAGTGTTCCTCGAAGCGGAAGCAGACGTTGTGCTGTTGCTCGCCGACGGCTTCGACCAAGGCCCCACGGATCACGCCACCATTCGCGAAGCACAAGACGCTGAGGCTCTCGCCACGCTCGGAGACGCGCTGCGGTGGTCACCGAAACGTCCAGCAGATAAGTGGACCGGGCTCCTCGTGGGTGCAGACGCGCTCCGCCCACTCCGTCGACTACGGGAGTCCGAGGCGTTCACGGACCTCGAGAACTGGGGCGACACCACGCTCGGCATGGTGACGGGGAACAACAGCTACTTCGCGCTCTCGCCTGCACGGGCCCGTGAACTCGGCCTCGGCCGAGCCGACCTCGTCCGCCTGTCACCGCCCGGAAGCGCGCACCTCCGCGGGCTCTCCCTCACCCGGCACAACCTCACGGACCTCGGTGCGGCCGGCAAAGCGACCTGGTTGTTCCGGCCCGGGTCTCGGTTAACTCCGGCCGCGACTGCCTACGTGCAAGCAGGCCACATGGCTGGCGTCGACCGGGCATACAAGTGCCGGGTGCGACGTACTTGGTACCAAGTGCCGCTACTACCACCCGCTGATCTGCTACTGACTTGCATGAACGCGGACACGCCCCGGCTGACGACCAATGAAGCCGCCGCGCTGCACCTCAACTCCGTGCACGGCGTCTACCTCGTTGACGAGCACCGCGACCTCGGCCGGGAGCTCCTCCCGTTGGCATCGCTGAACTCCGTGACGCTACTGAACGCCGAGATGGTTGGCCGTGCTTACGGTGGCGGCATCTTGAAGATCGAACCGCGGGAAGCAGACGTGTGGGCTATGCCATCCCCCGTTCTTGTCCGAGAACGCGCCGATGCGCTCCGTGCCGTGAAGTCACACGTAGCCCGACTGCTCCGCCAAGGCGATCTGCTCGCAGCGGTTCGGCTGGTCGACCAAGCGCTCCTCCTCGACCAGAGCTTGGTCACCGCAGACGAGCTGCAGCTCGTGCGCACAGCGCACGCTGCAATGACGTCCCGACGAGTGGCGCGAGCTGACAGTGGCCGCTGAACCCTCCATCCGGTCCAAAGCATGGGCGATCTTCGACCGGATCTGCGCCGACGCCGCCCCAGAAGGCGTCCACACCAACCCCTGGGTCCGCGACGCCGACGGCACGGTCCGCTACGAACCTGACTTCTCTGTCCTGCAACGCCTTCTCGGCGTGCCGCTGTACTTGGAAGCGCCCACCACGACCGGTGTGCCCGCGCTCGCACTGGACGTGTGGGTGTCGTACGAACTCCGCCGCGCTGGCTTCGCCTCCGATGCGACATGGCCGCGCGCCGAGCACCCCCGCATCCTGCCGGCCGCGATCGCGAACCTCTTGCGAGCACTGAAAGGCAAAGAACGCGACCAGCTCGCCAAGCGGCTCGCGAACCCCGCCCCGATGAAGGGTGTCGTGTCGGCCTCCGCGAACGTCCTCGGGAAGAATTACCTCAAGCAGGTCGACGTCGTCATGTCCGACTGGGACACGGGCCCGGAACTGCTCATCAGCACCAAGCGCATGGACTCCAGCTTCGGGAAGAACGCTGCCAACCGTGTCGAAGAGAGCTATGGCGACGCCAAAAATCTCCGGCTCCGACACCCGCTCGCCGCCCTCGGTTTCGTCTACGGGCTCCGCTCGACGATCCTGACCGAGGAGCCCAAGAAAGCTCGTTGGCTCATCGACCTCTTGCAGAAGCTCGGTCGCGAGGACGACGCGTACCACGCTGTCGCGCTCGTCATGATTGAGTACGGCGCGGACCTTGCGACCACTCCGACAGGCGACGATGCGGTCGACGACGGTGACGCAGACAACCCGCTCGTCGCCGCCGGCCTCGACGATGACACCCTTCCGGACGAAGGCGAAGAAGTCCCCGCAACAGCAGTCGACGAAGCCCTCGCCGGCCTGCCGTCGGTCCAGATTCGCCATGACGCGGTACCCGACGGCCTGCAACCCGCTCGATTCCTGGAACTGATGATCCACCGAGTCATCGACGCAACACCGGTCGACCGGCACGAGGACGCCCGCGACCGACTCGCAGCACCTCGTTAAGTAACCCGCGCACTGATCGCGGAATGTCGGGTGCAGCCGATACCTTCCGGCGATGGCATTGATGCCCACCGCGCTCGGTGCTTTCGTCGCAGCGGTCGCGGTTGCCTTCACCGCTCTTGTCGCGACCAGGGCGGCCGCTGCCCTCTGGGCCGCCGCCACGTTCATCGCAGGATTCATCTACTGGCTTGCCATCGGGTGGTGGGACGGTCGTCGCGGGCCCCCCGCGCCCCGCGAACGACCGTCCATGGATCAGCTTCTGTCACCTTGGGGCATGGCTTGGTCGTTCGACCCAGGAGCCGCCCACTCCGTCGGGATTGGACGTTCAACAGCTGGCAGCTTCAGTGCCCTCAGCACGCGGTCATCGACCTCGGCTGCGTACACGGTGCATGCAAGGAGCATGGCCCCCATCTGGTCGCGATTGATACGGACGACGTCCCCGGTGATGTACCCAAGGTCCGGGCAGATGTCCACGAATCTTTGATCAGCGACCCCTCCTCGATGTGCGACGAGGTGCCGGTACTGCTGCATCAGACGTAGGTTCGAGCGAACCAGCTCGGACACACCGCCATCGAGACGTATGAGTTCGAGCACGCTCTCGAACGCTGTCACCCCAATGAACCGCTTACCCCGACGCCAATCAGTGACCAACTGCCGCATCCGCTCTTCACGCGGTAATGATTCGAAGAGCGACGCCACGAGCTTCTGATTGGCCAACGGGCCAACCGCGAGCAGATCTGGCTTGTCCGCGAGCCACGTAACGACGAGATCCTCAATACCCGCTTCTAGTGCGCCCCAGACCCCCATGATCGTGTGCGCATGGAGCAAGGCGAAGTCAGTCGCCCTCGCGCTCGACACGAGCTTGGCCGTGTGCTCAGCATGCGCGATATCTGCGGCCGCTCGATCGGGGTCGCGGTCCGGGCGCTGCTCGTTCAGGAGCCGCACCAAGTCCGGCACCGTGTCCAAGATGTGCGTACCGGAGTAAGTCAGATCCACCAGATCGAGCGCGTCCTGAAGGTATTGCTTCGTGCGGATGTACCAGTGTTCAAGCTCATGGACCGCCATGTGGAGATGATAAACAGACCGCTGCTGCCTCCGAGCGACCGCCGACCGGCGGGCCCTTAGGCTGCGACGCGGACCGATGCTGCTCCATGGGCCGCGCGGGCTATCCCCGACAACTCGTAGGTGTCAGTGGGCAGCAGGTCGACAGTAGCCCGTCGAGCAGTTTCGTACGCCGCCTGCACCACACCCGAGCCGAGGCTCACCCGGGATACTCCGAGCCCGGCGAGGTGCGCGATGTTCGGGAACCAGGCCCGGCCATCACGTTGAGCGGACCACCAGTTGCATCCGGCAGCGCCCTGATCTTCTAAACGTCGGTGACTCCTGGAACGAACGTGCCCTCTTCTCCTGCTCCGAGGTAACGGTTCGTGCGGGAGAAGCTGCTCCGGAGCCGTCGGACCAGCGAGTTAAGAACAGGTTGGAGTTGGAACAGTACGGCGGTGAGCAGCTCCGGATGCTGATCGGTGAGCGCTGCAGTCACGGCGGCGCGCCTTCCAGGAGACCATCCTCGTCATCGGTGCTCGCCGTACACGAGAAGTTCGAGGACGCGGCGCTCAGACCTTGATGGTCGTTCCCGCCCTGACCTACGCTGCCACCACAAGTAACGGACCGAGCAAGCGCTCGTCCGCGGAATGAACAGGGGCCCGAGTTGCGTTCGGGCGGCACTCTCTGGAGTTTCGGATGGCGTCCGCCAGTCCGGATGTTGCCATGCCTTCCAGGGCGTGGCAACCCCGGCGGATCACGAAGCGACCCAAGGAGCGAGTCATGCCGCAGTACCGCAAGCCCCTCGACGAACGCCAACGCCGGATCATTGCTGAGATTGAGGCGACCGCTGCCGAGCGCGACGCTGTCGCCGCCCGATACCGGAAGCTGCTCCTCGATCTGCACCTGACTGGTGTGTCAGTACGGCACGTCGCGGACGAGGTCCATGAGTCTCCGAACACCTTGTTCAAGTGGATTCGGCAGGAACGTGACCGGCGCCGGGAACCGAGTTCCTAGCAGGGCCGCAACCGCGATTGGGTTCAGACGGGCGCCGCTGGCGGAGGACCGGAGCACGCGTTGGAGAAAGTGTCATCGCAATGCGCAACGTTGTGGCGAGGCCTACGGAACGCCGGGGCGTGCGCTATTCTTATTGTAGCTATTGCGACTATCTGAAATCTCTGCTGAAGGTAGGAAGAATGGCAAACCTGAAGCGATAGATTTGGGACTGCCCTAATTTTCTCATGTGATCTGGGGTAGCTGCGATAGGCGCGCCGTGCTAATGTCGAATCACGAAAGACGCACATAGCCGCGCGTCGCATTCGGACTGCAACGCGCGGCTTCCGACAGGGAGGAGAACTTACATGCAACGCCGCCCCTCGGCGGCAGGGAACAACAGTGCGCGAACGAAGAAACGCCCGGTGAGAATTCGGACTTCTCACTACCGGGCGTCCTCCAGATCCTTGGACCGGATCATCTGGAAGGATACCGTCGTGACGTCGGATGAGCAACCATTCATCCGAGATTTTCGCGCCCCTGCCAGTCAAGACTCGAATGCCCATGGCGATGGGCGGAGCGCTCAGATCGCCACCTTTCTGAGGCCCTGGTTCGGTCCGCCGGATGCGCGGCTACTGAAGTCGCAGCTCCGCGCCGGGGTCAGGGTCACGGTCCTCATTGACGGCTCGCCGCGGGTGCTTGATCTAGTCGAACTGACGGGGGACGTTATCGCCGCGGGCTCCCCTGTGCGGCGTCCAGGTCGACACTCGGACATGCCCAATAAGCCAGGCACGTTCTTCTCCAGTACGAACCGGGACCTCGTGCAGTACGAGTCTCAACTTGAAGAAGAGTTCCTCTACTTCGCAGACTTCGATCCGCTCGTCGTCGGCATTCGGGCACAGCCCTTCAGTCTCTGGGGGCTGGTCGACGGCAAGGTGCGCAAGCACACCCCCGACTTCGCACTCCTCTGCCGTGACGGGAGCGTGCGAATAGTTAACGTGAAGCCCGAGAGTCGGATCAGAGACGCCGACGTCCGGGACCTCCACAACTGGGTCGAGCACACGATCGCTCCCAATGGCTTCGTGCACGAGGAGTACGTCGGCGCTCCAAGCATGGTCGTCCGCAACCTCCGATACATCGCGGGTGCTCGCGTTGAGCAATGGATGTCGCACTATCCCCGGGCCCAGGTGTTCAACGCTTGGAGACCCGGCGACGCCATAGGGTCTCTTGAACGACGGCTGTCCTCCGACCTTCCGCAAGCTGTGATTCGCGCGTCGATCCGCAATCTGCTGTGGAACTCGGCGTTCCGGACCGACCTACGCCGCTCCCTCGGCACACTCTCGCCTCTGGCTCGCTCGTAAGCGTCAGGAGACCACCGCAACCGCCGGCGTTCTCCTACCCCTCACCTCTCAACGGCGCCCTCTCCTGCCCAGCAGGGCGAGCTGCCGCATACCCAAAAGGAGTACCACCCTCATGTCCACCTTCAGCTTCCGCAACGGATCAAAGATCAACCGCCACGGCAAGCGATGGACGGTAACGTCCATCGGACCCCGGATCCGCCTCCAGAACGCACGCGGCCGCGTCAAGGAGGACCGGCTCGTCGACATCCTCAACGACAGCGAGTTCATCGGTGTCGAGACGGCCCCGCGCGAGGCGCCGTGGCGATCACCGCTCGAGTTCGACCTCCTGCCGCCCGAACAGGCTCGCAAGGCCGCTGAACAGGTCGATTTCTGGCGGCCACACATCAACGAAGTCCTCACGGGCTACCAGTCCGGCAGCGCCGACGCGCGGCTTCCAGGGGAGCCACGGGAGAAGTACGACCCCGTACGCCCGCTTGGCCAGCGCATCCATGCGAAAGCGAAGGAGGTGAAGAAGAGCACCCGCACGATCGAGCGCCGTATCGAGGGCATCCAGAACGAGGGCGACTATGGACTCGTCGACGCCCGCCTGCTGAAGCCGCAGCAGTGGTTCAAGAGCGTTGACGCACGAATCAAGGACACCCTTCGGACGCAGATCGACCTGGCGAGCCAGCCCGGACAGTCACGGAAGACCGGCTCCTACCTGCTCAGCGAAGCCGTCGCGGCGCTCGAAACGGAGTTCCCAGAAATCGAGTGGCGCAAAAAGATGCCCTCGCGGGCAACTTGCTACCGACTGCTTGAAGCACTCGGTGCCGGGCCCGCCATCGGGCTGAGCAACAAGACGAAGAGTTCACACGCGAACCGGCCCCGTGGCAGATACGACTACACCAGGCGCGCCTCCAGGCCTGGCGAGCGCGTGCAGATGGACGCGACGATCCTCGACGTGATGTGCATCGACCGGCTCACCGGCCGTCGCTTCCGCCCCGAGATGGTCGCCGCGATCGACGAGTACACCGGTTGCATCCTCGGATTCCTGCTCCGAGAGACAACCCGGCAGGAGGACGTTGCTGCCGTCATCGCGCAGACCCTGCGCCCACAACCGATCAAGCCGGAGTGGGGCGAGCTGGCGGAATGGCCGTATCACGGCGTCCCCGGGACGCTGCAGCTGCCGTTCAAGGCGACGAAGCCGAAGGCGCCGACGATCCTGCCGGAGAAGATCGTCATCGACAACGGCGCCCCGTTCGCCAGCCACCACATCACCTACATCTGCGCCAAGCTCGGCATCGGTCTTGAACCCACCCGACCCTACCGAGGCGTCGAGAAGCCGAAGATGGAGCGTTTCTGGGGCACGTTGAACACGGGCCTGCTCCAGTTCCTCCCCGCGCACACATCCGGATCAGTCGATGGACGAGGACTTGACGTCGATCAAGACGCAGTCCTCTTCACCGACGAGGCGGCCGACATCATCGGAGAGTGGATCGCCCGGGTGTACCACCTACGACCCCACCGCGGACTCCGACTTCCGGGCTCCATGAAGTCCGGAGCAAGCCCCTACGAGATGTACTGCGCCGGCGTCGAGCGCGCCGGAATGATCGTGGCGCACACTGACCCCAAGCTGTGGCTGCGCATCCTCCCCTCCGCCGGCCGCACCATTGGCGCGAAAGGCGTAAGCCTCCGCGGCCTCGTGTACGACGCCCCGATCCTCGCTGAATACGAAGGGGTGTCAGGACCAGAACACGGCGGCAAGTGGCGCTTCCACTACGAACCCGGCGACGCCCGGCAAATCTACTTCGAAGCACCGGACGGCGCATGGCACGAGATCCCTTGGGTGCTCCGAACGCAGGACGACCAACCATTCAGCTTCGAAGCTGCCGACTGGACACGCCGCAAGCTCAACGAGGACGGATGGGTCCGGGACTTCGACAAGGAGCTGCGTTCGATCCTGCACCGCTGGCGAACCCAACTGCCCGAAGACGGACGCGCCCGCACCCTCGCAACCCGCATGGACATGTTCATGCGCGCCCTCACTGAAGACCCGAACCGCCCCAGCCCCGGCGCAGTCATCAACTACCTCGCTGATCCGCAGACGAGTACGGACGTCGTCGAAGTCGCCGAGAAGGAGGTGGACCTCAGCGACGACCCCATCGAAGCGGACCTCGACGGCACCGACTTCGATCTCGAAACCGAGCCTGATCCCGACACCTACTACGCCGGGATCCTCGACGACCTCGACGACGGCGACTACGACGACATCCCAACCCGACACCTCATCCACTCGAACGCGTGACCACCGAAGGGCAGAGACCATGAGCGACCGCATGAACCACGTCAACTGGGCCCGAATCGTCCGCGGCAACCCATACGAGCGACCCGAGCCGCTCGACCACCGCGCGCTTGCCAAGCTCAGCGACGTGGCCAAGGCCAACTATGACGACCGACGGGCGCGCTGGCACGCCAACTTCGGCGTCATCAAGACACCCCAGCTCGTCACCGCGCACGAGCAACTCGAAGAGATCCTCGCTGCGAACCGTCACGTCGGCGACCGCGTCCGCGGCGCAGCAGTCGTCGATGCGCCTCCCGGTCTCGGAAAGACCACGATCGCCAACACCTACGCCCTCCGGTACTGGGCCAAAGAGATGCGACGCGGACTGCCCGAAGACGACCGATACGACCGCATCCCGGTCATCAAAGTCGGCCTCAAGGCGAACGTGACAACCAAGTGGCTCACCGAGCGCATGTGCAGGTTCATGGGATTGCCCACCACAGGCACCGAGTCAGCTATGCACGACCGGCTCTTCGACGCAGTCGAAGCTTGCGAGACCGGACTCATCGTCATCGACGAAATCCAGTTCCTCAACTTCGCCGGCAAGAAGGGACGCGAGGTGCACAACCACATCAAGTTCCTCGCCAACGAGTTCCCAACCACTTTCCTCTTCGTGGGACACTCCATCCGGAAGGTGAACGCACGCTCCAGCGTCGCAATCCAAGATGCGGCCCGCCAGCAGACAGACAGCCGGTGGACGTACGTCGACGTCAACCCCTTCGCGATCACGACCGACGAAGCCAAAGCGCAGTGGCGGTCGTTCCTGCTCACCATCGAGAGCAAGCTCGTCCTGTCCCGTCTCCAACCCGGAATCCTCGCCGATGACCTGTCGGACTACATCTGGTCCCGCACCTCTGGGCGGATGCAACACATCACCAGCCTGATCGTGCGTGGTTGTTCGCGCGCCATCCTGTCAGGAGACGAGCGGCTCACTCGGGAACTGCTCGACCAGGTGAAGCTCGAACGATCCGCCGAGTTCTCTCGGGAGGAACGCGCGTACGGTGCTGACCACGGCGTGTACGAGCGCGGACGACGTATCGCTCGCCAGAGGACGGCGGCGCCAACGAAGCCTGCGGGCGGAGGCCACAAAGGTCCGGCGGGCCGGAGCTCCCGCGCAGGCGAGACCGCGAATCCCCACCATGCCAGTAGCACCGCCGCGAAGCAGCACTGACGTGGCGGACTTCCGCGCCGGGGCAACTCGGTTTCCGGGCCGCCCCACCCCGGCCGCCGGTGAATCCCTGCAGAGCTGGTTGCGACGCTACGCATGGATGTTCGGCACGAGCTACGGACAATTCATCAGCGCACTCGACCTGACGCCGCAGCAACGCCGCAGCGTCTCGTCCTGGCGTTGCCGGCTCCCTGACGCTCCCGCTGCTCGACTAGAAGAACAGACGGGTGTCGAGCGCGCTCTGTTGCAGTCGATGACCCTCGAGCGCTACGACCGGCGCTTGATCGAGGTCCGCGGCGACGGCACCATCGCAAGGAAGTACTGGGCACGTGGCAGCGGCAGCCGATACTGCCCCAAATGTGTGGCCGAGGACGGTGGTGCGTTTCAGAACGTGTGGCAACTCGCCACCACGTTCCTCTGCCTCCGCCATGACCTTGTACTCATTGACGGGTGCCAGGACTGCCATCTCATTCACTTCACGCAAAGACCGACGACGGACGTCTTCGATCCCCGGTTCTGCGCTAGTCGCCGGACTGGAGAGGGAGCCTGCGGTGGGTACCTGCCGGGACACCATGCCGAGCCCGTTGCAGCCGACTCCCCCCTCGTCCGAGCGCAGCACTACATCGACGGCCTTGCCCGCGTCGCGGACGCGGCAACCGCGAAAGCGATGCTCTTGAACCTGGAAGGGGTCATGCACGGCGTCAGGAAGGGAGCCAGTGTCGAAGAGGTAGCGGACCACGCCGGCCTCGAAGCTGGCGATCTTCGAGGACTCCAGCCGTCCTCGGAGCGTGATCAACCACCCAACAGTGCGCTCGACTACGGGGCCCTCGCTGCCTGGGCCGCTGATCTTGTCACCGCTTCCGAAGAAGACGTCCGTCCTGACTTCCGCAAGCTCGTCCTGAACTACGACTGGGCCGACCTGCACGAACATTCTTCGACTGGACTCGGCTCACCAGACCATCTCGGGTCTCGTTGGTCGCCGAACCTCGCCCCGTCAACCCGCAATCGGTTGCTCCGGGCCGTCGACGACCAACTCACGCTGAAGCAACGGATTCAGCATGCTACCGCCGCAACTGCCCCCACCAGAGCAGCGGCCGCTTCGTTTATCGCACCGGCGATCTGGGCCGAATGGGCCGTCGCGCTCGACGCTGGTGGTGCGTACAACGAGTCCGCGTTCCGTCTCGCCATGTCGGCGGCGCTGGCCCTGGTCAGCACCGGAGATGCCGACCCTGGCAGCAACGTCAAGTACCAGCCGTACAAGGAGGCCATCCGTCCAGAGCTGTTTGCCACCACCGCTGAAGTACTCACCGAGCAGCTGCGCCTCTTGACCGCGCTGGCGCCACGCATCACGCCAACTGCGAAGAACGCCATCAACTACACACAACGCGCGCACGCGATCTTCCGCCACCAGCTGCTGCCCGCTTCCGCGTGGAAACGGATCGCCGATCGCGTCGGCATCCACGCCGGAGGCACCACCCGAACGCTGATGGCCCGCAGATACGCGTACGCACGGATGACTGGATCGCACGGCTCCGCTTACCCAGACTCGTGGTCTAGAGCGCGGACCGATGACGCGAGCCTGTACGGCGCGTTCTGTCTGTCGATGACGAAAGAGCTGCAGGAAGAGATTGACGTCTACCTACGGCACTATTTCGGCGTCGCAAAGCTCAAGGGGCCAGTGGTCAGCGCACCCGCTGTCGACCTTCTGAGCAGCCCCCGGCTCCCCGGGCGTGCACTCTCGGACATCGACGTCGCCAAGATGCACGACCTTCTCAACGGAGGCGAACGCCGCATCGGTTTCCTCGCGAACGCGCTCGATCGGTCAGAAATGCATGTTCGCGCGGCGGCAGACGCCTTCCCTCGTTCAGCAGCGGCTGCGTCTTCTTCGCCCGGCAACCTCCAATGGTCACGCGGTCAACGGCCTCGAAGCCGTACAGCCGCGTAAGCGGCGGGCGGGTCACCGGGGCGTCGTCAGGGACGGCGGAGCGCCTAGCCATAGCGAACGTCAGCGCGACTACCACCTCCCAACACATGCCGTTGAGCCCGCCGAAGGTGGTCGGGCCATGGCTGTCCGCTGATGGCAAAGCGGAATCTTACTCCCAGTGATGCGAAAATCACAACACGTGCTCTACTGTGGAAACATGACCGACATCGGCGTGCGCCTGCTGCAGCGACTGGAAGAGGTCTTGCCAGGCATCTCTCAGAACGAACTCGCGCGACGCGGCGACATGGACCCGTCTGCACTGTCCCGCGTGGTAAACGGCAAGCGCGCCCTCGCCAGCCGTGAGCTGATCGCGCTTGCTCAACAGCTCCGGGTGAGCACTGACTGGATCCTGCTCGGCGAGGATCCGTTCCCCGTGCAGGTCGCCGCTCGTCATGACTATCTCGGGAACGGCTCATACGTGCGTGATACGTCCGAGACTGTCGCGGAGACGGTTCGCGGTATCGCGCGCGCCTACGAGCAGGCCCACTCGATCGCGCCGTGGCCCAACCAGCAGCCGGTTCCGACCGATCCCGAAAAGGCTCGCGCCGCACTCGAAACGGGATACGGCTCCAACTGGCAACGACACTTCGCTGACGCCGTCGAGCAGACCTTCGGGATCGACGTCATTAAGGTTGACCTGCCCGGCTCCTCCGGATTGAGCTTGAAGCTCCCCAATGCCATCGTCATCGTCGTGCCGACTGAAGCATTTTGGGCTCGGCAGAACTGGACAATTGCGCACGAACTGGAACACATCGCCGCAGGTCAGTTCACTCGAGATGGCGACCTCAGTCGAGCAGAAGAGAACGCGGCGAACAAGTACGCCGCGGACCTCCTCCTCCCGGTGCCCTCCATCCGCAAGGTTGACTGGAAGTCCGCAAGCGAGGAGGACCTCGCACGCTTCCTGTGGGACGCTGGCGTCTCAATTGAAGCGCTCAATGTGCGGATGGCCTACCTGCGCACCGAGGCGCCTAGAACCTCGCTCTCGACCGCGCGTCTTGCCCGAAAGCACATCTCCGGCGGCGGGTCGGCACTACACGATCCGGTTGCCGAACGGATGCGAGAGGCAGCCGCGCGACGATTCCCGGTGCGGCTGCTCGCGGCTCACGAGACGAACCCGCGGACCACTCGTACGCTGGAGTGGATGCTCGGAGCACCCTTCGAGTCTGGCGTCGACGGTACAGAAGACGACGACCTCATGCAGGAAGCGCCGACGCTGGACGTCCTGGCGGACGCGTTCGGGCTGAAGATGCAGTGACGTCGCGCCGTGTACTTCCCTGATAACACCGTTCTCATCAACTTCGCCATCATTGGCGAGATGGGCATCCTGAAAAAGCTCCTGAATGGTAAGGGCGCGTGGGTTGGCGCTGTTCATGCCGAATGTGAGGATTCGCACCGGAAGGGCTATTACCCGGGCATCGAGGAAGCCTTCGACTTCATGCCCGCCCCAATCCTCGTGGACAAGTTCGAGGAGCACGATGCGCGGACAATTCGGCTGAGCATCACCGACGTTATCGAAGACCCCGCCCAGAGCCTCGGGGAGTCGCAGACCATCGCCGTCGTCACGCACCGGCACATCGAAGCCGTCTTCATCACCGACGACGGCGGCGCCATCAAATACATCAAGGACGAGAACCTCCCCATCGGCGTCTATGTGACGACCGACCTACTCGCCCTCGCGGTCAGGGCTGGCTTCATCGAGGGGGCTGCGGCGGAGGCGCACATCAAAACTCTCGTAGCGCGTGGGCGGAAGCGGATCAGCATCAATCGGTTCCGGAAAGTTCTGAAGAAGCGTTCGTCTTAGATGGGAGGCGGGCGCGTCACTTGGAAGTCTGCGTTACCGCCTCGGTGCTGAATGGTGATCATTCCGGTGCAATATGCAACCGAAACACACGAGTTGAACTTCTGCGGGCTAGTCGGAGCTTGGAAGCTGTTGAGGAAGATTGTGAAGTCGCTGGAGCTGACGCGCGAATCGATCCTGCGCAGCGTCACCCACCAGGTCAATTGTTTTGGTGAGATCCATCTCCGGGAAGGTCCTCAAGCCATTGAAACTCAAGGGTGTGAACGTTCAGCAATGCAACATGGCGCGGTTTACGGATCACGTTGAGGCAATGAACCATACCGAATTCCGTCGCGGCAGAGCCAGACGTGTGCATATGACCGAAGAACGCCAACTTTGGCTGGACGCGCTTGTAGAGCCGCGTGACGCGACTGCGTGATTCAGCTGACGCGCCTAGTCGGGCCTCGGAGAAGCCTGGCGCTTGACGCATTGCGGAAGTCAACTCCGGCATGTCAATGTTGAGAGCCTCGTGGGTGAGGAGGACATCGACTTTTCCACCCGCGGAGGCGTGCTCGATGTCATCATCCGTGGGGGCTTCGAATGGGCCACCGTCGTTGTGGAGCGAAGCAGCCCCGCCCATGCAAAGGTACGTTCGTCCTCCCAGCTCGAAGCGCAGGCCTCGCGGTGCAATCCAGATACGGTGAGCGGCGCGAAAGAACCGGTTTGGATGATCCTCGAATTCTTCATGCAATCGATCCCACCACTCATGGTTGCCCGGCACGAGGATGAGTCGTTGAAACTGAAGGCGCTGCAGCTGCTCGTCGAGCCAGGGCGCGAACTCCTCAGTCGAAGCGTTGCGCCCACGAGCCGCGCTCGTCAGCGGGGCGGACCAGCGGAGGTCGCCGACATGAAGCAGCGTTCGGACGTCCGGTGCTTCCCTCCGGATGCGCTGAAGCAGCGGGGCGACGAGGCGCGACTGTGACTCCCAATCGCCGACCACAGCGACTCGACGCTCGTCGAGGAGCGTTATATCGACCGATGGATGCCCGTCCATTGTCGGCCAGATTCCCCGCTCGGCCGGGGTGAGTTTCGGAAAAATTCGAATAGATCGTGACGCGTTTGCTCGTCGCTCGAAGCGGTCCATCTTGCGCGGACGGTTCGACATGGTTCACTGTCCTTTCGCTAGCTTGGGGCACTCCGCCGTACCTCAGCCCCGCGACTCAAGGCTAAACGCGGATCAGTCGCTGCAAAAGCGCGAACAACACGGGCGCGACTAAAGTACGCATTTCCTCGGAATGTACCTAGAGAGCCGACCCTGCGACTCAAGCGTGTCGTACGGTGACCGCATGACAGGAGACGTCCGGCACACGATTGTCGTGGCGGCTGCGACGCAACGCGGATTGATCTCAAAAGCGCAGGTCCAGGCGAAGCACGACGAGGCCTCCGTCGAGCGAACCCTCGATGACCTGGAGCAGGCTGGCGACTTGGTGCCTGTCATCGGCGACATCTGGTTCCACCTCGCGTCGGAACCGGTACCAACGCCGACGCTTGAAGCGCGGGCCCTTTGGATGCTCACCGATCCGGCGGTGAGCGTGTTGGCTCGCCGCGATGCGTTCGTGGCACGTGGGGTGACAGCTGTCATCGGAGGACTGCCGGCGCTAGAACGATGGGGACTCGGACCCGAACTGCTCGATGCAGCGATCGACGTACCATCGGCTTCGACTGGGCTGCTACCGGCGTCCGACTTTGTGTCAGTGCGCTGGGAGATGACGACGGCCAGAGAAGATGTCGACTGGGCCTACGGGCACTTTCCGCATCGTAGTGTCGAAGCGACACTTGTCGATGGGCTCCGCGGCGGGCTCGGAGTCGACCTCGTCGCCGAGTTCCTGCGCGATGCGCTGCGTGAACACCTTCCTCTAGACCCGACACGCTTGCTGCGCCACGTCATCGAATACGGCGCAGAAGAGGGATGGTCGAGGGCCACCGCAGCTGACTCGTTCGCGGAGCTAATCGCCCTTGCTGGGGGATGGCCAGACCTCCGCCCAGTCGCGTCGACCGCAATGTGGGCGGCCGCTCGTGAGCACGTCGGGCAGTTGCGCACGTAAATCCGCCACCCCGTGGGGCCGAGCAGAGTGGGAGCGAAGCGGACGGGCTGCATGGCCGCAGTCGACGCCATCACCGGACCCTCACGATTATAGAAATTATAGATCTCGATGTAGCCGAACACGCCCCTTGGGAGGATTCGCGCTACTGCTTCAGTCGAGACGCGCGGCGACCACCGCTGGCCTCTAGTTAGTGTGCGGTGAGGGCCTCGCGTTCGCGAAGTGCGACCTAGCAAGGCTCGCCGCGAAGGACAGCTTGGGGTGGCGGGTGACCGATCGCATGAGTTGGTCCTCCGTCATGCCCAACTCGTGCAACAGATTGAGGACGACGACTCCGGAGGTGACCTCTACGAGGGCATGCATGCGCAGTACCTCCTCCTGCGCCGATCCGAGATGCGCGATTTGGTTTCGAGCGTTCTTCGCTGCAGAAGCCCATCGTTCGACGTCACCGACCAGTGCCGATCCTGGCTCTCCGATGCGGGTTGCGAGATCGACCAAGCGTTCGCGCAGGCTTGGAACATTTGCGTGCGAGGTTAGCCGCTCCGCTAACCACTGCTTGTAGTCAGGGGCAACCTGGTCGAGGAGCGTTTTCCGGAGCCTCCGGAAGTCTTCCGCGGGGATTGGCGGTGCTGGATCGAGAGAGCGATGCATCGATTCGGCGGCAGCTACCGCGGTCACGACGCGGTTCTCAAGATAACCGTCCGGGACGTACTGCAGTCCGAGAACCATGCCGCGAGCAGCCGCGAAACGCTCACGGACCGCAAGCCAACGCGGCATCAAGGTAGCGAAGTCGACATCGTCGAGCGTCATTAGCGCATGGTGGTGCAGCTCCGATGCTTCATCGGGTCGAGCCTGCGTCACCCGATGCTGCAGAAGCTGCACCTCAGGGCGCTCCCGATGATGCGCAGGATCCCCTGGTGCTGTCGGAAGGAGCAGCCGGATGCCAATCACGGCCGATGCGCGCAGCATTGATAGTGACATCAAGTCGGCGACGCCAGCGACCAGATCGAGCCAACTACTTAGGGGCTGCGGAGTCGTCGACCTGAATCTGATTGCATCCCACTCCTCGACGAGGGCACTCGACCGAGAACGGGTTGATTGCCGGGTCACAACGTCCCAATGATCGAGGGTGACGGTGAGCGCCTCCGTCTCAGCCTCTATGACACCAAGACGTCCCAGTTGCACTCCACGCGAGTACGGGCCGTCGCGGTGACGTGAGTGGTGAATGCCTGAGCGGGATGACCAAACGGTCAGGTTCTCGACAGTTGCGCTCACCGCCACGAACTCCGGCGCCGCAGGATGTTGCAAGTGGTGGCCCACGAGAGCGATGTCAGCGTGCAGGTGCAGATGATCGGGCGCTTCCGACGCTTTGTATCGGCTGTGGGTTCGCTTCACTGCTGACACGAACAGGTGCAGCAGCGTGACGGGGGTGCCATCAGCCATCCGACCGTGCACCATCGGCCAATCCTTCAACTGCCCGGTGGTCACGCCGGGCGCGTGTGGCAGCTCCGCCTCGTACTCCCAACCTCCGATGAGTCGAAGCTCCAAGCCTCGCGCTGGGTCGAAGTGCAACACCCCTGGGTGCTTCGCGTCTGGCTCGGATGCAATCCACCAGAACCCCGCCCACTCCCCGGACTCACTCAGCGTCGCTTCCACCACCGCCTCATGATCGTTTGACGAGACCCCTCGACACAACCTCGGACTTCGACGCGTTGCGAAGCCGCGCGGAATCACGGTGAGCTAGACGGCGAGGGTGCCAAGCCACTCGGCCCCAGCGCCGCAGGGGCATCAACTCAGTTGAAGGAGATTGTTGTCGAAGCAGCCGGCGCCTGACCTCATGCGGCATGTGCGGACCGAAGTGAGGGAGCGTCAATGTACATTTAGCTCCCATGAGCGACTTGATCCCGGTCGAGAACGAACCGCAGTCCTTTGACGTATACCAAGACCTGCAGCGGTTCGAGGTCATGCTCCTGGATCAGCTGGCGGAGGTCGGCCTACCGACGAGTGACGTCCTGGTGGAACTAGGCGAGCGTGACGTTGCGCTCAGAACTCTCGGCACTGCTCTTGGTCGGCTCCCCGTCGAGGAGCGGGATCGGTCCTACTACGTCAGCAAGATGTTTGCCGCCGCCGCTGCTGGTCTATTCGACGCCGCACTCAACTATCTGTGGAATGAGACAGTCGGTGAGCTTCGCCGTCGCGTAACGGCTTACGACCTCGCGTACTTCTACGACATCGCTGTCCCGTCGCCGGAACGTCGGAAGCACTTCGCTTCGGCTGAAGATCTCCCGAAAATCGACGACGTTGACCTTCTGAGAGCATCACTGCAGATCGGACTCCTCTCGCAGTCCGGCCACGCGCAGCTGGACCACATCCGGTTCATGCGCAATTACGCGTCTGCCGCTCACCCGAATCAGGTAGAGGTGTCCGGACTGCAGCTCGCCACCTGGCTGGAAACTTGTATTCGCCAGGTGATCACTTTGCCCTACGACACGATCACAGCGGAGACCAAGAAGCTCCTCGCGAACGTCAAAGCTCACCGTCTCGACGCGCAAGCCGTAGCAAGCACCTCAGTCTTCTTTGTCGACCTGCCGACGGACCGAGCTGGCGCCATCGCGGCCGGCCTCTTCGGACTCTACGTCGATCCGACACGCACTCGGATAGTCGCCGATAATGTCCTCGCTCTGTGGCCGAGCTTATGGCCGGAGATCGACGAGCAGGCTCGGCAAGACTTCGGCCTTCGCTATGGCCGCTTCCTAGCGAGCGCTGACACGGAGCAAGCGACGGCGGCACGCGAACTGCTGGACCTCGTAGACGGAGCTGCCTACCTCCCGGAGAAGGAACGAGCCGTCGAGATCGACGCAGCGGTCGATGCGCTCCTTGCTGCTCACCACGGTTTCAACAACTTCTATGCTGAGGTGCCCCCGGCCTCCCAGCTCCGGAAGTTGGTTGGCGAGCAAGGCGACGTTCCGAGAAGCGTCACGCCGAAGTACCTTCGGGGTGTCGTTGAAGCCTACTTGGGCAACGCGTACGGGGTCAGTTTCGCCGCCGAAGTGATATACGAAGAACTTTTGAACGAATTCGACACCCGGCAGGCTGCATTGGCTCTGCGGTCATTCACAGACCCCACCATCAGCGCGAAGTTGTGGTCGGACGTGGGGCGCGCTCAATGGGCTAAGTTGCTTGCCATCCTTGAGCCAAAGCTAACCTCCGCAGATGACCGCACTCTGATCTCCGCTGTCCGACAATTCTCAGGCGGTGCCGACAAGCTTGCGAGCGATTCCCGTATCAAGAAGCTGGTGTCGCGCGCAGGAAAGCATGGATCAGCCAGCAACTGATGATGCGGGCGTAAGTGTCTGCGGCAGTCAAAGCGAGCGCGGCGGTGAACGAGCCAACCCCGCGAGCGAGCAAGCCACACGGGATGGCTGCGCGACTAGCTGACACCTGATTCGGTCCGCCCGGTGGGTGGGCCTGCCAGACGAGCAGGCGGTGGGTGGTCCCAAAGAGCCATCGTTGACCGGGCGCTCGGTGCGCGCCGCCGTGCACAGCGGCTCGTCACCAGCCGGTCGTTGTCATGCATCATGAACGGATGTCGGAACCAGGAGCGGAAGCGTGGCCGGAACTCGCGGGGTTGATTCGGTCCTCGCCCGTGCCCAATCAGGTCAGACCGCCAAGGTCGGACTCGCGGACCGCGGACAATCTCTCGCTCACCGATCGTTCCTATATCGGGGCCCTCGCCCTGAACACATCAGGTGTCCTCGTCGACAGTGGGTGGCTCCGCCTCCTCGGCGGAAGCTCGGGAGACCAACTTCCCGGGCTTGACGAAGCGAATGCTGACACTCGTGGCCTGCTCGTCGTCGGGTTCGACGTCCTGGGCGGCGTGTTCGCTCTGGACGGAGGTGCGTTGGGAACTGGCGACGCAGCGGTCCACTACTTCTCGGTGGAAACGCTCCGGTGGGAGAACCTGGAGCTGAAGTACTCCGCGTTCGTGTCAGCGATGCTCCGCGGAGCCATCACCGATTTCTACGGTTCGCTGAGATGGCCAGGGTGGGAGGCTGAAGTTCGATCGTTGCAGCCGCGAGAGGGGATCTCCGCGTACCCCTTCCCGTTCACCGCCGAAGGCAAGGACGTGGCCGCAGCAAGCCGCCGCGCAGTGCCATTCGTGGAACTGATCGGACTCCACAACGACATGGTGCGACAAATCGGCGGGCGGCCGGCGTCTTTGGTCCCCCTCCCGGTCTGGTCCGCGTGACAAGATCCCCGTCCGAACAGTTGCGGGATCGGGTCGACGTTCGATAGTCGATCGGCTATCGAGACTCTTGCGGGCCTTGGCTTTGACCACCACGCTGCCGGGATGACTACAGGTACTTCGACCCTCGTCTACGTTGTGATCGCTGGGCCGCAAGCGTCCGGCAAGAGCGCTATCGCTGTGGCTATGACTGAGGAGCTTCGCGATCGAGGAGGTCGCGGCAGTTGAGCTGGACCAGATCGCTTCGATGGCCTTACCAACGCTGCCCGATTGGGAAGTGGCGCATCAGATCACCGAGACAGTCACCGGGTTGTGGCTCCGTGCGGGGATGAGCTGCGTCATCGTTGAAGGTGTCGGGACGAGCGAGAAAGTGCAGGCACTTCTCCAGCAAGCACCTGCTGGCGTCCCCTCTTTGACGATCGTGACGACCGCACCGTTCGACGTTGCCTTTGATCGGGCTCAGGCTGATCCGACCCGTGGAGTGTCTCGTCAGGAGGGCTACCTGCGAGCGGTCTACAACCACTGGGAAGATGAGCTGCCAATGATCGATGCTGACCTGACGCTGCACACGGATCAGGACTCACTGGAGCAGTGCGTGGACGCCATACGCTCACAGATCGCTCTCGCTCGCTGGCAGCAGCGCCGGTAGCCGATCGGCTACCGGACGGCAGAGGTTGGGCGGCTTGGTCGTTCGGAGGCATTCAGGTGTGCGAGTTGTCGTGGCTGTTCTCTTCGGGGGCGTCGCTCATCATGCGGAGCATCGATCCGGAGCCGCTGCGGATGAACACGACCAGCAGGAACGCGGCGATCAGGAGGAACCCGATGTTGAGCCAGGTGGTGTAGTTCCAACTGACCGAGGACGTGGCAACGCTCAGGTGCCGGTTCGTGGGGATCAGGCCCAGTGGGGTGAAGAGCAGCTCGACGGCGTAGCCGGCGAGGACCATCGCCCCGTAGAAGATCCCGGTGATGCGGAGGGCGGCCTTCCAGCCGTAGTACTTCCGGTAGATGACGATGATCGGGATGATGATCAGGTCCGCGAAGACGAAGCTGATCACCCCGCCGAAGCTGATCCCGCCGTTCCACAACACCGCCGCGAGGGGCACGTTCCCCACGGAGCAGACGAAGCTCACCATCGCCAGGATCGGTCCGATGACCGGGTCGATGATGAACGCGAGCGTCGGGTGTCCCTCGAGGAACAGCGCTTGCAGCCACGCCTTCGGTACCCAGGCGTCGAACGCGCCGGCGATGAGCAGGCCGATGACGATGTCGCGGAGCACGGACGCCCAGTCCATGACGAAGTACTGGGACACGCTCGTCAGCCCCGGCCTCGAGAACAGCCGTCGCCAGAACCCCTGGTCGCCCTGCACGGACATGTCCATCGCCGCATGCCCCTCCATCGATCCGGTAAGCCCCTTGTCGGCTTGCTCGCGAGCGGCGTCGCGGATCTTGCCGCGCATCCAGAGGCGGAAGCCGAGGGCGATGAGGATGATCATGATCGGGCCGCCGATGAATTCTGCGACGGTGAACTGCCACCCCATCACGAACGCCAGGATCAGGCCGAGCTCGACGACGAGGTTCGTCGACGCGACCTCGAACGCCATCGCGGACGACAGGCTCGCTCCCTTCCGGAACAGGGCACGGGCGAGCGCGACGGCGGCGTAGGAGCAGGACGACGACAGGGCGCCGAGTCCGGTCGCGACGCTGATCGCCCGAGGCGAGTCGTCGTGCATCAGCTCGGTGATCTGGTCCGTGCGGACGACGGCCTGGATGACGCCGGACAGGGTGAAGCCGAGGATGAGGGGCCAGAGGATCTCCCACCCCATCGAACCGGCGGCTGCCAGCGCATCGCCGAGCGCGTTGATGACGAACATGTGTCCCTACTTCGTTGCGGTGCGGGCAGAGTGTCCCGCGGCGTCGTGCGGATGAGGTGGTCCAGCCCGGGTCGGACCGGACCGGTCGCGCCGAGGGGGCGGTCGAGCCTGTCTCGGCGCGCGCCGGGGTCACTTGGATGCGAGCATGTCCTGCATCTGGGTGATCTGCTCGGTCTGGCTCTGGACGATTGATGTCGCCAGAGCGACCGTGTCAGCGTTCTTACCCTTGGTGACCTCGGTCTTCGCCATGTCGACGGCGCTGGTGTGGTGTTGGATCATCCGCTTGAGGTAGCGCTTCCCGGCATCCCGCGGGGAAGCGTTCTGGAGGTCCTGCATGTCGGAGTGGGACATCATCCCCGACATGGAGGAGTGATCCGTCCCGGACGTGCTCGGCATCTGGGTCGGCTCGTTTCAGCTCTTCAGCCATCCGGTCATCGTCGTGATCTCGGGATCCTGCTCGGCTTTGATTTGCTTCGCCAGGGTCACGACGTCGGCCTCCACGCCGGAGCCCTTCGCGAGGAGCATGTCGCTCATCTCGATGGCCTGCTGGTGGTGGGGCAGCATCTGCTGCGTGAACCTGACGTCCTGATCGTTGTGCGACGCCACGGACGACGAAGGCTCGGACGACGAGGAGTCCGACGTCGGCATGTTTGGGCTGCTGGTGTTGTTGGTGGAGCATCCGGCGAGGATGAGCCCGATGGTGAGGGCTGCGGCGGCCGCGAGGGCGCGCGTGGAGGTGGTCTGCATGGTGGATTCCGTTTCCGTGGATGCGTCAGATGGGTGCGGGCAGGCGGATGCCTGCCCGGGTTCTGGGCATGCGGGTGCTCCCGGAGGGTGGGAGGACCCGCCGGGGTGGAATCAGACTCGGATGATCCGCAATGCCGATAGTGACGGCGGCCGCGGCACCGCGACTCGGCGTGCCACGTGGGCTGCGAGGGCGAGCAGCCGGGCGAGGAGGTGCAGCACCCCTCCGCTGCGGGCGCGGAGCAGTACCCACGCGAACAGGACAATCGTCAGCATGCACGCCATGCCCATCAGGGAGCACATCAGCGCACACAAGCCACCGTCGCAGCCGGCATCGGTGAGGACAGCCGTCACCGCAACCGCGGGAACCGCGTTATCGGTGGCCGCGGTGTGACCTGTGGCAGCGGTGGGATGGTGCTCCATCGCGGTGGTGGGAGCGGTCATCGGATGCTCGTGGTCGACGGTGTGCCCAGCCAGGGTGTGCATCAGGACCGTGAACCCGACCAGTAGCAGCAACGCCACCGTCGCCGTGACCTGCAACAGCAGCCGGCGATGCGAAGACGTGGTGATGATCATCTGGTTTGAGTGGTTGATGGAGCGGAGAGCGTCAGCCGTCCGGGGCGACAGGTGATCGTGATGATACCCCCACGGGGTACCCGCTGTCCGAGGATCGCGGAGGGCAGCAGCCGGCACAGATATCGAGGTGCGGAAGATCGTTGGTGCGGGCACCAGGTGGTGGGTGCATACTGGTGGAGTCTTCGGACCCGGCAGTGGGGCTTGCCGGACCCAACCTCGACACTCGTCGACAACAGTCCCTATCTCAGCTGGTCGCGCTTCTGCGCGCCTGAGGTAGGGAGACGCCGTGGTCGAATCGAACACTGCTGGTGCTGTCGTCGTCGGTGTGCAGCCCGGGCAGGGGCCCGACGTCGTCGGTGTCGCGGCTGCCGTCGCTGAACGCTTCAGCGCCCGAGTGGTGTGTGTTGTCGTCGATCCGGCGCTGCTGTCAACGGGGGTGCGTGCGGACGGGTCGGAGATCATCGAACCGATCGACCCGGACACGGCGGACAGCGTCCCGCAGCAGCTGCCCGACGATGACGTGCGGATCATCAGGGATCTTGCTGCGGCGCGATCGGTCGACGTGGACTTCGTCTCCCGCGTCGGGGACCCGAGTCACGCACTCGCTTCGGTGGCTGAGGAACGTGACGCGGTGATGATCGTCGTCGGATCCCAGGCTGGCCGACGCCGGATAGCGGAACTGCTCACCGGGTCCGTCGCCGCGCACCTGACGCATCAGCAGCACCGGCCGGTGCTGGTCGTCCCGCACGACCCGGTCGGCGCCACCGTCCTCCGGCCGTCGGATGCGTCGTGACGGGCACGCTGACGCTCCTGCGACATGGGGAGAGCACCGCGAACGAAGCCGGCACCTTCACCGGTCTCCTCGACGTCCCGCTCACGCACCGCGGCGAACGGCAAGCATCCGCAGCCGGACGGCTCCTCCGGTCGAACCACATCACGCCGGACGTCGTGGTCACCTCCACATTGCGCCGAGCCGTCCGCACCGCCGAACTGGTCTGCGACGCCCTCGGGACACAGCTGCCCACAGAAGCGGTGTGGCAGCTCAACGAACGCAACTACGGTGCCCTCACCGGGATGACGAAGACCGACGCCCGCCACACGCTCGGTGACGACGAGTACATGCGGCTCCGCAGGTCCCGTACCGGCACACCGCCACCGATGTCGCTGCAGCTATGGGAGGAACTGCGGTCGAGCTCCGCGCTGCGCGGCCTGCCCGACGGCGCCCTCCGACGCACCGAAGCACTCTCGGACGTCATCGAGCGGGTCCGCCCCGTCCTGCACGACCGGCTCCTGCCGATGGTGCGGTCTGGGCGGAGCGTCCTCGTCGTCGCGCACGGGAACTCGCTCCGCGCCCTGTGCGCATGCGTCAACGACCTCACCGACCCGGAGCTCGAGCAGCTGAACCTGCCGACCGGGCAACCCGTGCAGTACCACCTCGCTGCCACGGGTGCTCTCGTCCCGCGTGGTAGGGCGTTCTTGGATTCGATAGCAGCACAGCACGCCGCGGCGCTGGTCGCGGCAGAAGGCGGAACATGACCACCCGAACGGACACCCCGATGCCCGACGACCAGCTCCCCTCCGACCCGGACGTCGACGTCTCAGACCCGCCAACAGCGATGCGGCCGGTGCATCTGCGGTGGCGGTACGTCGGCCTCGTCGCCGTCGGTGGGGCCGCTGGTACTGCCCTCCGCGACGTCATCAGCAGCCTGCTTCCCGCTGAAGACGGGGTGAGTTGGTCGATCTTCTGGATCAACATCACCGGAGCGCTGGCCCTCGGTGTGCTGTTGGAAGCGCTCGCACACCATGGGCCCGACGCCGGCCGCCGGAGGGTGCTGCGGCTGCTCCTCGGCACCGGGGTCCTCGGCGGGTTCACCACCTACAGCACCCTCGCCGAGTCCACCGCCGCCCTGTTCCTCGACGGCCACGGACTCGCCGGCACCGGCTACGCGCTCCTCACTGTCCTATCCGGCGCGATCGCGACCGCCTGCGGTCTCGTCGTCGCCGGCTGGTTCCGTCCCCGAACGGAGGAAGCATGAACGCCGCCCTCATCCTGGCCGTCGCCCTCGGCGGCGGTGCCGGCGCTGCCGGCCGGTTCCTCCTCGACGGGTTGATCAACACCGGCCGGGAGTTCCGGCTCCCCGTCGGCACGTTGACGATCAACATCACCGGGTCGCTGCTGCTGGGACTCACCGTCGGCACCGCCACCCACCTCGGCACGGTGCCGGTCGCGGTCCTCGGCACCGGGGTGATGGGCGGCTACACCACGTTCAGCACCGCCAGCTTCGAAACCGTCCGCCTCGCCCGCAGCGGCCGCATCACCGCCGCCGCGATCAACGGTCTCGGAATGCTCGTCGTCTCCGTCGCCGCCGCGACCGCCGGCATCCTCCTCGGCGGCACCCTGTGACCACCCCGCCCACTGACCACACACCCGCTCCAGAACCGGAAGTACCCATGCTGTTCGACGTCACGATCGAGATTCCCCGCGGCAGCGGCAACAAGTACGAAGTCGACCACACCACCGGCCGGATCCGGCTCGACCGGGCGGTGTTCACCAGCATGGTGTTCCCCCAGGACTACGGCTCCATCGACAACACCCTCGGCGATGACGGCGACCCACTCGACGCGCTCGTGCTCCTCCCTCGTCCCACGTTCCCCGGCGTCGTCATCACGGTCCGGCCGATCGGGATACTGCGCATGGTCGACGAGAACGGCGGCGACGACAAGATCCTCACCGTTCCCGCCGGCGACGACCGCTTCGCGCAGCTGCAGGACATCACCGATGTGCCGGAACACACGCTGGCGGAGATCGAGCACTTCTTCGCCCACTACAAGGAAATCGAGCACGGCAAGCACGTCACCACCAACGGGTGGGCCGACCGGGCCGCTGCCGAAGCCGTCATCCGCACCGCACAGGAAGCGCACATCCGACACCCGTGACCCACGGGCCCCTTGACCGCCGCGGGGAGGCACTGGCGCCGAGTGATCGCCAGCAGGTCGTCCCTCCGCCTCCCCGCGGCTCCCCCGCAACTACAGAACAGCTCGAGGCATGACCCGAACCGAAGGAGCGTCACCATGAACGACTACATCAGCGGCATCCACCACCACGGAGCCCATCAGGGTGAGTACGTCACCCACCACGACCACCCGATCACCATCGACGCCGTCCACGGCGCCCGCATCCTCGACTCCCGCGGCTACCCGACCGTCCGCGTGTCCCTGGAACTGGAAGACGGCCGCACCGTCACCGGGGACGCCCCCGCGGGCGCCTCCACCGGCGCCCACGAAGCCGTCGAGCTCCGCGACGGCGGTTCCGCGTTCGGCGGCCGTGACGTCACCCAGGCGCTCCACCTGATCAACACCGACATCTCAGGGCTCCTCACCGGCCGGTCGTGGTCGGCGATCGGGCAGATCGACGCCGCCCTTGCCGAACTCGACAGCACCACCGGGTATCGCCGGCTCGGCGCGAACAGCGTCGTCGCCACCTCGATCGCCGCATCCCGGGCCCTCGCCCATGCCGCGGACCTCCCGCTCTGGCAGTGGATCGCCCAGATCACCGGCTCGACGCCGCGGATGCCGGTCCCGCACTTCAACGTCCTCAACGGCGGCGCCCACGCAGCGAACACGCTCGACTTCCAGGAGTTCATGATCGCCCCCGTCAACGCCTCATCGATGGCCGACGCCGTCCGAATCGGCGCGGACGTCTACCACGCCCTCGCGGCCCTGGTACGGGACCGGTTCGGCAGCCTTGGCCTCGGCGACGAAGGCGGCTTCGCACCCTCCATCGCTGCACCCGAGGAAGCGCTCGACCTGCTCGTCACCGCGATCCGTGCCGCCGGCTACGAGCCGGGCGTCGACCAGGTGGCGATCGCCCTCGACCCGGCCGCCAACGAGTTCCACCAGGGCGCCGGGTCGTATCGGATGCTCGACGACAGCCTCGACCAGGACGGGCTGGTCGACTACTACCGGCACCTCGTCGACACGTATCCGATCCGCAGCATCGAAGACGGGTTCGCGGAGGACGACCATGACGGGTTCCGCCGCATGCAGGGGGCACTCGGCGCCCGGATCCAGACCGTCGGCGACGACCTCTACGTCACCGACCCACAGCGGATCCGCGACGGCGGCGAACAACAGCTGACGAACGCGGCACTGATCAAGCCGAACCAGATCGGCACCGTCTCCCAGACCCTCGGCGCGATCGCCACCGCCACCAGCATCGAAATGGCCAGCATGGTCTCCCACCGTTCCGGCGAGACCACGGATACATTCATCGCGGACCTCGTCGTCGGGACCGGCACCGGGCAGATCAAGTCCGGCGCACCCGCCCGCGGGGAACGCGTCGCGAAGTACAACCGGCTCACCGAGATCGCCGATCAGTACCCGGAGCTGCCCTACGGACTGATCTGACCGCCGACGCTCGAGCTGCGAGCAGTGTCCAGGAACGCCGTGACAGCAGGCCCCGGGTGGCCCGACCAGATTGCGCGCAGCGGCCGGATCAGTGGCGGGCCGAGTAGCGGCACCCTGACGAGGGCGCCGTCGGCGAGGTCGTTGTCGATGGTGCGGAGGCTCATGACCGCGGGCGCGATGCCCGCTCGAGCGTTGGCGCGGATGATGCCCGTCGTCTCCAGCACCGCCGCTGGCGCGACCGAACGGAGCCCAGCATCGTCGAGCCACGCCTCGACCGTGGAGCGGGTGCCGGACCCTTCCTCACGGAGCAGCAGCGGCGTCTTCGCGAGGTCATCCGCGGTGATGCCCGAAGCGCTTGCCCAAGGATGGTGCGGAGCGACGACGACCACGAGTTCGTCCTCGTCGACCACCAGCGATGAGAGGCCAATCGGCGCAGCAGGGGTCTCTGTGAATCCGACGTCGGCAGCGCCGGAGCGAACGAGGTCGGTCACAGCGGCGGAGTTCCCCGCGATCAAACGCACCGACGCATCCGGCGTGGCAGCCCGGTGGGCGAGCAGCCATCCGGGCAGCAGGAGTTCGGCGATCGTCTGCGACGCTGCGACCACGAGGGATCCCGCCGGTTCTCGAAGCGCGGCGACGCCTGCTTCGAGACGCCGGGAGGCCTCCAACACCGGGACGGCCAGGCCGAGCACCACTCGGCCGGCGTCGGTCAGCACGGTCCCGGATGCTGTCCGGTGCGCCAGCGGCTGACCGATCGCCTGCTCCGCGGCACGCAAGCGCGCCGACACCGCCTGCTGTGTCACCCCCAACACCTCGGCCGCGCGGGTCAACGAACCGGTCTCCGCGACGCGGACGAGGACCTCGAGGGTGTCGAGGTCCAGAGTCCGGTCCGTCAACCGCCGCAGTGCCACAAGAAACCATTGTGCCCTGCCAACGAGTCCGCCGTTCCCGAACCACGGGAACGCGCGCACGCTGGGTACATGTCCGCTCACCTCGCCCACGCACACGCGACGTCCGAGCACGATGCGCGCGACCGGCGGCTGTTCCGGGAGCTGGAGCGGCCCGGGCTGATCGTGTCGAACCTGACCCCGAACTGGTTCGCGTCGATCATGGGCACCGGGATCGTCGCCGTCGCGGCCGCGTCGCTGCCGCTGCAGTTCCCCGGCCTGCGCACGGCGGCGACGATCGTGTGGGCGATCGCGGCGGTCCTGCTCGTCGCCCTCACCATCGCGACGGCCCTGCACTGGGTCCGCTACCGGAGCACCGCAGCGAAGCACCACCTCAACCCGGTGATCTCGCACTTCTACGGGGCACCGCCCATGGCGTTCCTCACCGTCGGCGCCGGCACCATCCTCCTCGGCAAGGACTGGATCGGCCTCCCCGCCGCCGTCACCATCGACTGGGTCCTCTGGAGCATCGGCACCGCCGGCGGCCTGCTCACAGCGGTCCTGGTGCCGTACCTGGCGTTCACCCGCCACGAGAACAAACCCGACTCCGCGTTCGGCGGCTGGCTGATGCCCATCGTCCCGCCGATGGTGTCCGCCTCCACCGGCGCACTCCTGCTGCCCTACGCCCCCGCCGGACAGGCACGGGAGACGCTGCTGTGGTCCTGCTACGGCTTCTTCGGCCTCAGCCTCATCACGTCCCTCGTCGTGATCACCCTGATCTGGAACCGACTCGCGCAGCACAAGGTCGGAGCCGCCGGCATGGTGCCGACCCTCTGGATCGTCCTCGGACCAGTCGGACAGTCCATCACCGCAGTGAACCTCCTCGCCTCAAACGCGCCCACCGTCGTCGACACCTCCACCGCCCACGCCCTGCTGGTCGTGGCGTTGGTGTACGGGTTCGCGATGCTCGGCTTCGCACTGCTGTGGACCGTCATCGCCCTCACCATCACCATCCGGACCGCACGCGAGCACCTGCCGTTCAGCCTGACCTGGTGGTCCTTCACGTTCCCCGTCGGCACCTGCGTCACCGGCCTGAACGGCCTGGCCCTGCACTCCGGGCTCACCGTCGTCGCGGTCCTCGCCGTCGTCTACTACGCCGGCCTCTTCGCCGCATGGATCACCGTCGCCGTCCGCACCTTCCACGGCTCCGTCATCCGCGGCACCCTCCTCGCACCACCACAGTCGGCATGAGCACCCCCGACGAATTCGCGGACGAGGTCGCGGACGTTCGATCGCTGAACGCCCTCGCCGAGACATGGCGCATCGCACCCGACGGTTCACGACGGTTCGTCCCGAGCTTCGACCCACGATCCGGCGGCACGTCCAGCCGAGTGCTGGTCCTCATGCAGTCACCCGGCCCCCAGACGATCGCCGCAGCGCACGCGGCAATCTGCAGCGAGGACAACCCGGGGCCGACTGCGGCCGCATTCCGCGCAGCCCGCATCGAGTCCGGACTCGCACGCAACGAGTACCTCCGCTGGAACCTCATCCCCTGGGAGCTCTCCGGCCGCGTACGACCTGCGGACATCGACGAGGGACGCCATGCCCTGAGCGTTCTCCTCAAGGCGCTCCCCTCCGTCGAAGCGATCGTCACGTACGGGGGCATCGCTCTCGACGGAGTCATGCGGCACCTCACCCTGGACGAGCACGCCCGACTCGTCCCCGTCATCGCGGCACCACACCCCTCTCCCGCCAACGGCCGCCACCGCGCGGAACAACAACGACGTTCCGTTCAAGCACTCCAGCTCGCCGCACGGACGCGTCGGATGTAGCGAGCCTTCAGCTGCCTCCACTGGCAAGGCACGAGTGACCGATAGCCGGTCGCCTGGCGGACACCCTTGTTAGGTTCAGAACATGCGAGCGACCAGAGCCGAGCGGCGGCTGCGCAACTTGCAGACCTTGCTTCTCCTCGGAGCTTTCCTGGCAGCGCTCCTCGCGGCCGTGTTACTCGTGCTCGTAGGCGTCCCTCAGCCGATCGCCATCGCAATCGGCCTTGTTGTGTACCTCGCTAGCTGGAGAACGATTCTCCGAGCTATCCGCCGGCGCAGAGACGTGAGAGAGGACAACGACGACCGCTGAACGATGCTCTCCGGACGCCGGGGCACGAGGCGGGTAGGTGCGCGTCCGCCCCATTGCCGTGACGACTCGTGCTTGAAAGCGGCTCCCATCGCGCCCGATTCGTGTGGTGGCCGTTATCAATACGCCACTGCAGGGCCTCGACCAATTCGGTGGCACTGCCTCGACGTCGAGCAGACCTCGCCGGTCCGGCACTGGCGGCAGAGCATCGCAGCAATGACGGTGAATCGATGGCCCCCTGACCTGGGATTTACAGAATCGACAGAATCGCTGAGAAGCACCGCGGACAACAGTTGTGAGAACCGCACGTCTGGAGCGGCCCTATCCGACAGGGCTCGTGAGCATCGGCATGTTGTCGTCGGCCAGCGCACTTGTCCGACTGCCACGGAACGTGTCTGGAGCACGGCGGCGGACACGGCAGTGAGTGTCCGTCCTGCTTCGCTCCGTTGTAAGTCGGTTCACCGCACTCGCAGAAGAAGAGGGTGAGCCCCTCGGCTACGTCGGATGGAACTCCACTGCGGTTCGGGCGGCTGGAGATCGTCGCCGCCCTGCGGACACTCGCTGCTCACGATCGCGGGTTGAGCGTCGCTTCCCCCGTGGCAGCATCAACACGGAAGACCGGGCAGGCGTTGAGCTGCCCCTCGGGGCGAACGACGACGTCTTTGCCAGCTGCTGAACTCACCAGCCGGAGCAGACGGATCAGACTGTTCACGGCGTCTTCCCCGTTGATCTGTCGGAGGTCGATGTCGAACTCGATCGGTGCTCCCCAACCGAAGAAGAAGTTGACTTGCACACCGGTGCTCGGCCAAACGGAGAGGGTCTCTCCCACGTCGCCCGCTCCGGATTCGATGGCACGGACCCAATCAGCGTTCATGAGCGTGTCGCGCAATGGTTCGACATCGGCTTCGACGGACCCGACGACCTCACCATCAGGTAGTACCAACGGCTCGAGATCCCCGTCCGCGAAGGCTCGACGAAGCGCAGCAGCGGTGATCTCATCGTCCACGGTTCGACACTCTCAACTCCGAGCGCAGCACGCAATAGTGGCTGTCAGATGCGCGAACCGTTCAGCGGCGGCCGCAGTGGCCATACCCGCTTGGTAGAGATCTCTTCTGCTCCGCATCGTCATCTCCGCAGTGGTCGCCATCGTGGTCACCGCGGCTGCAACGGTCTTCGCCGTGCAGTGACGCGCGCCTCGAACTGACGTCGCAGTGCGTTTCGATCGGCTTTCGAACACCCCGTCGTCCGGCTATCGAACACCCCGTTCGTCGCTTCGCCGTCGCCACTCGCCGCCAGCGTAGGCAAGCGTGCACAGCCCGATGATCGTGAGTGGAGATATTGCGATGAACACGAGCATTGAGTCGACGAGGAACAACAGGAGCGCAGCGACACCAAGGAAGACGACCCCAACCAGCACCAGCGTCCAGAGTGGGACGCGTCGGCCTGGCCGCCCGAGATTCGTCATGCTGTAGAAACCTCCCGAAGGTGGCCGATGATGGATACGGAAACGGACGGAGCGCTTGGGCGGCTCAGATCGGCGTGACGTCGTGAGCGCGGAAGAAGTAGCCGTCCTGCCCAGATGGGTACGGCTCGACGTCGAACCGAACGCGTTCCCCGGGCAGGAGCGTGTGGAACCCAGTCATGCGCAGGTTCGCGAAGTGCACGAAGACCTCTGACGCGACATCGTCCGAACGGAGTGCACCCCAGCCGTTCTCATCACTCCACCAGACACACTCGCCCTCGACGTTCCGCACGAGCAGACGCTATCGCGCAGTGTGATCCGTGGACCGATCGCTATCGGTGGCTTGTGTCGAGATCGGTTCTGTTCGCATGCTTCGGCCGTACTCGCCGAACCCATGCAACCGCGAGGACAGCGAGCGGGACTCCCAAGACGACGAGCATGCAGACCGGCACCACGAAGATCGGAGATGCGAAGCCGACGAAGTTCTCACTCGTCATCGCGACGAAGAGGAACGCGATCGGTACGCACATCGAGAGTGCAAGGACCACGATGATGACGAGACAGGCAGCACTGTTGTGTCCCGCCCAGACTCGAATCCGTGAGACTGTCGCCGGCTCAGTCACGGGTACCTCTGCACACCCCACCCATTCTTTGAGGGTACCGAGTTGGGCGTCCGGTCACCGATCGGCTTCTGCACGGTATCTCTGCTTCGTCGGGTCGGAGAATCTCGCTGGTTCTAGCCCCGACCGGTGAGGGCCAGGAAAACCATGAACCCTCCGACCATCACGAAGAAGATCCCGATCACCTGGATGAACGTCGGCGTGACCACACGACCCGCTGCTGCACCGAACGCCCTGGTCTGTGAGGCGCGCAGCACTCGCGCGATCCGGGTTCCGAAGACGGTGAAGGCGAGACCTGCAATCACTCCGAAGGCACCGAACAGGAGCGATTGGATCATGCGGCCGAGCGTACCCACGTCGTGGCATGCTCGGCTCATGGGGTGGATGCGGCAGCTGCCGACGTGGGTGGCCGGGATCGTCATGGCAGTCCTGTTCGCCGCCGCGTGGTTCGGGATCACGTTCGTCACGACACCGGAACTCGGCCTTGGAGCCCGCGTGCTCGTTTCCGTGAGCGTCGGTGCGTTCTACGGCATCGGCATGGGGTTCTGGCTCGGGCGGACAAGGCGCGGGTACGGCAGCGCAGCACGCCGTCCGGAGTTCGGCCGCGCGGTTCGCCGAGGCGTCGTCCCGCCGGACGTCGACGTCGACGAGTGGCGTCGCGCGTTGACGAATCACCAGCGGCAGTACCGTCCGCTGCGGTGGGCGGCGCCGCTGCTGTACCTCCCGATGACCGCGCTGGCCGTCTGGCTCGCGATCACCGGTCAGCCGCTGTTCTGGTTCGGAGCAGCAGTGTTCGTCGCCGTGTTCGTCATCACCGTCGCCACGACACCGCGGACGCTCCGCAACACTGACTCAATGCTCGCCGAGCTGGACCGACGTGCGGGCGTGCCTCAGGAGTCCGGATCCTGACCGTCCTGCTCCTGCCAGGGGAGGAGACGCCCGGTCTGCTGCCATCGTCCCCAGCGCCGCACCGCGATCGGGACCTCACCGACATCGAGCACGACGTCGCTCGGCCCGCTGGTCTCGATCCGGACGCGACAGGGAACGACCCCGTCGAGGACGACCCCTGTGTCCTCGGTCCGGATGCCCTCCAGGACGAGCTGCCCGGTGCCGGTTCCGTCCTCGACGGTCACGCTGCGGGCCGAGGCGACCGTCAGGGTGACGGGCAGACGCGCGAGCCCGACACCCGAGACCGGCTCGTCGACGTGGCCGTGCAGCGTGACAGTCGCTCCCGCGACCCGGACGTCGGTGACGTCGAACGTCGCGTCGTCGAGGTCTTCAGGGTGACGATGGGACACGTCGACAGCATGCCAGGCCGGGGCTCAGCAGATCGCCGTCGTCCTCGTGCACCTCGAAGGCTTCGAAGTGGTCGTTCGCCAGGACACTGTCGGCGAGCGCACGGGAGCCCGCGACGATGGTCGAGTCCCAGTCCTCCTCCGACGCGACGACCCAGGCATGGTCGTCGGGCCAGATCATCGAGGCCCGCGGCCCCTCCTGCCGGTACCGGGTGCTCTCCCACCCCGGAACGATGCGTTGCGCCCACGTCGGATCCGCGAGCTCGCTGAGGCTCGACCGGAACAGCCACATGTCCCGGCCGGGCCAGTGCATCAGTCGTCGAGCGCGGGACGACGTCTCGTCCCACGCTCCGACGACCAGGTCCTCCGGAGTCTGGGTCGCCGTCCGGAGGTGCGTCGTCAGGACGGCGAGGTCGTGGGGATCGAACCATCCGTCGTCGGACTGGTCGACCCACCACCCGTCCGCCCAGCTCCTCGACTGATAATCGTCGCTGATGCGTGACCACTGCACGAGGGGGTGCACCACGCGGCCGTTCCGGCGCGCGACCTCGGCCCGCGGCCAACGTGTGTGTTCGACCTCGCGGTGGACGCCACACTCGTCGAGGGTGTCCACGTCGGACAGGTGTGCGTGCACCGGGGGCAGGAGCCGCACGTACGCATCGAAGCCCGTCCCGGCGACCCCGCCGACGGTCGCCCACCGGCCGGCACGCTCGACGAGCCATCCACCACGCAGTGCGTCGGTCAGCGGGAACACCCGACCAGCCTGGCACGACGCGCACGTGCACATCGCGGACACCGCATCGGACAAGCGGACCCACGCGGAGTACTGTTGATTTGGTTAATCGATTAAGCAAGCACCCGACGATCAACCATTTGCCTCAGCAATGACGCTCGGAAGGACGCACCACCATGCACATCGGGTCGATCTCGAGACCACGGCGCAGAGTCGTCGCCACACTCGGAGCCCTCGCGCTCATCGCCGGGAGCCTGTTCACCACGACGCTCGGCGCGACCACCGCCGACGCCGCCACGAACGGCCCCTGCGACACCTACGGCAGCGCCGGCACCTCGTGCGTCGCCGCGTACAGCTCCACCAGGGCGCTGTACTCCTCCTACAACGGACCGCTCTACCAGGTGCGCCGCGCTTCGGACGGGGCGACCACCAACGTCGGTCTGCTCGCCGCTGGCGGGTACGCGAACGCCGCGACGCAGGACTCGTTCTGCTCGGGCACGACGTGCACCATCCCGAAGATCTACGACCAGTCGGCGAACCACAACGACCTGACCGTGGCGCCCGCGGGCGACGCCGGCCCGGCGAACGTCGCCGCGAACGCCACGGCGCTGCCGATCACGGTCGCCGGGCACAAGGCTTACGGCGTCTTCATGCCGCCGGGGGTCGCGTACCGGATCTCGAGCACGCTGGCGAAGGGCACGGCGCGCGGCGCCAGCCCCGAGTCGATGTACGAGGTCGCCAGCGGCACGAACGTGAACCACGGCTGCTGTTCGGACTTCGGCAACGTCGAGACGCAGGAGAAGGACACCGGCAAGGGGCACATGGACGCGCTCAACCTGTCGATGCTCAACGGCAAGGGCAGCGCCGGCCGCGGCCCGTGGGTGCAGGCCGACCTGGAGAACGGGGTCTACGAGGGCAAGACCGCGATCAACACCGCGAACACCGGCAACTCGTCGAAGTTCGTCACGGCGCTGCTCAAGAACGACGGCGTCGCGAACTTCGCGTTGAAGGGCGGGAACGCGCAGTCCGGTTCGCTGTCGAAGTGGTACGAGGGGGCGCTGCCGACGGACAAGGACGGTGACGGCCAGGGCTACACGCCGATGAAGCTCGAGGGCTCGATCGTGCTCGGTGCCGGCGGCGACAACTCGAACCGCGGTACGGAGTCGTTCTTCGAGGGCGTGATGACGACGGGGTACTCCTCCGACGCGGCGGACAACGCCGTGCAGTCGAACGTCGTGGCACAGAACTACCAGGGCGTCTCGACGGGCGGCGGCCCGGGTGCGGCGATCACCGGACCCGGCGGCAAGTGCGTCGACGTCGACGGTGACGACACCGGTGGAAACACCGCGGTCGTGCAGCTGTACGACTGCCAGACGCTCGCTGCCGACCAGCACTGGCTCGGCAGCGTCTACGGCGCGCACACGCTGAGCACGCTCGGTCGGTGCCTGGACATCAACGGCAACGGCACGGCGAACGGCACCCACGTCGAGCTCTACGACTGCAACGGTGTCGGCGGGCAGCAGTGGATCGTCCAGCCGGACGGCTCGATCAAGAACCCGCAGTCCGGTCGGTGCCTCGACGACCCGTCGGGCAACACGGCCAACGGCACGGCGCTGCAGATCTACGACTGCAACGGCAACCAGGCGCAGAAGTTCGTCGCCGCAGTCCCGATCGGGACGATCGGGTCCAAGTGCGTCGACGTGGCCGGCAATGACCTGCAGCAGAACGGCCAGCAGGTCCAGGTCTACGACTGCCAGACGCTGCTGACGGACGAGCAGACCACGGACCAGCAGTGGGCCTACAACGCGGCTGACCACACGATCCGGACGCTCGGGCGCTGCCTGGACGTCGACGGCAACGCGACGGCGAACGGCTCGCACCTGGAGCTGTACACGTGCAACGGCGTCGGTGGGCAGCAGTGGGTGCCGCAGGCGAACGGTTCCGTGCTGAACCCGCAGTCCGGTCGGTGCCTCGACGTGCCGTCGGGCAACACCGCGAACGCGACGCCGCTGCAGCTCTACGACTGCAACGGGCAGCAGCCGCAGGTGTTCAGCTTCAACTGAACCAGGTGACGGACTGGAGGCGCGGTACCAGCTGGCACCGCGCCTCCTGTCCGTCTCGGCGTGATTTTCGGACAGCGCTTGCTTCATCGATTAAGCAGGTGCATGATGATGCCAGTTAATCGATAAAGCATCCCCGAGAAGAGGAGGCGTCATGCCGAAGTCCGTCACCCTGAAGGACGTCGCCGCGAAGGTCGGCGTGACGTCCGCCGCGGCGAGCATGGCCCTCGCCGGCCACGACCGGATCAGCGAGCGGACCCGCGAAGCGGTCCGCCGCGCCGCCGACGAACTCGGGTACGTCCCGAGCTCCGCGGGCCGGGCACTCCGCAGCCAGCGCGCCGACGCCGTCGCCCTCATCGTCCCCAACTCGTCCGCGCACGTCTTCGGCCACCTGTACTTCATGCACGTCCTCACCGGGATGTCGACCGCGGCGAACGCCCACGACGCGCAGGTCATCGTGTCGACGAACGCGGACACGAGCTCGGGCGACGTCGCCTACGAGCGCGTCATGCGGTCCCGGACGGCCGACGGCGCGATCGTCACCAGTGCCGCGATCGACGACGACCACGTGCAGGGACTCGTCGCGAGCGGGCTGCCCGCCGTCCTCATCGGCAACTACCCGCACCTGTCCGGCGCGGTCACGGTCGGCATCGACGACGTCGCCGCGACCGAGCGGCTCGTGGACCACCTGGTCGAGGTGCACGGACGCCGCCGTCTGCTGCACGTCACCGGCACGCTCGACCACCAGACCGGTCTCGACCGTCGCGAGGGCTTCCTCCGCGCGGCCGCACGGCACGGCCTGACGGACGTCTCCGTGATCGAGGGCGACCTCTCCGAGACCTCGGGTGCGAGCGCGATGGAGCAGATGGTGCACGAGGACCCGTCGACCCGGCCGGACGGCGTCGTCTTCGCGAACGACGACATGGCGGTCGGTGGCCTGCACACCCTCCGTCGCGCCGGAGTCGACGTGCCGGGCGACGTCTCGGTCGTCGGCTTCGACGACTTCGGACTCGCACGTGTGACGACGCCGGGCATCACCACCGTGCGGGTCCCGGCGGAGGAGATGGGCCGCATCGCGACCGAGCGACTCTTCGACCTCGTCGACCACCGTGGCGGCCAGCCCGCCCACACCGAACTCCCCGTCGAGCTCGTCGTCCGCGCCTCGTGCGGGTGCCACCCCGACGCGGAACGCGTCCGCACCTGACCGGACGCACCCAACACCGAACATGAACACCACACCACCCTGCGAGCACAGCAACGCAAAGGAGCGTTCCCCGATGAAGCACGCACGCGCGACCCTCGCGGTCGGAGCCTTCGCCGCCGTGGCGGCCCTGGCCCTGACCGGCTGTTCGGCCGGCGGCAACGCCAGCACCGACGGCCCCGTCACCCTCAAGGTCTGGACCGGGTTCACCGGCGGCGACCGCCCCGGCTACGCCACGATCGTCAAGGACTTCGAGAAGGCCCACCCGGACATCAAGGTCGAGATGACCGTCCAGCCGTGGGACACCATCCAGCAGAAGCTGCCGTCGGCCTGGCTCACCGGCCAGGGCCCGGACGTCGCTGCGGTGAGCTCGGACCCGAACGCCGTCGCCCAGTACGTCAAGACGAACTCGGTGATGGCCATCACGAACACGGGCAGCGGCGACGGCAAGATCAACACGTCCGAGTTCGCCCCCGGCACCGTCAAGGAGTTCACCTACGACGGCAAGCTCTACGGCGTCCCGGCGAACTTCGCCACGCTGAGCCTGTACTACAACAAGAAGCTCTTCCAGGACGCCGGCATCGCGAACCCGCCGACCACGGTGCAGGAGATGGCGACCGACGCGAAGAAGCTCACCACGGGTGGCAAGTACGGCATCGCGCTCGCCGACAACCAGACGATCCAGATGTGGCCGGTGCTGCAGTGGCTCGAGGGCGGCGACATCGTGAACGGCAAGAACTGCAGCGTCCTGCAGACCAGTGACGGGCAGCAGTCCCTGAAGACCTGGGCCGACCTCGTCGCGAAGGACAAGGTCAGCCCGGTCGGACTCACGGGCGCCGAGGCCGACTCGCTGTTCTCGGCCGGCAAGGCCGCGATGGAGATCAACGGACCGTGGGCAGCGCCCGGCTACAAGTCGGCCGGTATCGACCTCGGCATCGTGAAGGTCCCGGTGGGCGTCGACGGCAAGTCGACCACGCTCGGCTCGATCGCCCCGCTGTCGATCTCGGCGAAGACGAAGTACCCGGAGCAGGCGCAGGAGTTCCTCGCCTACTGGACCTCGAAGAGCGCGCAGCAGAAGTTCTCGCTGCAGACCGGCTTCCCGCCGCTGCGCACCGACCTGTCCGACGACGCGAAGCTCAAGGCAGATCCCACGGTGTCCGTGTTCGCCAGCCAGGTGCCGGACTCGCGCCTGTACCTGCCGCACGTGCCGAACGCCACGAAGGTCGACTCCGACGGCTACGTCCCGCTGATCGGCGAGATCACCCGCGGCAAGTCCCTCGCGGACGCCACCAAGTCCGCCGGTCAGACGATCGACGGTCTCACCGGCTGCAGCCAGTGACCGACCAGATCACCGGTTCGGCCCCGCCACGCACGCCGCGTGGCGGGGCCCCGGCCTCCGGCCGGACGAGCGGCCTGGAGGCACGACCCACCCGCCGCCGACAGCGTCGGTTCCAGCCGGCGTGGCTCTTCATGGCCCCGTCGCTGCTCATC
>Ga0153924_1000131_pt1 | contig 50435 bp, 53 predicted proteins | sample TSNJ008MetaG_FD_104709 | JGI IMG/M metagenome (GOLD analysis project Ga0153924, IMG submission 104709) | Attine ant fungus gardens microbial communities from New Jersey, USA - TSNJ008 MetaG | ecosystem: Host-associated > Fungi > Mycelium > Unclassified | place: USA: New Jersey, Wharton State...
CTTTCTAAATAAAATATGATATAAAACACCTAGACACACCCCTAGAATACACATTATCCAGAGCTTTTTTGAAGAATATACAACCCCTGAAGGAGAGAGAGAAAATCATCGTCATGTCATCATCATCAACTCAATCTTCATCTCCACTTGCTTCCAATCTCGGTCGTTTCCTGGACGCTTGCACCTAAGCACATAATAATGAGTACAACAATAAGGAGGCGCAAAAAAACACGCAAATTACCTTGGCACGCGTCCTAGCACTCGTTCTCAGACCCTTGGCCTCTCGTGCCCGCAAAACCTCGTCCTCCTTTGACTTTGATTTTGATTTCACCGTGCTCGTTTTCACTTGGTTTTTGGGCTTTGCTTTTACTCTGCCTCTGCTTTTGTTCCTGCCTTTGATATCCGCATTTTCCATCTCAACATCACTCTCGTCGTCCTTCTCTTCCTCCTTTCCTGCTTCTTCCTCTTCCTCTTCCTCCTCTTCCTCTTCCTCATCTTCCGCATCCTCGTCATTCTCGTCCGAATCCCATTTATCCTTCGCTTTGCCTCTCCTACCACTACTCCTCCTCCTTGCTCCACTACCAGACTTGACTTTTCTCTTGCCTACTAACCCAGTTGATTCAGGCTCAGCCTTACCAGCAGATACCATGGTAGCTTTCTTCTTCCCACCACCACGTGATTGAGATTGATTAGCGAGCGCAGCCACCCATTCACGAGTTTCATCTGGCAAAAACGCCGTTTTCAAAATCTAATACAAAATCGTTACATCGATCATTGGACTAAACAGGACGCGGCACATACCCGGTTAGCAGCATCAGCGTTAGGCAAAGGTCGTAAAATATCCGGTGGCATCCGAACTCTGCCAGGATAACTCTGGATAGACCAGGAATGGCTCGCTGCACGAGCTTTGATAAGATCTTGCGAGAGTTCACAGAGCATATAGAAGTTCTATATATAAAAACATGATCAGTCGCCTGCATGCCGAAGAATCAGTGAGAAAAGGGCCAACCTCAGAATGTGTAAACGACACATGATCTCGTACCGTCTTGCCTTTTGAAGCAAGATGGTACAACAACGCGACATTTTCTTGTGTTGCTACGAGGTCAAGGTAAAATTGTATGTACCTGTAAACACATTCAACATCTAAAGTCACCGGGAAAGGAACGGTAACGCACTTGGCAAGGTCTAACAAATCCTCATGTCCCGTGCTGAAATCCGGGTGATGCGCAAGCGTGTGCAACAATCTTACAAAGAGTAGGTCAAAGTATTCCACCTTCTGTGCAACAGGGAGTTTCTTCAACAACGAACGAACACATGCTGCAGCCTATCACGATGGCACAAATCGTCAGCGCTCGAAAACCCATTACAGTGATACTCACAGACGTCTTGACATCCTCTTCAGGATCGTGGACTGTCAGGAAGAAGATGACACTAAACGGTGGTGGCAGCTTCTTGGCCACGAAGAGTGTGATCAGTTTATTGAGGAACATTGAACGTACACCGTAGCACGTATCCTGTACACATTTCAGCGTCTTCATTGTGAGTGTGCAACATTGACGCACCTGAATTGTCAACGCTAGCTTCACAAAATTTTGCATCACAATACTGGAATAAATGTCTACTCTTCCTAGATGTAACATAGTCAACGAAGCTTGAACCCTCATCCTCGATCTTGCTTTCGGACTGCCACCGCCTCATGTCAGCACATAAGCACATCCGATGCAACGAGGGCACGTACTCCTCTTTGACATTCTCACTTATTGCGCCCTCGTGAACCATCAGCGCCTGTAACATCTTGATCACAGGGCCGACCATCTTTTCCGCCTTTTCCTTCTCCGTGGCTGTGGCTGATGTATGGTCACCATTGGGTATATCACGAGAAGCACGAACAGCAGCATTCAAACATCGATGTCTCAGCACCTTAAGTGTGCCGATCTTGGCCCAGACAAGTGGAGGGATGTCGGCTGTATCTTCGTACCATTCTTCTCCTTCATCTTCTGATGTTTCATCCTCGAAGGGGGTTACAAGGAAGGACGAGCAAGAGAAAGGGAAAAGAACATACGACTAAAGGAACATGAACAACTCTCCTCATCAACCTCTCCAAGACAATGTCACTCGAATCTTCGAACACCTCAGGTGCATACCTCGTAAATTCTACAAGAGCAGCAATACGTGCAGCCAACATTTCCCCTTCCGCTTGCTTCAAAGTTTCCACAAGTTTCTATATGCGGGTCAGTGCCTGCCTCTCTCCGTAAATAGCAACAACTTGCTTCAAAAACTTGGACCGTTACCTGCTTGGTGGCACCTAGAACCACTGACCTGGCTGCGAACTTGGCCAACTCTCGATTCCTAGTCTCCAGCACCATCGTCGTTATTTTCTCCAATGTGCGTGAGGACGCAGATAGTTTGACCTCTGGATCTGCTCTGACAAGATTTGCAAGTAACCTTAGCGCCACTTGTCCTCCATCTCCTTTACTAGACCCATCACCAAGCACGACATGCCTCTCCAGTTCCGCAAGATGCCCCTTGACTATCCGCGGTGCCCATTTTGCCACAGCATTCAGCAGGATATAAGCATTGCTGGCTGCTGCTGACCCACTTGTTGTTCTTCCTTGTTGATGAGAAAGTTTTTTGAACAAGATGGGGATAGATGCATGATTGAGGATGTGCGGGCTTCCACGCCATAAAAGAGTTGTGAGTGTGGTAATGAATGTTGGCGAAGTATTCGCAGACGAGGAGAGACGTTTGAGAAATTCAGCCTAGAAAAGTCAAGAAGTGTACTAGAATGGGCAGACTCGAGCTTACTGATGCTTTAGCCAGTGTTTTGATATCTGTAAGTGGGTCGAAACATGTTTTGAGAAGTTTGAATAGCCTGTTTTCGTTCATCTTAGCCAAAGTGTGTAAGTCTTCGGAAGCTTTGTGGTCATCGGCAAACACAAATGCTATTTCGATTTGTTAGGACGAAAGGGATGGGCATTGGATAGGACGAACCCGTGAGAGATTTAATACAAACATGGAGGGTATGCGTTACCTTGGCTTCGTCTTGATCTATAACACCACCCTTGAACGAAGGTGAATGAACCTTGAGATGTCTACGCAGGAACAGGACGCACATTAAACTGGATGCAGGCATTCAGGTACCTGTCACACAGCCCCGGCTTCCTGCAGGACCCATGAGTCGACAGAGACGCACATGAGTTAATACACACGCTTCTTTGATCCCACTCATACTGATCAGAATCTCGACACCCTTGTCTGATAGATGTTTCATGATATTCAGCAACTTTTCAGTCCACAGAAGTGGATCGTGGGTGAGTGGAAGAATGGACGTTGCCCATACACGGTCAACGACGTCCCTGTGGACGCACATTAGGGATTGTCATGATAAAAGGGGGGACCATGTACCTAACAAGGGCTGATTGACCGACGGCTTGGAGCATGGAGTCAGGTATCCAAGCGAAATGGCTTGTAGCTGCTGTATCGTTGTTCTCGCTGCGAAAAACGTGAGGGCTGGGAGAACAAGCCAAAAAGAGTGGAGACGAACATTTCAGGGTAAGCAAGGCTATACAGTTTGGCGAGACTGTAAAAGGCCTCAGTGCGGACAGAGGCCTGAGAAGGTCAGTGGCAGGAGAGAGACGGAGCAAAAGAAAAGACACCTTTTTGTCCAAAAAGCGATCAGCGACCGTACGCAGAAGATTTTCTGATAGGTGATGGAGAGTGACCTCATAGTCAAGCTGGGAAAACGCTTTGCAGGTGGCTGCACGGACTTTGTCGTCTGGGTCAAGAAGCTTGGCCTCGAGGGCATCTATAGGGGAGGATAAATTAATGTCTGGGATGAGAGAGAAAACCCACCGGCCAAGGCATCCCTCTTTGCAGGGAGGGTAGAGACTAACTTTGTCAAAGCTTGGATCAACTGGAGTCGAATGGGGACGTTCTTGTCATTTCTTCTGGATATCCAGACGTCCCAGGTGGCAGGATATTTGTTGGCAAGCTCTTGACCATTCTTATGGGCGTACATGTCGGCTAGGGCGCGGGTTGCGAGCAGCCTAACATGAACATGGTCGACACGCAATTCCTCGGTGAGCTGAGGAATGACGCCATGTAAGATGGCGGGACAGGTGGCGTGGAGACGTTGGATGAGTTCGTGGGCGTTTTCAAGGGATTGATCGTCATCAGGAGAGGAGCGGGCGGAGTCCACGATGATGTCGGTAAAGTACTGGCAGACAGGTCTCTGAAGTTTATCGGAGACGTGATTGCAGACGGAGACGGCAAGTGAATAGGCAGGCTGGTCAAGATTGTTGTCCATAAATTGTGCAAGGATAGTATCAAGAACGGTTTGTGGGACGGATTGGCATTCGTCGAGGAGAGCAACGAGGATATCGGCCATGTAGGCCTGCATTTTGTTGTTGGCGGTGCGCCGACGGAGGATGGCGAAGAAGGCAGTAAAAAAGTCAAGAATAAGGTCATCGGCAGAGGGGAGGTCGCAGACGAGAACAGGACTCTTGACAGTGGAGAGAGACTCGAGGAGATGAAAGTACTGGGCATGGTAGGGAACGTCGGGGAGCTTGAGGCCGTCGGTGAGCTGGCGGATAAAAAATTGAAAGATATCGCGTAGCTGAGGCTGGGTGTAGGGAGCATCTGGGGCATAGAGTCTGAGAAGTTGAGCGAGACAACAGGCAGCGTAGGCGCGAACTCCCTGGTCCTTGTGGAGAAGGATTGACCTGTGTACGAGGTCAGCGCGGGGAGCATCGAGGGCGTCTGTGTCAACATCGTCCTGGTCGATGACCTCAAGGTATTCTAGAAGGGATGTGAGGGTGCGGAGGAGGGTGTCTGTGGAGAGGCCGCGCTGGACGAGAGTGAAGGTGGGCATGACGCGCGTGACGGTACGCGTGATGTAAATGACAAAGGTGACGAGGGCATGAGTGACAAAGTCACGTGTAGTATGTATAACCACGTGAGTCTCGTCAATACCGTGACAAGATGATTGTGACAGCTGTGACGCTCGCCTCACACCCCAACATGGCACCGCTCGCCCAAAAAGAAGGAGCGGTGTTCAAAGAAATGTTCACGTTTTATGAGGGTCAAAACTACCGCCGCGCCCTGAAATGTGCGGATCAAATTTTGAAAAAAGCGCCGGATCACGGAGGTGCGCCGTTGCCGCTCTCCCGCTCATCGCTGATCCGCCCCCAGAAACGATCTGTATGAAGGGTCTTCTCCTCACCCATGTCGGCAGGCGCGACGAGGGCACAGAGCTCGTGAGGCAGGGCATGCTTCTCAATTTGCAATCGCCCATCTGCTGGCACGTCTTTGCCCTCATTCAATCGGCAGAAAACAATTATCACGGTGCACTCAAATCGTATACTCAGGCCCTTCGCTTCGACAAGGTACGCCCCGTCTCTTCCCCTGGACATCGCCAGTAACGGGCGTAGGACAATCTCAACATCCTCCGCGACACAGCCCGTCTCCAGTCCCAGCTCCGTCTCTTCGATGCCCTCGTCGACACCCGCCACGCCATCCTCCGCCTCCGCCCCAATTTCAGGCAGCACTGGGTTGCCCTTGCAGTTGCTCATCATCTCAATGGAAATCTCAGCCACGCCATCCTCGTCCTCGAACACTACCAGCTCTCCCTCAAGGTTCATAACATATCTCTTGTTTAAAAAATCATCTCATCCCTCTGCCAGGACATACCCGACTTTGATGTTGAGCACTCAGAGACCATATTGTATCACATTCGTGTCCTTGAGCTTGCCCAACGTCACTCGGAAGCTCTGGACATGCTCGACCGTCATACCAAGGACCGCGCCATCCTCGATAGAACCGCCAGTATGGAGTATCGAGGTACGCATTCTCTCCTAGCACAGTATCCCTGCCTCACAGTTACTCCAGCCCGTCTCTTGACTACCATTCATGCTCCCGAGGCAGAGTCGGCCTGGCGTGCCCTCATAGATCGCAACCCCGATAACAATGCCTACTACATAGGCTATCTCGCACAAAAAAACCTCTCACTTGATCCACAAGGTAGGTTTTGTTAGATGTGCTCTCTTCTCTTCTCTCTCATTCCTTCTCCTGCCAGCGCCTGATGCTCCCCAAGCACTTGCACTCCTCCAGTCCCTCTCTTCCCAGAACCCCCGTGCATCCGTTCCCAGACGTCTTTCCCTTTATCTTGCCTCGGGCGCAGCTTTTGAGTCACTTATCATTCCTTACATCCTCACCGCACTCCAAAAAGGCATTCCCTCTCTTTTCTCCGATCTGAAAAGCCTCTACAGTTACCCTGAAAAACAGCAGTCTATCCAAGCCTACCTTGAATCCCTCCTTGATGCACCTGACGAACCTTCCATTTACCTATGGACACTCTACTACCTCGCTCAGCATCATTCCTACCTCTCCAACCACTCTCTTGCTCTTCACTATCTCCACCTCGCCATCACCCACACCCCCACATTGCCTGATCTGCACATGTTCAAAGCACGCGTCTTGAAACGCTGTGGTGATTACATCGGCGCTGCCAGAGCTGTCAATGAAGCTCGCTTGTTAGATGGTCAGGATAGGTTTTTGAACACCAAGACTGGCAAATATCTGTTACGCACTGCATGTATTGATGAGGCCCACCAGATATTCGGATTGTTTACCAAGGTACATCCTAAACTACTAACCGTCATTCCAACATTCTCATCGTTGAGTGTAGAAAGATGCTCCCTCGCCGGCTTACGACCTGGAAGAGATGCAGTCTTTACTATATCTACTCGAGGAAGCCAATGCACATCGTATCAATGGCAAACTCAACCTCGCACTCAAGAAGTATATGGCTGTCGTCAAAGTCTTTGAAAATTTCGAGCATGATCAATTCGATTTTCATGCTTACTCTTTGAGAAAGTTCACATTGAATATCTACATGAAGTGCGCTTTGACTGATGGCTTCTCTGCTACTTACTCACATAGCTAGGTTTATTTCGTGGGAAGATTCTGTTCGTGCACATCCAGCCTATATCAAAGCCGCCCTCGCCGCTTCGAAGGTATGTTCCTATCCTTGACCTGTTCCTTTTCTTATGTGGTCTGTAGATCTTGATTGCCGTTCACGACAATCCATCGCTGGCGATACCTGAAACGGCTGCTTGTTAGTCTTTTGTATCCTCTTCATACCAATATTCATGCCCCGTACCATTAGCCGAGCTGTCAGATGCTGCGAAAAAGGCGAAAAAGAAAGCCAAAAAAGCGGCTTCGAAGGCGGCTGCCAATGAAGCCGAAAAAAAAGGTGAACATCTTCTTGTTCGTTTCTGTCTTCTGCTCACGTCTTCACAAGGCCAACAAAATTTGAACGAAGACAAAGGACTCGCGCCTCCCGCCAAAGACGACGATCCAGAAGGAACAAAGCTCCTCTCATCTTCCGATCGACTCGAAACGGCTGCTAAACTCTTGCGTCCCTTGACCAATTTGTTGGCCTCGTCAAATATCAACGTGAGAGAAAAAGTTGAGGGGATGGTGAAAGACAAAGAGAGAATAGAAATTTGGCTAACGAGTTATGATGTAGCTATCCGTCGACGTACGTTCTTTCCGCCTCCTTCCCCTCTCAGTTGATTATTGATCTCACATATTAACACAGGAAAACTATTGCAAGCTCTGACATGTCTCACACATGCGCAATGTCTTTTCTCATCTCATCCTGGGTTACATCTCCGTCTTGTACATCTCCATCATTTTATCGCAACCTCATTACAAAATCAGACTCCACCTGCACCGATCGGGCCTGCCTTTATAGAAGGGGTTAAGCAACTTGGTGTTCCCGACGAGAATCAGGTATCGCTGGAAACGTATAATTTACAGTATCTGCAGGAACATTCGGTGGATTACTGTGATGACGGGAATGATGACATTCGAGAAAGGGTGAATCCAGCAGAGGCGACATTGGCATGCGCACAAGCTATGATGATCCTCGGAGCCCCTCCTTCTGAAGTTGAAGACGTTCTTCTTGGTTTAATTCGTCTTCCATCTTCGAGGAAAAGAATATCCAATAACTATAATACCAGCAAAAGCAGTGACCAGCAGCAAAAGTATGGATTTAATGAATCTGGATTGACGATTTCGGTTGCTCTTGAGGTGATAAGATGTTTGGAAGACCAAGTTGGATCGAAGAGAGTGAAAGAGTTTAGAGAAGGGTGTCGGAGGATTTTTGACAAAAGTACGGTGTTTTTGGAGATGGAAGAGTTGAACAAGTTGAAGGAGAAGGTGTTGGACCTGCCTGAAGGGCTTGGTCCCGTTGTGGGGGATGACTAGAACTGATTATAGTAGGGTGATATTTATCTTTGTGAGATGTTGGGGAGCAAGACAATGACACTGACACAACCAGTCATATAAAATAATCCCCCTACACTATCACGGGTATGGTGGCGGTGGCGGTGACTTTGGCAAGGATCAAAGAGAACTTTGTCAAAGAATGTTGTTGAAGAATGTTGTTCAACACGTCACGTCATATCTCTTGTCATCAGAAAAACATCCACTCCTGCGATAGAGTGGCTGTGTAGCCAAACACATCAGCCAAACAAGGCCATACACATCCCTTACCATGGACGACATCGAGGATGAAATATTTCCTGCCTCAAAACTGGGAGAATATACCGTCCTTCGTGACGTTGCAGAAGGGACCTTTGGCAAGGTCAAGAGTATGCTTTTGCACTTCTCAATCTGTCCTGCATCTCATTGATCTCTCAGTGGCGCAACACACCGTCACAGGCCACATCGTTGCCATGAAATTTATCTCCAAAGCTGTCACTCGCAGGGAAAAGAACAAGAATCGTGTCAGACGCGAGTACGAATATATGAGAACTCTCCGACATCCCCATGTAATCAAGTTGTACGCCTTCAGCTCCTTGATCACCGAAACAGGTTTCCATGATTTGGCTTCAGATACGAAGTGATATCCACATCGAGCGACATCATCTTCGTCATGGAATTCGCCGGCGGCGAACTATTCAACTACATCGTATCCAATGGCAGAATGACCGAATCTCGAGCCAGGAAGTTCTTCCAACAGATCATCTCCGGCATCGAATTCTCTCACCGCCTCAAGATCGTTCATCGTGATCTCAAGCCAGAGAATATTCTTTTGGACGATGACTTCAACGTCAAGATCACTGACTTTGGTCTTTCTAACGAGATGACTGACGGTGATTTCTTGGCTACAAGTTGTGGTAGTCCAAACTATGCTGCACCTGAGGTCATTCGCGGAGGTGTCTATGCGGGCCCTGAAATCGATGTTTGGAGCTCGGGTGTCATTCTTTATGTGATGCTTTCTGGAAGATTACCGTTCGAGGATGAAGATGTTCAAAGGCTCTTTTCCAAAATCACTCGTACGTTCCTGGGACTCCATTTGTACAGCTACTAAAGACCCTCATAGAGGGCAACTTCCACATCCCTAGCAGCTTCTCATCTGATTCTCGGAATCTAATCAATGCTATGCTCGTCGTCGACCCCGTCAAACGAATAACCATCCCCGAGATCCTTCAGCATCCTTTCTTTACTAAAGATCTACCCCGCTATCTCTCCCCTCTTCCCATTGCACCCGAGCCCGTCTCAATGTCAGCACTTGTGGCTCCTCCTAAGCAACTCGACTTTGAGTTTATAGAAGGGCTTGGCAAGATCGAGCCAAAGGTCGTCGAAGAGCTTGCTTCAAAGTTGATAGATGTGACTGAGGAGGATGTTTGGAAGTGCCTACGGAGAGACGATGGAGTGCAAGGGAATGCTGTCAAAGTTGCATATCTACTCCTAAGGGACAAGAAGCGAGGCAGCAAAGGCCGTGAGTAATCAATGGTTTTGTTAGATTACACATGTTGATCACTTGAGCAGTGGGTGCCATGGCCGAAGCCGAACGCGATGCCCACATAGCTGCGATGGATGTGCGTCCCAACCTCTCTATTCATCCTAAACCGACTAACCGACTTTTTCTAACCAGCCTCGGAATATGACCTCTCCTGGTGCTCTCTCACCTAGTGCCAACATGGCCGAAGACAACCCTTTTGAAGCCGAATTTAACGCCCAATACGACGAACCAGGTGACGGTGAACTCGATTTCACATCACCTATGATCGACCCTAGTAACCCCCAAGCCAATACTTTCGCCGTCCTCAACTCTTCTCTTCCTGTCCAACTTCCTGAACAACATCACCTTGCTTCATATGTTTCTGCCAAACGCTCTGGTGGGTCTGGTAGTACGAAAGAACGACGCCCCAGAACGAGATGGCATTTTGGTATCAGGAGTCGGAGTCCACCGATGGAAGTCATGTTGGAGATTTATAGGACACTGAAAGCGTTGGATATGGAGTGGAAAGAGAAGAAAAATCTTGGTGGTCTTGGAGGAGTTAGAATGAGAAGAGGGAGTGTGGGTATTACACGAGCGAGGGAGTATGATGGGAATGGGTATGTTGATTTGAAAGCTGCTTCGAGCATCTATTTCGTAGAAACTCGAGCGAGGAGACAGGATATCGTGGTAAGATTCTTCCTTTGAGAACATGGTCTATTGCATGTTTACTTTCCATAGGTACTGATGAATCTCCAACTTTACATGGTTAATCCTACCAACTACCTTGTTGATTTCCATCACAAGAGATCATATCGCGCATCTACAGACCCCGCAGCTGGCAAATATGATATGGCAGTCAAGGAGTCTGATGATGATTTGACAAGGAAGGAGAAAGATGGTATGCGAGAGGATGAAGTTGTATCACCATACGTGTTTATGGACGTTGCTTGTCGTTTGATCCTGGAACTTGCTGGAGGAGCTGAGTGAAAAGATGTACTGCATCTGATGGAACATCGCTATCGCGAGTGCAGGGACGGAATCATTCGTATGTATTTGTAGGCGGAGCTCTCCTTTTTTTTCATCCCAGTTCAACCTTCATGGTCATATTTCGATATATGTAGGATCATAGTTACATTTGTATTCATCTTTGCTAACCGAAGCTCATTAAAAATGCTCAATTTGTATACTTCTCCATGAATACCTCTTGTGGTTGCAGTGTCATGCTACCAATGCAGGAACATGTTCCTTCATTAACTCCCCTAGATTCATTCCCGTTTGTATGAACAGGCTGTAAAATTCTATCAAAAAAATTGACTGCTTAGGCCCTGTTCTGCAACTCGGATAGGATAAGCATTATGTATTTTTGATTATTCCATAAGATAAGTGTAGGACAAGGAAATAATACATTGTAGCCGGCAGGATCTCAGACCGGTGACGACTTGAGCTGATGTGCGCAGTCAGACTATATAGTTATTTAATTCTCATGTCAAAAAAAGGTTGCCAAACACATCTGCATTGGATAGCAACATGAAAAAACCATTTATATTTCCTTGTCCTATCCTACACATTAAATTTGGCAGGCAAGTGCTTATCCTATCCAAGTTGCAGAACAGGGCCTAAGGAAAAACACAAGAAAATATACTGGTGATCACTGATCAGTGATAAGAGGTTGGAGACGACATGAGACTACTTGGCAACACTTTGACTATTTTGTAATTGCTACAAGAACAAGGTCAGCAATGAGGACTATCAAAAAGCATCTCATTGTTCACACTTCGTCTTCTTCCTGGGTTACATATGTGATTAGCGATTGATAAAACCTCCTAATTATAGAAATGATTAACCAACGATTGCTAGCCAATCCCTGGGAAATTTTGCCAACCATTTCAATGTCCGGGGCAGTGGACGACTGAAATATGATCTTGGTGACAGAAGTGTTGGCCACATTTAACAGGAGCCAAAATAGGCCTGTGACTCGCTTCGCAACGATGATAGTGCTTCCATATGACTTCGAACAGGCTTTAACAGCAGGTCCACATGCTAAACAACGCCGAAACTTGAGGTGTATTTCCCAGGAGATTTGCACCACCGTGACAAGGCACCCGATCTCAAAACCGAACGATGGGTATTGAGCGTCAAAAGAGGGACGTCGACCAAAGAATCTTGTCCACGCTTCAGTAACACCAGCGAGTTTGGAAGTGTAAGTGATGAGATTCTTGTCTTGGGTGCCGGAAAGCCTGAAGCCTAAATTGTAGTTCCAAGCACTTGGATAAAAGATAGCCATTCGCAAAGAATACAAAATTGTCCAAAGAGTATGAGAAGGCGACAAGGCAACACGGAGAACAATACAACTGTTGCACATTAGATCAATCGACTCGAAAACTAAGATCAACGATGAATAGGAACTAGGAGCTCTAAAAATATGTGGATATAAATACAACCACAGGTCTCCACACCAAGGCTTCGTGAGGTTCAATTGAATAGGAGATGAAGATAAAAACAAGATGCCCATTCAACGAAGATTTGGTTTGGATGCATCATCATGATCAACAAGCTCCCAACCGATGGGCGATAAAGAAGTGCACGAGGACGTCATACATCCTCCGCCTGGATCCAGTTCAAATTCCGAATCAAAATCTAAGAGGGGCGCTGAAGCTATATTCAATTCTGAGCTGGGACTTGGAGAGCGGGACTGGTTATGAATTAAGGTAACAGCTTCTTCTCCAAGCATAGAGATAGGCAAATCTTGGCAATCAACAAGGTCGATAGGTAGCCCTGAGGATGTCTGACTTGTAAGCAAGGGCTTTTGGCCTGCGAGAGGATCAAGAGCGATGCCCATAACAAGTGGCAAAGCGCTGGCAGTCGCGGAGCTCGGACCTCTTAGCCGGGACTGGAACCTCTTGGGTGGGCTGCCCAAGGCAGTACTGTCACGCTCGCTTTCGTACTCCGAGCTCGACGCATCATGTCCATCACTGGTGAGATTGCGTCTCCTATCCCGATCCATTCCAATCTCAAACGGTTTTTTCTCCGGCCGCCCAATCAATGCAGATCCGATTTCACTGGTGGTCCCATCCTCCGAATCAAACAGATCAGCAGGCCGCGAGGCGCGAGGGACGGGAGTCGTCGCGGCCTCACTAATAGTTTCCAGGCTTGAACCTTGATGAGATAGCCTGTCTTCCCACCGCAATAACTCCTCGCGTTCCTGTTGATGGCGAGCAAAAAGGACATCCCATAACGAGTAGGGCGCTGACTCAAACCCATTTCGATTCCGAACATGAATATACCAATCCGTAACTACTATTGCAAGAGTCGTCACGTCTTTCCACTCGGCTGTAAGAGGGCAGTGGAAACTTTGACGCCTCGTTCCTTCATGAGAGAAGCCCCTGCAAGCCAAAAGGAGAAAGAAAGGCAGTTAGAGTCATTCAAGAAGATCGTTTTGGAAAAAAATGCTATTGAGAGAACATTCGTGACTGGTTCGATGGAATACTCACATGCGAGTAAATAACCTCAGCGCCTGGATGTTCTTATAGCAATCAATCAGCTGCGCTTGAATCCTGTGCACGTTGGGCTTTGAGAAGGCAAGGTCAATGGCTGAGTAAAGTGTTCGCGCGGCCACATCTCGGTTCCTCCATTTCGGGAGTAGGATGATGCCAATATTATACTCCTGGAAATGCAGTACATCCGGATAAGCGGATGAGGGGAGGAGATAGATGAAGCCAGCCAAACTCGTATCCGAAGAGTGGCGGAAATTGTCTCCGACGTAGAAGGTGGAGGGTAATAGCTGGGGTGAATGTCTTGACACATGACACCGCAGAGTGGCATTGATTCCGCGTTCTCTGGCTAGCGAGCTGGGATGGCTAGAGAATTGCTGTTGGCATTCATTCGAGATATTAAGAGGTTTCGTCGATGTATCGTTGGGCTTCAAAGGATCCGAAGTAGTTGGCTCAATAGAACCAAGCGGATGATACAAACCCAAAGAATTGGTAAACATAAACTCTTCCTGAACATCATCGTTGAGATTTTGAGCTGTCAGACGAGCATCATCAACATCTATGAGCCAGAATTCTGTGCAGTCCTGGGCAAACGAGATGAGATCCAGCATTGGGTTTGCGGTCTCCACGGTGACCGTTTGAGACTGCTCAAACAAGTCAACCAACAAGTCAATTTGGTCATCTCGCCCTTGCAGTCCTTGGGTAAGATAGACACCAAAATCCTGCGAGGGCATGATGCAGAAGGAAGTGTTAGTTGCATGCTCCTAAGATGCATTTAAGTCCTGGAAACCTGTTACGTATCTAAACATGTGAACAATATTAGACCTTGAAAAGGTCTTCTCACAGGCGGAGTTAGATGGGGTTCTCAATAGCATTTCGGACCTGTATGGTGGAGGGATAAAAGTTCAGATTATCATGATGTGGAACTAGGTGGATAGAAAATTCCCACATTGAACTTCGATATAACTGATAAAAAAATAAAATTGGAATACTTAATGTCAAACAGCTTGCAGAGGCATTGTTTGCCATCACTACTACACACGGTAGCAGTTGAGTGTGATGAATGCAATTGCAATTTTCAATAGTCACGGCATTGGATCATAACATGTGTAATCATTTTGGGAATATTGAATGCAACATAAAAACGACATGAAGACATCACTAAACGAAATGAGCAAGCAACAAGAACACGGTGTCATCGGACATACAAAAGTAAGAGCAGCACCCTTGGTCTTCTTTTCGCCACCGAGTTCGAAGCTACAAGCAAGCTGACATGGACACATACGAATACAGTAATCCTTGACTCACTGTTTGCAACGCTTCAAGGAGAGCTGCATCTTGTATTTACATACTGTGCATTCCAATCGCAACACAACTTTCTTGGTTGTCTTGGCCTATTAAAAACGTCAACCCAACAAGAATGAGCGTCGAAGACAAAAGAAACATACCTTCTTGTGGAAGACGGGCTTAGTCTGACCACCATAACCCGACTGCTTTCGATCGTAACGACGTTTTCCTTGCGCGAAAAGAGAGTCCTTGCCCTTCTTGTATTGTGTCACCTTATGCGGCCTGTAATACATCTTATCAACGAAATGATTGATTGGCCAGAGCCATCCCAGCAGCATACGTGTGTTTCTTGCAAGTCTTGCCCTTGCAATCTGTGTGCCTGCCTTTGAGTTATTGTACCATCATACCAGATAACCATGCCTACATGTTCGGCGAGTTCTGAAGAGGGGTATATCAGCAGACTGACTAATGGTATTGAACGAATCTCACTTGGGAATGTTGACCATTCTTATCAACGACGACGACAAAAGCCTTTCCTCGGTTGTGTATACTGATCACTGTAACCGGGGAATGCCGAGATAGGTTCTGTATAGTTAATTCGAAGGGTTCCCACAGTCTTGATTCATGACATTGTCTTCACTACAATTTGTGGATACCGGAGGTGATTCGGATCGAACGATATTGGATGAAGTATCATTGTCAATATATTGAAGGGCACGAGGCTGAAGGTCTATTCACATGTATTGACCATCTGTACAAATGTCCTTACCATCCTCTATGGTCCTTTGGGCCACTTGGAGGGTCTACCCCCATCTTTGGGCACTGTCAAAGCTGCTACCACTCTTGTCCGAGAGGTGAGGTGGGGGTCTGTTGTTTGGCCCGAAGGAATATGTGCTCGGTAGGTGCTGGTGAGACACAGTCAGAATTATAGGATGGTCTTCCGGGTAGGACCCTTGAAGTGACTATAGCGGATAATAGTGCCAAAATCGAGTGGGATCAAATTAGTAAGTACATTCCTGTACCTGGTTGTAAAGTATTCTAAAACACTTGGACCCAAAACACGTAGAAATTGCTGCTTTCCTGGATGTTATGTCAGGATCAGTTATTTCTAGCGAAGATGTCACAACCAAAGTCTTCATAGCCCTCGCGAGCAAATGTAATGATGTGATCTGTGCATCGATTCATCAGCCAAGCATATACGCGAGATCTGGTAGAAACCTTACCTCCAAGAGTCCTGGTCGTAAATCCAATCTCACTATAACAGTAATAATCTGCAAGAGAAGCGATTTAGTAGAAGTAAGTGTCTAATCTCTGCATACTCACACAACCATTTTCTCTTGAAAACTTCTATTTCATTTAGCCCCTGATCCCCACCCACCATAGAGGGATATTCCGCCTTGAGTGCAGGGACAATCACATCGTCGAATCGGTCTAGGAAACGCCGGCGCCATTCCCGAAGCGTCCTAGCATAGTGGGGCCCGATATTATTCACCGAATCAACTACTAATCTCCCCTTGGATCCAGAGTGAAGGGTATCTATCAGGAGCGAGAGTGTGGGAAGTATACCTCCTGGGAAGACTAGGGGCATGATCAACTTTGGTAGGTCAGGTGAAACAAACTAGAAGACACACTCTGATGACCAGTACAAGGACCAAGGGATTAGCGATTGAAGTTAATGACATGGCCTCAGAAGGATGAACGAACCCATTTTCGGATGAAGTCGATATCTTTATTGTATCGGTTCCATCCTTGAGAAGTTGCCTTAGACATGCCGAAAACGGGAAAGAAAAAAGAAAGCTCATACGTACTAGCTTCTGGAATCGTGATCACTTGAACGACACCTGCTCCAGTCTGTGGCTTGAGAGCCCAATCTACAATTTTCCAATATGTATCCAAATATTCCTTTCCGACGCTCTCCAGCATTTCAACACTAATGATTCTGTCGAAAACACCTTCCCACTCTAAGGGCATACTTCGGTAGTCCATTAAATGAACAGTGATCCTATCAGATAGACCCTGGGCGGCGATACGTTTTTGGGCGAGATCCTGTTGCTGCGAGGACAGTGTTATAGCGTCAATAGTCGTTCCAGGTACCCTCTGAGCAATGCGAATCGCCATCGAGCCCCATCCAGAGCCAATATCCAAGACACGGTCCCCTTCTTGAATCTTCGCCTTCTTAATGATGTGGTCTAATTTCTTCATTTGAGCCTCGTAGAGCTCGTCAACGGTATCGCTGCAAGCGCATCCGTTTCTGGGACCATCCCGAGCGCCTAGTTCGTTTGCGCCATTACATCGATCAGGGTGGGCATTCCCATGACCGTCGACACCCTTCGTACGGTGGTTCTGCATTCCCTTGGACTCTTGTTTATCATTCCATTGATGATGAGCAGCACCACCCTTCAGGTCAGAGTCAAGGTCTGGGAATATGGCGGATGAATATGTCATGTCTTCCGATAAAAAACCTTCAATCATAAGCATCGCGCATGGATGACTCGTAGCTTTGAACTCACCTGCGAACATTGTATTAGAGATGTCATAATGCGCAGAAATATTGGACCGCGCGTTGTCAATTGTATTCAAAAACCGGCAACCAATTATTTTTTGGGGGAGGGAGAAAAGAAAGGAGAATTTCGAGACCATGTTATTCTTGAGGTTCTCCTGATTTTCAAGAAATATCTTCCCATGGTAAGGATCGTCAGAACTTGATATATGCTATCCAGGGACTTGAGAGCTTACTCGGAATAGGAATATCAAATTATCACATTCTACATCGCCGTACATGTATGCTTCAGCGAATCCAAGATCACCCATGGCGCATATACGGACCCAAAATGTATCTTTGACGATTCGCAGCTTCGCGGTATATCCGTGCTTTTCGCTCTGTGTTCCGTTTTCGCAGGACTCAGAAGGGAAGATATACGTGTTTTCAGAGCATAAAATTATGAGCCGACCAATGGTGATTCTTTGCATCAAACTGAGAAATAAGTCAGCTTCCCACTAGCATGATAGACAGGAGGACTGACGATAGGACAGCAGCTTTTGCTAGCTTTGTCAGTGGTGAAAACTCGCTCTGCAAGGCAGTATCCATGAGCAAGTTCCACATAGTATCAAAAAGAGTTGAGATAGAAAAAGGATGTTTTACTGGAGCGTCCATGATCTGAGAAAGTTGTTGAAGACTTGAGAAGCAATTTTTTATTTATATCTGTCTCCGATTTGGAATTTCTCTGGCACTGGCACATCAAGTTCGACTGTCGATGACACATCTGCAGCGATCAATTGTATGTATTCAGTCTCCACTGTAGTAAGCCTTGCTCAAGGAAATCACAGCAAGTGGACAGTACGCAAGTGAGCCCACAAGACCTGCCACTTCGTAGGGTAATCATACTCCCCTGGATCCGGTCATGCAGGCCACTTACGTTCGTCAGCTCATGGCTACTGTATCCATCATGATTAACCAACGCCAACCTTCCTATGAGTCGTTTTCCGATCTCCCCTCTTGTATCCAGTGGATTTTGAGGAGTTCTACAATGACTCGTATACAACAACACAGTTCATTTCCAATGAGCAAAAAGATTTCCTTGATAGGTTCTGTAAAGACCTGGACTACAACCCACCAGAAATCTTTGCATATAGGCTCCTTACTGCCATGCTGGAGCATGCTCCCATTGAATCTGAAAAGAGATAAGCAGCAACAGTTTTATACACCGATGGGGCCAAGGGCTAGAAGATGTGAGGAAAGTGGTAGATACATGGGTATTTTAAAAAGCAATCCACTATCCACCTATTTCGAGAGCCTGATCTGAAATTCATTCTACCTTGGAAATTGGCTGCAAATTGACAGTATCCTGGTAATCCGGGCAAGTACAAGGCAGGAGGGGTTCATCCAACCAATAGAATCATCACTGGAGAGTATACATGATGATGTAGAGTTCCTTACAGAGGCTAAGTCAGGGGCGAAGCCACCTGGTTCATCAAGATTCTGCTCAGGTCCTGTATCTGTCTGGTGTTATCTTGCTAAGGTAGAACATGGTGCCAAGCAACTTGGAGGGCTCGCTAATGATGGTAAATCCGACTCAGGGCTGCTGCTCATTAAACAGTTGGCATATTGGTTTGGAACATCTGACCTGTTATATGTAGACATTCAGGTTAATGTTTTTCATTTTACAATTTTGTTCTGAATGATGAAGCCCTTTGGGATAGGATATCTCAACGTCCATGCTTTTAAAACCTTGCTCTCTCCTTTGCAAGAACACCAGTTGGTTCCGACAAGTGGCTAATGTTCTGCATCGTCTCAGTTCGACCGTCTAATTGTCATTCTCAATCTCTTAATATTCCTCAACTTATTCAGTACTCGTTTTATCATATCTCTGTCGTCATTATCTTATCTTAAACGTCTTGGCTTCGTTGCCGTTGATAGATGCTGACTAAAACAGACCTTATGTAAAACTTGCCACCCACTTAATTACTTGGCTGTTGTTAGTTTCCGACTGTCTTATCATGTCCTCCCCATTTGCAAAGCGCAGTCAGCCGGAATCAGAAGATGATTCTGACTATGTACCCCCGAGATATGAGTGTGAGTGTGTAAATGCTATTCCATGGGTAGCGAAGCTGAACACACCCAGCATCCAGTGAGGACAACGAGGGGGAAAGTCAAACAAATGTACAGACAATAGAGAAACCCTGTTCAACTGCTCAGGATTCAAAGAATAAGCAGAAGTCTGCTTTACTATGCATGAAGATGTTTCATGAGACTCAACAAATTACAGGGAGCGAGAAGACCTTTGGACAAGCTTCCAGGCCTCTGTGGCATCCTCAACAAAACCAGGTCGGCAGGAAGTCAATCAAGTAAAGTTGGTTCGAATCCAGAAGCGGTACCTGTTCGCTGGGGAATACATTTCGTACGTCTCATCCACCGTTGCACAGAACTTTCCTGATCAGGTGCCAGAGAAATCGTAGAGGTGCCAGAAGATTCTCCAGACGCAGAAAAATGGCCGCTTTATCACGGTCAGGATACTGAAACTGAGTGCGAACGATTCAATTCAGTTTCCCTAAGCCTTCCAGGGCAACCTGATTCATCTTCACTATTAAACCCGTTACCCAAAAAGCCAGGTCCGCGAAAACCGAAGAAGACGCTGGGCCCTCTCCCCTCTACTTCAAATCAGAAGGCCAAGAAAATTACAACGCTTGATAAGTCTCTAATGGACTGGAAGGCTCACACTGACGATTCGGCATTGCGAGATGAACTCGACGCTAACAGGAGAGCCGGTGGATATCTGGAGAAAGTAGAATTTTTGAAAAGGGTCGATAAACGTAAAGAAGAGAACCTTGATCATATACGAAATAAAAAGCGGAGAAAACTGTGACGCTTGAGGCGATCAACTTCGTGAATGCCTCTCACCACGAATGTGGTATCACTTCCCGACTATTCGTTCTTCCGAGAAAGAGCCGCTTTGTCTTGGAAGAATATACCCCGCCTCGCCTAGGTCATCACCAAGTCCTTCGTTAAACGACTGCTAGGGCCAGGATTGAGTGACCTGTCATGTTCAATTAAGTCCTACATGAGTTTTCTCGTTTCGGATCTAGATCTGGCACTGCATCATAGTCGATAATTCAACAGTATTGTTTACAATCCAGATACTATCTTGACACATTCCGTTACATTGTAGCACGTGGAACCAGGGCACATATCAATGGTAATCATTTACCTAGTCAAACGATATCCCTGAGTCTGCATTAGTCCTGGACATATATTGTCCCATTTTCTTTTCTGGGGTTTTTCCTTTTATGTCTCGTAAGATTTTACCGCGGACTGCGATCGAGCACTGCGTTACAAATTATGAAGAAATTGTAGCACGTGGATGCCTATGTTCAGACTATCATGTCATATCATGTCATAATGGCACTGATTTTTTGAAAGGAAGTTGTTGCATTTGAACATCAGTTTGAAACAGAGGTCATAATTTTTGAAGTTGCTTGCGCTTGTATGTGACGGCTGTGTTCAAGACCAATCAAAAATTATTGCTATTACAAGAATATCGCATAACTTCCCCGATCGACTTCAGCCAATCAGTTATAATTTTTCCTGAGAGGTTACATCCCTCGTAATCGTTGGCAAGCAGTGAGCTGCTGGCGCTTCTCAGTACCAGAGACCGTCCTGCGTCCAACGAAACTGATTAATCAAGTCATAGTAAAGTCGCTCCTGATCGGTAAAGCAGACAGAGTTGTATTTTGCAAAGTTCCGTGAAGAACCAGAGCAACGATATATACGTACATCTAACTCATCTCCTGTACGTCTATTGCTCTGTATTTTCATGTCTTTTTGCGTATCTGTAGTACTCAATCATGTGAGTCCCATTCTCTATGAAAATCATACTGATGTTGAACAAAATTGCTGAATGAACACATGTCCTTAGTTGAGAGTGATTTCACCTCTGATCCTTTTTACTTTATCCCCTGACAACCGTCTTTCTGCCAGTATTTCGAGCAAATCCACAAAAAGGTTGTCGAAGGACCCTTCCGAACCCTAAGCGATGTTCGGATACATATCAGGAGGATATAACCAATACTCGAACGAGATAGATACTGACCATGATACAGAGCACCTAACCGAGGGGATGCCAATTGTACCAACTGGCTTGCGTGCTTTCGTAATTTTTCATCTAATCGTCGGGCTCTCGTCTTCAGGCTATTTTCGAGTCGATCCATCCACTGAGAAAATAGCTTCTCTATTTGATGTACTCTTTCGATTACTGTAGGTCCCATCTGTCGCAAGTCCTTCTGAGCTTGATTTCTCTGCTTCAGCAAATCGTTAAGTTCCAGTATTAGAGCACGGAGGATATCCGGATCTGATGTTTTACTGAGCTCTTCCTGTAGACGTTTCATCAAATCCGACTGTCTCACAACAAGCTCTCCAATTATTCCCTGTAACTGTCTACCGGCATTGGTGTCCGGCACCCGCTTTGATAAATCGACGAGCTCCTGTTGAATCTCGAGAATTTTGCGATGCTGACATACAGAAGCAAGCGAAAAGAGCACTTCAAGTATATGCCAAGCGGACGCTCGAGTCCCCCGGAACCGCTGAATCTGCTCCGGATTCCTGATGGTGTCTGCCCAATATTCCTTCTGTAGCTGCAATTCTCGATTACAAAATATTTCCTCATCTTCTTCCTCATTCTCTGGCCACATGGTGGTCATTAGGATTACAAGCTCGAAAAATCTCGCTCCACAGAGCTTTTTAAACAACTTCAAGTTCTTTTGTGGCGTTCCGCCCATTCGATTGTCTGTGATTCGGTGCAAGTATAGAACACCAGAAATCTCGAGGTCATGCCGATAACTATGAAGGTGTTGAATCCAGTAACAATAAAGACCACATCTATGCACGTACACGTCTTCAAACCACTTGGCTATAATCTTCAGAATGTCCAGGTCTGATTTGTTCGTATCATCGAACCCAGGGGTATCAACCAGAACTAGGCTTATTCCATCACTGAAGAGAACCCGTATTGCCTTGACCTCGCTAGTGTGGGATTGAAGGCTGTGACCAACGTTCCAGCTGCGATCCGTGGCTTTTTGGATAAACTGCATCGAGCCTCGTGGTCAACAACGTTCCAATGCGACTCATGGCGAGAAGCACTCACAGTGCTCTTCCCTGTTCCTGTTGGCCCCATGACTCTGTCAATGACAGTAAGAATTGCCTTATATCTTTTTGTAATGCATCTTGGGAGAGGAGACACATACACGACAATAATGTCCTCAGATATCAGATTTTGGACGCCAGACAGTTCCTCTACAGCAGTGATTCCATAGCCCGCCTCCCTGTTCAGCTTCTTTGGTCGAATTTCTGTATTTGCTCTGCGAGGAAGTTTTGAAGAACCCAATACCCCGGATTGGTCAAGAATTGACAAGTTGACTCTTCTGAACGTGTCCCGGGATTCAGAAAAAGCCCTATCGAGAGTGTCATCAATGCAAAAGAACTAGATAGCAGGGAATGTACCTAAAGGACTTCTGGATTCCAGGACTTGGAGATTTTTTAGCTTGAGGTCGGTCTCTATCGCAGAGTGACATGAAGTGACGCTGTACAAGAACTAAGCCAAGGGTTAAGAGGTAGTCGTCATTGACAGCATATCATGACCAGAGAATGATTGAATCAGTATAAGGTAAAACCGTCATTCAGAGGTGCCAAGATCAAAGCACTACTATGCTCCGAATAAATGAATCAGAACAATTTGTGCGTAGCTATCTGAGGTACAGGTCACCTAAACCCCGTCGCCGAATCATCTTGAAGAGCCACATCACCCACCAGCTTAGGTGGCATTAGGCCTCAATTTAACACCACAGTGACGTATTCATTCCAGAAGCAAACTATGAATGCACGATGCACGGTGATAACCGTTCTTGAGAATACGTGAACTCACGTTATACAGCTTCGTGCTCGATTTTTCCCTCCAGTTCGATTTCAACTATAAATAGTTCGAACCTGAATGAAACATAGTTCTGTTGATCACGGTCAACGAAACGGTGCTGTCATAACTTCTGTTTCATGGCCACCAGGAAACAATACCGTTTACGTGATGTTGTGGGTAGTTCATTTCACTGAAACCCTCTACATAGTAAATAGCAGTGAGCGATATTCCTCAATCGCTTGATGTATTGCAGCTTTTTCCGGGTAATTTAGAATGAGGAGGAGAGTACCAGACATTGAACTCAGAGTTAACGATATATCGAGGGGCAAAGAAATGTGGTCAGAGACGTCACCAAGTGAAGAGCACCACGCACTTCCAGTGCATCTGGGAGATATCTGTTGTGATTCATGAGCCTCTATTTTGATTTACCTTCGTCCCATATCTCTTATCATTGATGATCTTATCAATAAATTTTCTTAGTATAGGTTTTTGGAGGAATACGGGTCCGTTTGACTATATAACCATCGGATAAGCATTAGTAATGCCGATAAGCGCATATTCGTCTAAAATAACATAAAGGACATGTCCTGGAGGTCCTCATATGACCAAGTGACTAAGCTCTGCCTCTCTCTACACCAAAAAGAAGGAAGAGATATCCTCTCCAGAAGATTCCCAATTTATCCCCTACCGAAGAAGATAATCTGTACTATGATAATATACAGAAATATTCTGAGCAGTACATATATTTTGTAGGCTAACTAGTTCATGCCCTTGATTGATGGTGAAGAGAAAGCAGGCAATAGAGAAATCATTGCGCGAAGTTGTGGCTCCTCAAAAAATCAGAGCTAGAGGTTTATTGCCTCATAGATGCACTCTGAACAAAGGCTATCTCTTTCAGCGGGCTGGTTGCTTTCAGGGGATGCCCTCTATGTTATCTTAGACGAATATGCGCTTATTTTTGCCTCTTAGTGTAGCTTTTACACCTCAGTCATGCACTACAAGGGCTGAGGTGAATATATTCCTTATTTTCTAGATTATTCAAATACTGATTGTGCCTAGTTGATGTCTTATCAGGTATTCAAAATAGATCAGCTTTGCACTACATGGGCTGAGCTTGTTGAGTTGAGAAAACACAGAAAAAAAGAAAAAAGGGGGAAACGGATACTCGTCGCAAACGCGCAACAAGACTCGTCTCAACCACTAATTTTAGTGTAACGCTTAACATTCCAACAAGCTGACGTCTTGACAGGTGTCAATCGGGTTATCTTTAGTGCAATAAAAATTCGATATCAACATATCTCATACCGTCCTGAATGTTTGTTGCGTACCGACTCAACATTGTATGCAGTGACGACCAGCAATCACCACTGACTGATGGGATCATCGATCAAATGTTGCGATTGCTTATTATTAGAGACATCCAACCTGAACCAACACTGGGCCCCAGCCTGTTATCGACATGTTTGTCAACTGGTTTGGACTCCCGCTTAAATGTACAGCGACTCCATCTGTCATGCTCGATGCAGATAGTTCCAACAAATCAAATTGATGCACACCGTATTGGGCGTTTAGATAGATTATATCAAAATTTGGACAAGTTACACAAGCTGCTTTTGTACCCGCCTGTGTCAACAGTCCGCTATCCAAGTCCAGTCTAGTCATGAAAATTTTCTGTCTCCTCCTTTTGCTACAAGCAAGTCAGCTAACTCCCTTTTAGAATGTAATTTCATGGATCAAATATTCATATCAAGGTGCCAGACAGACTTTGTTATTCCACATGAAAAAAAAACAACCAATGATAGTGTCATTGCTCTAACCTTCACCCTTCCCCCGCCCTTCTTATGATAAGAACATGCATGTATAATAAAGTTGATTGATTATCAATTTTTTGGAGATCTCAGGCACTTTTTTTTTGTTTTCTCTCGATGGTGGTATTCATAGTATCCTCAAACGCTCACTCGGCACAGCACAAATATTCCCAAAAAGGGCTTTTCTTGGCATGATGAAAGTATCGAAGGTACTTGCGCCTGACCGTTACCTTGCCAGTCTTTCGAGCTCGGTCAAACACCATAACGAGAATAAAAGGCTGTATTCTACAATCAAAACATCATCATCATCATCGATGATCAAAATCAACATCAAATTCAAAGTGACGATAGAACAAAAAAAATAGAGAAATCCAAGCCATCCCTATTCCCGCACAAAAAAAACAAAAAACACAAAAAAAACATCACGACGGGCAATCCGCTTTGACATTCATCGCACGCGTCATAGAATCGAGCAGGATATCATGTTCATCGCCGGCCACGTGCCACATAGCAAATCCTTTCAATTCATTGTCGGTAATGAAACGGCCCTTTGCAGCTTTTTCAACCAAAAATCAGTCATCTACACCTATCTCTTTTTCTGAAGATAAAAAGGTTGACGTGGACATACCGAAACTGGTCGCATCATCGTATGAGATGACCACATGCGAAGTCGGATTATAGACGAAAGGCTGTGGACACATTGATGAGGAAGCATATACTCCGATGAAAAACAAACCAACCGTCTGGCTGCAATTGTCATAAAAGTAAGTTATCCCTGTAGCAGCTTCACCATCGCTGTTCAAGAAACCTGCAGCTATCATCTGCGAGAAGTCAAAGTCGTCAGTCCCCCCTCCACTTGGGACTGGATTTCCACAAAGATCCACACCACCACCGCCTATACAAAACCAGTGTTTTAATTGCTCGGAAGAGGACAAATTAAAAAACACACACTGTCATCACTAGGCACGAGGGGATTGCTATAAGACGTGAAGGGTGCATAGAGAGCAAAGTTCGACTGATCGGCGAGTTTGAAACTGTGACCATAAGCGGGTACACCGAGAACAATCTATATGACATCAATGAACAATAATGAACCATTCATATGCACAGACACGAACCTGACTTGCGGGGAACTTCGCCCCAGTCCAGGCTGCAACCGCCGATTTGGCAGAGCCTGCGCGCATTGGTGCACACGAATCATCAAGGGGAGCGTTCGGACCAATTCCACTTGACCATGATCCCCAAATATCGTAGCTCATGATCCCTGTAAAATTGTGAGAAAAATTTTGTTCGAGCTCATTGCCAGATAGCGCACCGATATGATTTAATTGTTCGGCAAAAGCAGAGACATCTTCCATGGGCGTTCCATCAGGTCCCATGAACGGTGTGATACCGACTGCTGCAGAGAGATATAGTTTTTTACCGATTGGATCCTGACGGAGTTGTTGCAGGAACTGCAGGAAATTGGCAGAGTCTTGAGGAGAGATTATATTACATCCAATCCCTTGTTTGTTTGGGTATTCCCAACTATATGGTGATGAACACATGGAGCAGTATGGAGCACAGGAACGTACTCAAAATCAACTCCATCTAGATTATATGCTTTTGCTAAACTTGTGATGGCACCGACGAATGCAGTCCGATTCTCTGAAGTAGCCACAGCTGATGAGTAATAAAGGGAACCGGTCCAGCCTCCAACGGACACCAGAGCTTTCACGCCCTTATATATCGTCAGGAATAAGCCCATTGAACGTACGTTGATATCTTACATTGGCATGAGCTTGTTCGACAAAAGTGGGGAGAATTCGTTCATCATCTGAGTTGAGGATCACGGTATTAACATCTGGGCCTGTTAAGCTGGATGGTGCCATGATAAGCATGATGGTCGACGCGATATCATCAGGATACGCACGCAAAAGAATAAGTTAAATGGGTCCATTTATCCCATGACAAGCTACTCAGAGGAACAGATGATGCCAGCCAACCAGGGTACCAGCCTGTGATCACAACCTGTTGTGTCACTGTTCCGTTTATTTGGCATTCGATGGTGCCGTTGTTGTATGGTGCTGGAGTCGACTGAGACTGAGAGGTTGTAGAAGGCAAGGTAGCGGCCTCTCTGGATTTTGGAGGTTTCAAACCACACCTGGTCACGGCCGAAACGAGCGAAAATGAAGAGAAAGGGATTAAGATAAGGAGTAGGGCGAAACTGGTGAAGAGTTTTGGAAATTTTAGCATTGCAACTGAATTCCTGATCGTGACAGGGAACAGGAGGCTGAGAAATTAGTGTAGAGGCTGCACCCGCGTCTACATGAGAAGTGACAAGAGGTCAGTATGTGTTTGAAAGAATTTGTGCGAACGACTCACTGGATCACGGGCGTCTCGAAAGAATAGGCGAGTGATATATAACTCCAAAAGGAGTACGACCTGCAGGGTGAAGCCTGTTTATTGCTCAAGATGGACCTCGTGGTCACATTAGACAGCAGCTGCAACGTTGATTGAGCGCTGACGACTTCAAAAAATGAAATTGCACACTGCACACACGTGTTCTTGACAGAACTCATGTTGTCACGTTTACGGCAACTCGCGAGTTCTGAAAATAGGAATGCTTCTATATACGAAACTCAAAAATCCTAATTCCCAAGGGAAACACAAAGAATCGAGGACAACGTGGAAGCTTACTTCACACTCGGACGTGAAGCTAGGGCATGGACTCGAGGAGGTCGACACACTGCACTGCAGGCATGAGGATCAGGGACATCAAATAGATCAAGCTGGCAAGATGCAGTGTCCTGCGAAAACCCAAACTTGTGGCTGGCATTGTCATGATGCGCAGCTAACGACGCCGCCCAGCCATTCCAATGCGTGCAGCCAATTGTCTGGCCTGCAACAATTTCATCCTCTTGGAGCGCCAGAGAACGATGCCAATGCCCACACAGGCGAACAGGAGGTTGACTGCCACAAACTCAAAAAAGTCAGCACGTTCTGTCGAAACAACACGGCCACATGATTCCCAAGCGAGAATTGAGCCTTGCTCAACGTCAGCGGTGGCAGCGTCTGCGACATTTCGGCAGCGCATCAAACGTCTGTTGCCGAATGGCTGGCAGAAAGGCTGATGCAGCTATGGTAGAGTCAGTCTGGTGCATTTTTGAGGGCAGAAAGGACGCACAGCCTCGTCTGGGCACCGCTCACACAGGGGATATGGGTCGCAGATGACATTGCTGCTGTCGGAGTGCATGCGTGGGAAGATCTCTCTCTCTCTTTCTCCCTCCCAATGTCACGCAAAACAGCCATCGTGGACGAGTTTGACGACGACACCGATCTGCCTCTGCCCTCCCAGGTCCTTCCAAATACTGGCTCTCGTGGGCCACTCCTTGAGCAGCTCACCTATTCCGACGCCAACTCAGACGACGACACTGATCCTGATTATCGACAAGCTGGTCCAGCTTCTCCCCCTCGCTTTACGACAAATACTCCATCGCCGGCCACCACTCTGGACAGCAGCATCTATAAGACGTTCGTCTTCCTTTGCTCTTCCCACCCCTCAGACCATCAATGACTCAAACAGTTGGGCTTGTATCTACCCCATCTACCTCGATGCCAAGCGCCCTTACGGTACCGGCCAGAGGAGGGTAGAAAGAGCAAAGAGTCTCTGGTGGCCCCTGAGCAAAGATATCGCCGACGCAGCCGTTCGCTTGGGCTTGGGCACCCTACATGAAGTAACAAAGTCCCATCCCCGAGATTGGGAGAATCCCGGCCGTGTACGGGTCCAGTGGAAAAAGGATGGGGGTCCCGTCAATCCCGCTATCAAGAGCAGTATGGTCTCTCACTCTTATCTCCCCATCTGCGCTCATCCTCGACAGAGAAACAGCTTCTTGAGACTATTTGCTTCCAGATACAGTTGCTTAAACCAGAGAACATACCAAAACCACCCTACAACCTAGCAACGCCTAAGGAATCTTCTCCTCCCGTTTTGAAGTCTGCGATCAGCTCGGGATCGGCCGCCTCTGAATCACCACCGGACCCTGCAGGCAGCGGCAAGGGAAAACAGCCTGTGAACATCTTAAATGCAAATAAATCAATCAAACCTCTTGCTGTACAGGCTCCTACCAGTCACAACAAGGGAGCGCGGCAACGGCCTGTTCCACCTGAACCACTCCCGCCCTTTTCTAGTCGTGTATCTGCCTACTCTCCTGCCATCTCGACGGGCATCCTGGTTGATGCAGTAAAAGCTGGAATGAACAACCCTGATCCTGGCATGTTACCTGGTACTGGTATGGGTGGAAATATTGGCAAGGGTAAACGGAAGTTTGTGAGGGTACGTGGATGAGGTGGACAATGTTTCAATATCGGTAGCAATACTCAATGTTTACTTGCGTAATTGGTTTTTTTAACTTAGTAAACCGGGTCGCTCAAGCTCAGTTCTGGCGCAACGAGTCGCCCGCACTTCAGTGTTATCAGTTCCATAAAAGGAAACAGCTAACTTTATCTTGTTTAGCTGGATCGAAACCCTTTTCCTCAGTTAATCTCTCAGCAAGGTGGGCATGAGGACTAGAAGTCACTCTACATGCTTTTCCAGTATTTTCGTCTGGAGCCCAGGTCTGGATTCTCTTACCTTCGCCCATTGGCAGCAAGTTGCGCGGAAAAACCTACTGCTGGTATTCTCTGTCTCTGAAAACTAGGGTGAGATACAAGGAGGGCGATGATATTGAACACGACAGTCCCCTACGCCACAGAACACGAAACAGCCCGATTGATATATTCCATTGATCGATGGCCTGGTTCAGACCACGAGGTTGACAAAAAAGCTTTGCCTTGGGAATAGTCATGGTTTCCTCGCTCCTCTCTCTCCTCGTGGTCCTGCTACGCAGCGCTGACCCCTTCACTTCACTCCCTTGGTGTTCTGATGATTTCGTAGTGAGCAGTATTTCACAAGACACAGAGTTCGGTTTGACTTTGTGTTGACTCAATAGCAGCGACAAACATCTGTTTAGTTCAATCATACAACTTGTACATCTCTTTCCGATAGGAATGCAAGCCTTACCAAAGCTGACCTTGTTTCTTCTCTTCACCGTTAGCTCTTCTGCAAGGAAGATCAAATTGGATTCAGCTGTTCTGAGCTTGATTACAGGAAGATACAAGGAGTTTCCCCAGTGATGAGTCCGAAAGCTATGGACGAAAATGATCACATTGTTGTGTGAGTCGAGATCCTTGAGACATGAGCCCTTTTTAGTACTCACACGAGTCAACGCAATAGGATTATGGGGCCTACTGGGGCTGGAAAAAGCTCGGTGGGCAGTCAAGATTTTTTTTACGTCACGAAAAGACTGATAAACGTATGTTAGCTCATAAAGATCGTGACACAATCTTGGTATGATGCTGGTGAGGTTGGTCACACGCTCCATTCGACCACGAGCCAGGTTTCCGCTTTGCGAATTAGGTTCTCGGATGATGACAACGTCGTCCTGGTTGATACCCCCGGGTTTGACGATACCAACCGCTCTGATTTGGATATCCTCCAGACTATCGCAAGTTGGTTTAAAACGCTGTAGGTGCATTCATCCATCTTTGTGAGAAAAAAAGAGCTTTTGTCAATTGTTCAAAAGTCCTGAAGGGAATGGAAAAGTTGCTGGGATCATCTACCTGCATCGCATCACCGATCCCCGCATGACAAGGACGGTCGTCAAGAATTTCGACATGTTCCAAAAACTCTGTGGTAGAAATTTTTACCAAAGGGTGGTTCTGGTGACAACGATGTGGCCCGAAGGAACGAGTCAGTTCCCGAACACGACAAAAGATGAGCAGCTGACGTTTGGTGAAAGTGAGAACGATGAATTCTATCGACAGCTGTTGCACCGAGAGAAGGATCTTGAGGTTAATTATTGGGGATCTATGATTCGACAAGGTTCGACTCACTTTCGGTTTACGGGCACGCAAGATTCCGCTTGGCGTATCTTCAATTATATCATCGATGCTCGGGCCAAAGCTCGGTTGGCCGCTATACGCATTCAAATGGAGCTTGTCGAACAAGGAAAAGAGGTTCCCAAAACGGATGCTGGAAAACATCTTCATGGTCTTTTGCAGGGGTTGGTGATGAAGCAAGGTGGGATGATAGAACAGCTCAGAAACGAACTTGTGAAATCGGCGGGCCGAGATCGAGCTGTGATAAATGCGTTGTTGGAGGAGCTCAGTCGTTTGAGGGAGGAAAGAGCACAGACGATGAGGGAAGTGAATGTATTGGATTCGTCGTTGATTCGAACTATTAGGAAAGTGTTTCGGTAAGAGAGCGTTTCCGAGCATGTTTATTCTTGTGTGTGAAACAGCTCAAATTTGATGTGAATAGCAAAGAAGTCAAATGTACAAGGAAAGACTGAGACGATGGCTATCTCAGAATGAGCGGAGGAGGGGCAGGTATAATGGAGCTGAAGGGAAGACAAGAGTATCGAGTCCTGTCGAGTGGTTGGATAGAGATGCACGGAGAATTGCAAGGTTCATGAATCCCGCGTTTGTCCCCTGAATTCCTTCACCCCCAATAAGCAGAAAAAAGCACCCTCTCGAAAACCTTATTCTGAAGGACAGCTATGATCGTAGGCGCAGTGATCACCCATAGTCGATCCATCAGTAGTCACAAATCAAAGTGGGATTGTAGTAGAGACTATATATATATACTCAATTGATCGACTGGATGTTGATTCTATAGTATATCACAAGAAACCAGAAAGACTCGTTCCCTCAGAATAGCTTTTGCCTTTTTTATACCGCACTGCTGCGCATTGATATTCCTGACAGAATTCGGAGAGTTTGGGAGAGTTTGGGTTTAGATATCGTGTTGGCAGAACAAGGAGCAAACAAATCTCGAGGTGATATCCCAAGAGGAAGGGGGGAGGGAACAGAGCGGCTTTTGAAAAGTGTCGGATCGCGTGCAGCACTCCAATTCACCATAGTTATTTTAATTTGACACACTCTTTTAAATTTTGTGGTGAACTAAAGCAATCTCGAAAAATGTGATCTTGGGATGAATAATGAACAAGGCACACTCAGAAGTCGAAAGGTCCTCCACCAGAGGAAACGGCAACTCGAATCCATTCAAATCCGACTGGGAGTGCGCAAGGCTTTGTTACACAGTAGTGATATCGTAGAATAAAAACTGGAGTAAGTTGAGAGAATATTGTGCTATCATGTCATCTGAGTACAGTTGGTCTTTAACGACCAGTTGCACTGATTAGAATCTTTCTTCTCCTATTTGATAAAATAACAAGGAGTAGCAGTTTCGTGAGAACTAGCCCTCGTTCTCCTCTGGAACTCAGCCGCACTCCTCCTTCAGAGCCTGGAACACAGCTGTACTCTAGGTTACCTAGTCTGGATGCGATCTCTGTAATGAGTTGGGAGAAAGCCTAACCCATGAGTGTGGGCTATGTTCAGAGACCTCAGAGTCAGCCTGGTACAAAAAAAAGGCTATGTTATATGAATTATTGGTTTTCACAAGAGTCAACCGTGGCTGGAATGCAGTTGCCCTCCATATTCCATATTTGGAAATTCTGCTGGAGCACGGTTGGATTCCAGGAATTGGAAAGGCCTCTAGACCGTCAACAGGGGAGATGAAGATGAAGACACTAGACGAACGCAAAAGCCGAGACCTAGATCCGAGGAAACGGGAGAACGCATTCCCTCTCATGTCATACATCTGATATACCCTCTTATTGACCCTCGATAGACATATACAGGGGTCTTTCCATCGCTCGTAACAGTAAAAAATCCTCTCTGTCTCACAAACTCAGGATGCGCATGTTGCAGCAACTGTAATCAGCACTCACTCGGTTCTGGCGTCAATGCTTCCTAGCCATTCCGGCAGTGCCATCTCCCATAAAAAATGTCTCCATAATCGGATCAAGTCCAATGACACCCACCAACTGGCTTTTCTTTTAGCCTCGAACGTGGTAAGGTATGGTGAAACATAATCTCGTACGTCCTGACGATCCTCTCGTGATTTCCAGAAAGACTTGGATCGATCTTTTATCCACTTTGAATATCTCTCGAATTTGAGAGTGTAGTGGGATATAACAGGATTGTGGACTATCGGTGCTGCTTCTGATGGTGATAATAGAGAGATTGAAGGGGTTTGAAAGAATGGACCAAGCCGTTCTAATTTCGGTAAAGGACAAGTGCCGACGAATGAGAGCAAGAACAACAAGACAAGCAATAGGCCAGGGAAGAGTTGGATGCGCATTGTTATCGTTTTTTCTCTTCTTTTTTTCCTCCTCCGTTCAGGAAGTGATAATCCCGCCCCCAACAAGATTATGGATATGTTTGGGGTGTGGAGAGAGATAAAGCTGAGGTGTTCTGCCAATAGTCGTCCTACAGGAGATCGGAATCGTTCAGTTCAGCGAGCGTAATTTCAAAGTGCACTGATTACCTCCAAGGTTTCAGTTGAAATTTCGAACGAAGACAAAAGTTTCAGTCTTGTTGGGAGCGATCTCTTGCCAGCCACCTCCTAACATTATCCATAACTTGTTCACTATAATCACGTTTTCTCTCTTCGCTGACACATATTTGAACCTTGAGAGCTACAATGTGTTGGGTAGCTGCATAGGGTATTCACGACTGAATTCTATGGCAAGTAGTTACAGGCTCGAAAGAGTGTCACCAATTCAGTGACTGGTACCATTGGCCAGGGCTAATAACTCAACTCTGGATCAAAACTATCTTCTTTTTTGTGGTAGGACATACTTGCTAAGATTACCTAGTCTCTTCAATTCTAAGCTGGGACTCACCTTTCAATTTCAGAGGGAGATGGATGAACATTGTTCTCCTTTCCTTGCGGACGCCATCCTGATGGGATGAAACCTCTTATCACGGTCAATGGATGTCAGAAATGGTCTCGTAAAACCAGTATATCAATGGATTGGTCTATTGGTGATATTCACTCGACGAGCTCCTCGTATCTAAGTTGTAAGATGTAATTGAACAACTCTCTTTATACGTCGAATAGTACGTACCGATGAACAACACAGAGAAACTAAATCCAGTTCTATGCACGTATCATGAACATTGTCGCATAAAGTAGAAAATATTTGAGTGACCGAAAAACCGAGTTTGCATATGACGAGGACTGGCCATATCCAGAGAGCCTGGAGGGAAGAGAGAATCCAGAACCAGGTCAAAGAAGGATGCCAGAAAATCTAATTGTCTTTTGTCTGGAAGACTCTGTGTTAGAAGAAAGAAGTGGAATGTGACTGGCTGTAGCAAGTTGCCAATGATGAGCCATTTCTTTGGTCCAGGGGTAAAGGTGAACCAGATCGCCTGGGCTTTCTTCGCAAGTGCAGGCGACCGAAAAAAACCAGTTTTGATGTGTTGGAGGCGAGTAATCACAGATAAATTGACACTTGACGCTAGAATCAAGGCAGCTGTGCTCAGCGGACGGTATCTAGCGGGCCGTAATTTTGTTTTATTGCGATGACAGACAACTCGGATAATCATCTTCCCGTGCTCGTCCCAGCATCTCTTCCAATTGCACAGCTTGAATCTCTTAAATTCAAAGCCAGCCAAATCATTGAATCCATAAATCATCTCGCATGGACGATTCAAAATGGCGATTTGGCCGCAATGCCTTCATGGCCAGATATCCTATCAAAATACAACATACTCTTATCTCAAACACTCAATTTCTCCACTGCACTACTTCAAACACAATCCATTCGCGCAAATTACATTAGTGGTCCGACAACTCAGCATAACATTTATGAACGAATCGCGATACATCCATTCTCTGGTATGGCCGAGCAGGAACTCGATACCGAGGCTGCGCCATTACTACGCAATCAACAAACATTAGATATATTGAAACTTGAAACAGAGACTGTCAGACGATTAGCCGAACATATGTCCACACGAGGGTCTCTCGGTGTTCTCGGTGCACCATCTCCAGCTGCACCGAATGGGTTCGGTCATTTTCATCAACCCAAGAAACCAGAATACGAAGACGTCCTACTTGAGTGCGCAGAAATTAGAGAAGCGCACGACAGTCGTGTCGATAGAGCCATTCGTGCTGTGACCATGCTCAGAGAAAAGTTTGACTGGAAACAACGTGTAGCTGTCGAAGTCGAGGAACCGGAAGAACTCGACTGGGACCCTAGATTTGGAAGTTTGTCTTCTGGGATGATGAACCTTGAAGATCATGATGAGATTATGGCAGGAAATGATAGGGACGAAGATGACGAAGAGACTTCGGACGATGATCAAGATCAGGCGAACATTGAAGGAGAACTCGTTAATGATGTTAGCCAATCTCCTGACTTATTTTCCGGAGAAAGTACCCCAGGCGTAGCATTGGATGAACCCTCTGCACAACAAGAGCCTACCGATTTTTAGAGTGATGATTTTGACCAAAGTCTTCCTTACGGAAGTCAACTCCTCTACTCGCCCACGTCCTCTGGTTCTACCTGACTAGGTTTATTGTTTCGCCCTTTCTTGCAACCCCAATATGGGTGTCAGCCGCAGCCATTTATTTCAGATATATGGATCAAAGTTGACAACTAGAATCGTCAGGACAACATGCTGTCAATTACACATCGATTTGACGAAGCGCCTTGTTCAAAGGGATAGAAAGGGTGACATTTGTGTATATATTCTCAAACCGTCTCCAAAAACCTATCCACAACCTTCCAAAACTGCTCCGGTTCATCCACCATAGGTAAATGTCCAGATCCTTCGATTGTAACATATTCAACTTCTCTTCTTTCCTCTAATTTTCTCTTCTCATTCCAATCATGACTAAATTGTTTGAGTGTCCCTCCAACTTTTCCTCCTCCATCCAAGCTTCCCGCTAATAATAAAATATTGGGAATTGAAGAATTGAGGACGCCTAGTTCGAGAGTGTCGTAAGAACCTAACGCTCTTGCACCAGCTTGGAAGCTGGGTACAGGTGTGGATGTGATGAGGGATGAGATCCATTCTGTTCTGTTGTCGTGCGGTAATGATGATGAGATTGAAGAACCGGGAGGGAACCATCTTGGAATAGTTATATCTACTAAACGTTTCATACGCAGTTGATCTCCATTAACGAGTTGAATTCGTTCTTCCCAAGCAGCTTGATTACCTTGAGGTGTGCGAGGTGTCGTGTCACAAACGATAATACTTTGAGGAGAATTTTCGACATTGGAAAGAGCTGCATAAGCAAGAGCTGTTGCACCTCCCTGAGAAACACCAATGATAGTTTTGATCTTGTTGGAAGGGATATTAAGGTGCGAAGAGATAATGACCTGGAGATCAGAGGCCAAGGAGGGAATAGTAGTAGGGTCGTCCGTTGCTGTGGGAAGTGAAGATTCTCCGTGACCGCGCTGAGAAAACAAGACGATGTTGTAATCTCTTGAGATAAAGTAGGGAAGAACCAATGACCACATAGTATAATCTGTCAAAAGAGAGTTCACGAAAATGACATAGGGTGCAGAGGATGATGACGATTTGAGGGTCACACCATGGATAAAATGTGTCGGATGTTCTTTGGGGATAAGGAAGACACGCTTTGTTCCCATGTGTGAAAAAAATTGAATTAAAAGACATATAAATGAACATACCTCTTGACGTTTCAAAGGCCAAGGTACAGGTTCCTCCGAAAAACCTGCCACATCAACTGAAACAAGAAATCTTGAAACCATATTATACGTAGCCGTCACCAGCGCAATCTCAGCCAATAAATCATTCATCTTTTCTTCCACATCCACTCCCTCTTCACATATCATTTCCTTCTTGACCCAAATCCTTAATTCTTTCTTCAGATCCTTCATCACCCGATCCGAAACATTCACCTTCCGAGTGCTAAGATCTGAAAAAACCAGTACAGCAGTTTGTAAAGGATCGAGTAGGTTTTTGGCCGGAGGCAAAGGTGTTGTAGTATCTCGAATTATATAAAGCTGAGCTGTCGTTAATCCATGTTGTCTCGCAATGGGCTCGTGTTGAATCCATTCATACGCAGCACCATTCAAAGCAGCTACACGTAAAATCTAAAACCAACAATCTAACATGACAATTCATGATCAATGAACGATATACACTCACGATCAATTCTCTTATGTCGCCACTTAGCATCCCTTTTGTCCTCACAGCGCCCAAGAGTGTATTCCAACCTTCCGCAGCAGCAGGGACATGCAACAGAGCGGCATCAAGAGCCGTTATTCCTCTCTCTCCTCGTCGTTGACGGATAGCATCACCGATAGAAGATGTACCAGGAGCAGGATATCGACCTGGAATCCATTTGGATTGTTTCTCAGCTGGTGGCATTAGGGACGTGTGAAGAAGGAACTAGAGCTGGCCTTTCCAGACTGGCCCGTGATAGCACAGTTCATTCACAAAGATGTCCTGTGCTGATAATCCCAGGTAACCATGTGACTGTATTTGGGGAAGATGTGCACATATTGACACATCAAAATGGGTACCAAATAGATTTGTACCAGGTATAGAGTTCCACAGCCAGGCCAGTTGGTTTTGCTCACCTAAAAAATTACAAATGCAGATTTTTCATAAGTATTTCATACAAGATGACATGGTAGTTGACACCAAATGAATGACCCCGTCAAGCCAAGGCTTCACCAGGTGTATCCATTGGTCCAAATCTATTTTTGAAATTTATGTTGCAGTATGCATTATCTCCAAGATGAACGACAATAATACGTGCGACGTGAAAAAATGGGATGGATCTCTTCCTAGAAGAGTAACATGCTTTTCGCTTGAAAGCGTGAAGAGTCGATTAATGCCGGCTGCTGTGAAAGACGAAGGGTGCACACCAAAGAATACGACCTATCATATCGTGTAGTACGCTCAGCGCTGAATCCGAGGATGTCAAATGTACTCTGGTTTTCATCTAGAAAGTAATAGAAGCTTAGACATCACCTCTACTGATAACGACTGAGGTCTACAAGACAGAGACCATATACTACGAGAGTCCTTAGCTACGAGTTTACCCGCTGTCTAAGTAGTTCACCCTTTGTCCAAGCAGTTTACCTGCTGTCCAGGTAGTTCACCCTTTGTCTAAGTAGTTTGCCGTTGCGTCGCGGGTATGAGTAACCATCCGCCTCCTTCGTTCCTACATTGCGAGGGTGGGTCAGTCCATTCCAACATCATCAGCTATGAGTGGTAAGCTCATAGTTATGTCTCAGTGATTTGGAGCCACATTGCTTTTCAAACTATAATTCACTACACAAACAATAGCAGAAACAGAGACCGATCTTTCAGAGAGTCATATCTATTTTTGATACAACAAAAGAGTCAGTTTATTTCAGGTGTGGCGTAAAGGAGTCGCTAAGGAACAATATCACTACGCGACGATGGTTAGTAAAGTATCTAAGTATGTGTTACATGAGAAGCTCACCTCACCTAGCAGGTGAACGACTGAGAAAGGTACATCGTCTACTCGGCTATCTGAGTGGGCTATGACAAAAACGTACTAGTAATGTCTTAGTGTAGGATGTCTCGGATATGACAAGGGAATATCAAAGGAATATCTCAAACTAACAAAGGCGGTTTCACGTGCATGAACATTTTTTTCACGTGCATGAGTCCACCGAGTTCGGATTTAGAGAGCTTATTGTTATTGGTGCTATCCGGTATGTAGTGACATCATCATCATGAGAATATCTGAAAAGCGAAGATGAAATGAAGGTATTAGATAAAGTGTCTCAAATGTTACCAAGTAGCGTAGACAACTGAGGTCAGTTAGGACAGGGTGGTGAATTATATACAACTAGTTCAACTTAAGCATGGAGCTTCCGCTGTCAACGAAGGTGAGGTGTTTCTACCCTACATGATATGATGTCTCGGATGTGAGTTAACCTAGTTCCAGCTTCGTTCCGACAATAAGGTTTACTTAAGCTGGGCGCCCGCATGTATCGTTCCAAATATAAATAGAATTCTTGTTATTTTTGGATCGGCCGACGGGGATAATTCCCCAGGTCACGGGATGCGGAGGATTTGGGTATATAAACCTGTAGCTCTTTGGTAGGTTGATCAACCAACTACGGTTTCTTACTTCATGCAACAGCGCCGTGAACGGCGCTTGGCATGGAAGTACGCTGCCTTCGTGACCGCCTGGTGGGGCTTTCCAGGGTAGGGTCGATTGGCATGCATAACAGGTGACCACTATGATTGGCGCCTGGCATCGTCCTGCCTGCTCTGGCCCAAATGGTGCGTCGAAAATTCATTCATTGGTGCAACTCTGACATTCTATAGATCGAATGCCTGGTACCGTGCTGTGCCCCCCTGCTGGTGTCCAGCATTGTACTCTGGTGGATCGAAGTATTGGCCTTTTGCCATAGCCCGTTGCATTGTCCTGGATCACACGGTACGTTAGTGATCGATTCACTCATCGATGGAACACTCATGTCCTGTAGGTAAGATGCTTGGCATCGTGTCGTGGCAGCCTGAGGATTGGTTGGCGCCCGGCATCATGTTCTTGTGACACTGCTGATTGGTATCTGGCATGATCAGTTCGCCACTCTGACTGAAAGGTTCGTTGTTGATTATACAACTTTGGTCCAACACTAACGTGTTGTAGGTATATCGTGCTCGGCATAGTGTTTCAGCAGCCATTACGACTAAAAGAATGTGTTACCGATTTCCTAATCACGTTCTGGTACAACTTGTAGGTCCAGCGCCTGCCGTCATGGCATTGTCTGCTGTATGATCTGTGCCACGAGGTATGTTGCTGGTTTATCCATATAGATCAACCTCTAACGTCCTGTAGGTTGGGCATTGGTCGATCATCCATGTTCATCATTGTGCTCTGGTGGCCCGATGGTTGGCGGTTGGCCGTGTCTTCTGGGCCACAAGGTGCGTGTTCGATGTACCCGGCTGATAATGGGACCTTCTAGGTCAATCACTTTGTATCATGCTGTGGCAGCCTTAATTGGCGTCCAGCATGCTGCTTGATGATCGGAGGCAAATGAAACATGTTCTGGTGCGTCGCCGATTTTTTTTGTACGTCCTCACGGGCAAATGCTTGGCATTGTCCTGTGGCAGCCATTGATTGGTGTCCGGCATCATGTTCTGGCGACCCTGATGATTGCCACCTGATCCAAGTCGTATGCTCTGGATCTACATGTGCGGCATCGATCCAGTCATACGGCTTTGACATTTTGTAGGTTGAAGGACACCGGCCAGCATATCAACGTCTTGATGCTCTGAAATATCAATTGGTTGGACAATTCATAGGTGCGCGGTCAACCCACATATTGCGTGAAAACATACTACGTAGTAAAAACATTAATATATTGTGTGACTTGCGCGTGAAAATGGTGTACTGACTTAGACATGCATCTCCAAGTGAGGTGCATGCCAAGGCCAGCCTCTCTCCCGGTTGGGTTACCTTGACAAAGTGACCTATTATGCGCCCTTGACGTGGGTCGGGAGCTCAGCAGGCTTCATTCCCTGAATGGAGCTGAAGCTAACAGCATGATCAGTCTTAGTAGATATTTTAATGAATTCATAGTTTTCTGTGTTATTCTGAGTTAAATGATATTTGCTTGGCAATCATCAAGTAATGCTTTAGTCTTGATCATCAGTAATTATTCTTCAATGAGAGTAACAAATCCTCATAGAGCATATTTGGGTAGACATGGAAAGAGTGAGCATTGATTATGAGCACTTCAATGCATGTGCCAATTACTAAACATGTCTACATGTTTACTCAGTGAGCTACAATAATACACTTGGCATCAATATTGTAGCGACAGGGTCAAAAAGCCTTTGTTCTCAGGCTGGTTGCACCAACCAATAACCAAATAACCCATAATCTGCAAAACCTCAGGACAGTCCCACACAAGATCCCAGCAAGGTGCCTATACCCAGACGCTTCAAAAGCTGAAAATAATCCTGCAACAGTCTTTTCCACTGTTCCTTCTTGGATAAACAAGTGGTGATCGGCAACTTGAATATCGAATGGCGGCCGGACAGACACGTTCTTCGTTATGATGATTTTTCCGAGGTCTTCAGATCCAGAGGATGAAAATCGAGCATGTATACGCTCGTAAAGTGATTCATCTTCCACTGAGCAGGCAGCCAGCAGCCCAGACGTGAAACCATCTTCATGAAATCCGTACTTCAAATAAGCACCTGCGTACGAGATAGAGCGCTTATTTTGAATCAAATATATTAATTGCTGCGCATATACAGCCTACGTGGTTTTCGGTCACAAGTCCAAGGAAAAAATCAAAAGGCGCACCTTTTCATCCAATATTGGATGTTTGTAATTCCATCTTCCCTGGACTTTTTTCTCATCTATCTGGACCTCCGGCGGAGGGTTGAGAGTGGCGAGAACAAGACCAAAAATCCTTTCTGGAATATGCTGTAAAATGTTCATGCCATCTAGGGAGGGGAGGAGGGGTCAGGCCTTGAGTCAATCAAGACAATATCAAAAACGTCACATGTCCTACGGATCGTCAATCCAAGTGATCCCGACTAGAATGAAAGATGATACGCACAACGACACACGATTTGTCTTGTCATCTTGTCCACCTGAATAAGTTAGGCAATTCCAACAAGACCAAGCCATCCGGCTCTTCGGCATTAGCTACGGTTACGTTCAGTATCTTATCTCTCTATCTGGATAAAGACACTCGCTGAAGGATCACTATGCAGCACGACTTCATTTTTATTCCATTCAAAGGAGCCTAGAATTTGTTGCTCATTCTCGCGCATGTCTCCTGCCTGTAGGATACGGAGCACATCATCGGAATGACACGCAAATATGACATGGTCGTAAACAAGTTTCTCGTTGTCACTAGTGGTGATTTCGACTTTCTGGCGCTTTTCACCTTCGCTCAGGGTCGAAGAAACGTGACTAATCCTGGTTGACAGATGTAGCTGCGGCTTTGGGAGCCGACTTAATATTTGATTGACATAGCGACGACTAGAAGTCTCAACTATTTAGCGTCTACGAAGACCTTTGACAATAAAGATTGCGGACCTTCCTCCGCATATAGTCATCCAGTCGGGTCTTTCGCTGATCTGTAGAAGGTTGTGATTGTACATGAACTGAATCTGAGAACAAGTTAGTGTATCACTCGAGAGAACGGCAGGGTGAATATACCAATGTCCGCGCTGGGAAATCATCAAAACATCGGGTGGGCGGAGTGCTCCAAATTGCAGCAGTCATAGGCTATGGCAGTGGTCAGTACAAGAATTATCCCGAGTCGTTTAGATAGCATACAATGAGGTAATTATCTTTGAACGCGTCCGAGTAGCCTTCCTCTCTGAGATAGCGACCGATACTGAGACTCCTTTTTGTAGGCTTTTTCAAGAGTTGAAGAGAACAAGCGTTGAAACGAAATATATCGTAAAGCATTCGCCACATAGACGGATCAAAGATCCTCCATGGCTGGCAGAAGACAGTCAATGGGTTCTTGCCAGCCCATTCAAAAGCACCATTATCCTGAGACACACTAAAGGTCATTTGGGTGGGTAAGATTCGGATGCCTTTGCTTGGTGCTTTGATAAATTGCGGAGGAGAGGAGAACATTGAGAGGGGCCATGGAGGTAACTCGGAGATTTCATCATCCTGTGGTGGGTGGAGCTGAAGAAAGCGAAGGAAGTTGGGGTAGGTCCGAGGGTTGAATACGATCTGAGATGGATGAGTTGAGAAGAATTTAAATGATGATACACCTACAAAGCCGCTGGATACGGTATTAACGAAAGGGAAATCGCGAGAAAGCGAGCAGATGTACTGACGTATCGACATCCACGCTGGCATTTTCTGAGTTGAACCTAACGGTATTCGCGTGCCCACCAGGTCTGTCAGAAGCCTCATACAAATGAACCTCATGGTCACTGTATTCATTCAAGAGCCAAGTTGCAGCAAGTCCAGAGACACCGGAACCAACGACAGCGACCCTCATGGAGGTGGTAATGATAAAGCCGACCAGTTATATCTATTATTGGGTCTCAAATCCAATTTTGAAAGGAGATGGAGGTGATTCGAACAGACGCGATGTTAGGGAAGTCCTGTGCCATGCCCCATACACTCAGCTTGACAACAATGTACATTCTAACCATTACGCTTCTCGGATACTGGCTAATCCCAGTCAATTCAAAGAGCCCAATCCGAATCTCAACCACAGAGTAGTCTATTTAGAACGGACCCAAGCGGCCGGGACTCTTCACCTCCCCGAACAAGACATCTATCAGCCACTATCATCAGAAGTAGGTGCAGAAACTCAGTGATTACCAGTCCCACTGGTAGGTGATTCGAGACAGGGAGGGTGTTGGAAGTTACCATAAAGAAGAAATCGAGCCGTGGGACTAGGTCCGCTGCATCTAGACAATCGCCATCGTTAATTAAACAGTTGTACGTCAAGAATCGTCGGAGGGAAGAACTTCGGTAGCGCTCGCTGACAAGAGAATTGAAGTCCTTTGTGAATATGTAGATCAGAAATTGACAAAACAGTGCTCAACATCTTTGCGATCAATCCTTTGTTTGCACAGCGAATGTTTGGCGTGTTCAGAGGATATAATCACGTTTAAAAACATACCAGTTTTCAATATACAAAGCTTGAACTACAACTAGTTGCACGAGGTGAAGCTACTTTCAATGAATGGACATACTGTGGGACTTGCAACAATCGCGAACAAGACAATCCCTTGCTACGGACATATCTATCTCAGTTGGCCACATTACTTCTTCTGGACCTCCCGCTTGTGCTCGAAACGCACGAGGTGTATCGATGACATGTGTCTTTCTTGTGAACTCGATGAGATTGATGTACAGTCATGATTCTTTCCCAACGCGTCCAATTATTGACATGGGTATCATTGACTTTCTTCTGTTATGATTACTGCTCGATAGGACTGTATTTGAGAAAACAAGGCTGATTTTCATCATCAATAAAATTACTTGGTCGACGTCAGACTGGATGCGCCTCGCATCGCTCGAAAATGTATCGGTCCTCAAAAAATAAATATAACAGGATTATACAATTAAACATGAAAAGATATAGTACTCTTACAGTAAAAAAAACAAAACGAAAACCAAACATTCAAATTAAAGATCAATCCAAGACCCAACACCCAGACCTAACAAATTGAATGTCAATGGTAGTAACTCTGTAGCAATGATCGCAATGCCGGCGTAGACGATCACTTTTGTGAGTACTGTTGAAGAAGTTAATACTGATCGAACGAGGAGAAATGGAGATCACGAACCATCAGCATCATAATGCTTTACCGGAACAGCCTTCGCCTCTTCATCCTTCACATACATCTTTACTCGCGCATTTCCAGAAAACTTATTTGATCCATAACTCCCACTGACACTTCGTAGCTTGACCTCGACCTCGCCCAGTCTATCTTTGACAGTGCTTGCGCTTACACCTTCATCCATGTCAACCCTTACACCAACCTGACTCGGTAGGTCGATAACACTAGGAATGGGATGTAGCACTCCCAAACCCTGCGATGTAACCGCAAACTCGCTAGGTACAGACTTATATTCGGTTGCAGGAGTATAAAATCGTCTGTTGGGTAGTTGGAAAACCCGGGCAAGAAGTCGGAACATCGGTGGGAGGATTAAGTGAAGGGTAGATTTAGCAAGTAAACGCCATGTAAAAATAACGAGGATACCTATTCTCGGAAGACGATCCTGGTCAAGGCATGACATTAACGCCCAAGGTAAGCTGCTTACCCAAAATCATCTTCAAGGCAGCCACACTCCACCAGAGAGCTACATCATCCCATCCTCGTTCTATTTGCATCCAACTAGATGCGGTCGAGTCCCAGAACCAACCGCTACCCGGCATGACGACATGCGTCTGTAATACGGTGCCAAACTCAGAGTTTAGCATGACCCATTTCCCAAGAAGAGCACCGAAGAAAACGCTTGCGAATGCAATTGCATCCTCGAAGCAAGGACAATCATCGACAGGCTGTGGGTGTTGATTGACAAGAAAAGCACATATCATGATGAGAAGCACTGGAACTTCCCAGCCGCCACCCACTACCCAATTCCACAGCAGGCCACCCAAGTTCAGCCCACGACCGATATGTACCGTGTGACTCCACAAATCATCTGCTGTGGTGGATGATACAAAAATATAAAAGGGGCTGGGGAGGGAAAATGTGATTGGGATACCGTCCCAGGAGCTGTTCGCCCACCATATCGCTGCTCCGATAAAAACACCAAATACACAGTCCGTGAAAGAGTGCATTGCAGTGTATAGACGACCGAAGACGATAGAGAAGGTATAGATTCCGAGTAATGCCGTGAGGAACGCAAAGGTCACGGGTGAGATAGATGGGGCGATTGATGATGAAGACGGGTATGCGAGGTCGTAGAATTGGGCGAACAGGAATAAAGCTATGGAGACACTGTTGGTAGAATGAGTGGATGGAAAACCGTATTCGAGATGATGCGAGCCTATAGCTTATGGAAATCGTTAGGACGATCAGAATCTATACCTTGACTAGTATATCCTTACTCAGTCGCGTCACAGGAGGAGAAGATGGTCTTGGAGAGCAGAACAAATCTTTGACAAAGGAGGAACAATATACACCTGCTGCAAGAACTGCTAACAGACTGTAAGATTACACCATTCAGCCAAAACTGAGGTTGTATCATAAAGCTATAACGTACCCTCGACCAAGGTCCATATAGCCAAAGAAAAAGCATGCCGGTAGAGCTGTCATGAAAAAGGTATGCGTTCCAAGAGACGATGTGTAGACGAAGTAGGTGTCGATCCAAGGTGACCTAATCTTCTTCTATCCTCTAATCGTCAGGTTGCTCGTGGGCATAGCAGAAAGAACCAAACGACCTACTTGCATATCAGCTATGACTGTTGATTCCCATTGCACCGACTTGACAAGTGCTCGTCGCACACCGGCTCTCCATTTTGGCAGTGTCGCCTCATAGACGTCCATTGGCTTTTTTCCAGGGATGTGGTCCTCCAGAATCAGATCGGTTAATTGGTCCTTCAGGGTGTAGCTTCCATCCGACTCTGGTGATTCGTGAGGGTCGCAACCGAAATTAGGCGCGGGTGAAGAAGACCGAGAAGAAGCAGGTGACGGTGGATAGGAGAACTCAGGTCTTCCCAGACTGTCTTTTATTTCTGCGTTGTACATGGTGTTTCAGTGATTCAGCATAGGACAGATGGAAAGGAGAATCTACAAAAAAAAAAGGGAACAGACCGGTCCGATGTTGTCGCAGTGTTTCCCACGAGAGATACCTTGAAGATCCTCTGTTACACATAGGGGTATTGTGAAGTGGGGTGAATCTTTGTTCTGTCCCTGGACCATTCAACAACTTTCTCATCACCCGTGCCCTAAATGGGGTATCTTCGCAACTATTGGGGTTGGGACTAACGTAAACTTCAAACTACTGATGGGAAACTCTTCCCCACGGACATAGGAGTTCTTTCACTGACTGATTATTTTTCCCCGCACTTGCCAATGGTTCCAAGAACCTTTTTTCTTCTCCAATCGGATTCTATAGGTCAATCCCATGATTACAAAAAATGTCATTCACGAGTGAAAGACTGCCATGACAGGCCTGATACCAAAATAATTTGAACACTTATTGAATGCAAAAGGAAAGCACCCATTTACTAGGCAAGAGACGCTCGTCCGAAGTAGATCAATGTCTCGTAATACCTAGGACTGTGAGAGCCGAATGATTCAGGCACCGATCATCTCACATCAACAAAAACACTGTATCAACGATTTGTTCTGTAAACATCACTCCTATCGTACTTGCTCGAATCTCATCACAACCTAATAGAGACGAACGGAGTCAAGCACAATATTAGGTGACCTAATGTCAATCAGCAACCTTTTTCAAGAAACAAAAACACCAATGTGCAAAATGCTCACAAGAAACCATCGCCAGCTGAACCAGAGATGACATTGATCACAATAGTATTAGCGCCAGAAACGAGTGTTCCAGAAGCTTTGATCAAGTAAGACCACAAGACTGAAAATCTGTAACACAGGAAGCTTACGAATGTTCACGGTATACATGATGTTCTATTAATCCTCATTAGATTTACCATACAAAAGCCGCAAATCAACTCACGTTTCCTCTCCAGGTACCGCGGGTAACACCTATCAGTAGTTGCATGAGCCAACTTCAGAAAGGCACAGAGGAGATTGAAGCAATACCTCGAGAATCCGGTTGACTGGGAGGAGAGGGAGCAGGACCTGTCCAACCATTGACTTGTACTTGAGGACGACCACCAGCAAAGGCAAGTGTCGTCGCGATCTCCAAATTACGTGCACCAACTGAAAATCCGAACAGTTAAAGCTCAAATGCCCATATCCCAACAATCAAGCTCACGTTGGCTAGAGGACAAGTTAAACTTGATGGTAGCGGAGCCGACAGCCTTGAAGATAGCCATTGGGAAGTTACTGACTGCATCGCCGACATTGTAGGTGACTGAATGATGATTTAAGAAAAGGATCAATATAGCAAGTGTTTCACTACGCACTCGGACCCCAGTTACTCATACGGGAGTCGCTCGGGCTCATCAAGGGTAAGGTTTGATGTCTTGATAGATAACTAAACGAATGAACTTACTGCATAGTTTCAATTTTGCTGCATTTGGAATGAATTACCAGAAGACAACAAGAAAAATGCTGGCCACTCACTCAGCATTAAGGAAACCACGGGGGGTACCGTCATATTCACCGATTTGCCAAATCACGGAAGGACTCTGTAAAAGCTGTCGGGATCACTATCTCGCACTGGGAGTCATTGGACTGACAGGCTCAGCGTCGGCAATATTAACACTGGTGCCGACATTTGCAGTTACGGTGGCTGATTGGCTTGCAACAGCCAATTCCATTTTGTAGACTATCATTCCAGAGTTCAGGCTGTTTGTTATGGGTAGAAAATGTCCTTCTTACGAGTCATGGTGTAGGTTCCAGGCTTCATCCGAGGGGAAGTGAACGCTCCTGAGGAGTCGGTACGTACCCTTCAAAACGGTACGATCAACAAGAAAACCAGGAATATGAATCAACATACCAATACTCAGCTTCACTGTTGCTGAAACCGACGGACATGAAGTCGGCATAGGCAGAAGGGAATCCTGTCGCATGTCCGCTGATTACACCACGAGAAGCCTTAGGGATAAGGCCCGTAACAGAAAGACCTTCCCAGAATGAAGTATCTGAAGGAACATTGGCCTTGTAGTAGTGGATAGTCGGATTGAAACATACCGATATCAGCAGAGGGGGTCGATCCGGTTGTGAAAGTCATGGCGTAGGGACCGTGTAAGCCCATACGATTGGCTGAGTGAGGTACATAGTAATATTAGACAAAATGCGAGCTTTCCTAACGATCCACTGACATTCGGTTTGGGTATGTCCCGAGTTCTGCAATGTACCGAATTAGCGGCTGGCCTCTCAGAAGATTTCAGGATATACCATATCTTCATAGAATGAAATTAGTTATGTGACATTGTTTCTTGTAGTCTAGACTCACAGAAGTAGAGTTCTTGCACAGAACCTGGTAATCAATAATATAAATCAGTATCTCAAGGCGATCAAACTAGTCAGACCCACCTCCTTGGTTATCGATGTCCCTGAAGAACGGACCGCCAGATGATCCCTCAAAACCAGTACCTGGGACAATCATGAAAACACTGATCCCTGAGCCAGACACACTGTGAATAGCATCGTCGATGAATTGCCTTGAGGAATAGAACTTGGACCGGGTTTGGCCGTTGACTGAGAAGACGTCGCTGCCTTCAATAGCTGTACCGCCATTCACATTGGAAGCAGTGGGACCGTTCGGGACAGTGGACCTTGCAAGACGAGCAATGTATCGAAGTTCGCCAACAGAGGGTTCTGCTGTGGTACTGGAAGTAAGGGTGGCGAGTCAATACGGAGAACTCCACGAAGAGGTAAGAATGAGACAATTACTAGGTTGCCATATGAATTGATGAGTCTTTGTATTTTGCAACGTAGTAACTGTAAAGTATGAGGCACGACTGGAGAAGGAAACATAATACCACAAACTGTATGATTCCACTCGCAGTGCAAGTAATCTTTATGTAGTTGTTGTCATGACCAGTTTGGACCCAGCTGCAAGATGCACCAATCCCAGAGGCGATCTGACTGTGCTTGCCGCCCTGATCTTGGGCCTAGAGAAACGGTATTGAGCCATATAGTATGAAGATACAACCGTCATGCCGGACCTCGAGGCCATTAAAGACCATTGAGATGATATCCCCATTAGTTTTGTCAACTGAAAGTCAACACCATCAGATCTAGTTCCAAGGGCTTCATCTATGGACCTGAGATACCTTTGAAGACGAGGCCGGCATCGGTATCGACAGTATAAATATTGCCGGATTCAGTCAGGCCAAATGCAGCGAATACACCAGATATAAGAAGGCTTGCTTGAACGAGTATGGTGAGTCCAAACCACTGCATTGTTTGCGAAGAGTAGAGAAGGAAAGGGGGTTGATGAGCTGGCAAACTGGGTCCAGACAGATATATGAGAGCTTATTGGTTTTCCAGGAAACTCCAATGATTGACCGATCGGCGGAAAAATCATGGTTGGCAGGTATTTTCCCGGTGTTGTTCGTGTACTGAAACTCTTGAGAAATCTAGAGAAGACAATCCTGTGATTCGGCATAACGGGCCGCGGATGATGCACGTGACAAAGATTCGGCTCCCCAAAGAAATGATGAGAGGCACGTGACGTATGGTGAGCGCAGAGACAGAGACAACAAACGGAGACTCCACAGGCTGGAAGAGAGACAGACAGGCCAGACAGACCAGACGAGATGGCGTGTCCACACAATGACGAGCCAGGAGGCGTGGGAAGCTGTTACAACACAGCCTCAGCTCCCCAAAGATTCCAATATCAAATAAATAACCTTATCCTTTTTTTCCTCTTTCAAGGACGACCACTATGGCCTCCAATGTCCCAGCTGACCTTCACATTCCCGACAACTATGTTTCTCACACCCTGAAGACCCAGAAGGCTCTGCCCCCCATTACCTGGCACAATTGGTATAAAAACATCAACTGGCTCAGCTCCGCCATCCTCATCATCATTCCACTTGTCGGCATTGTGGGTGCTGTCTTCACCCCTCTTCGCTGGCAGACTTTCCTGTTCTCTATTTTCTACTACTACTGCACTGGTCTTGGCATCACAGCTGGTTATCATCGTCTCTGGGCCCACCGCTCCTACAACGCTTCTCTTCCCCTCCAGTATATCCTTGCTGTGCTCGGTGCTGGCGCCGTCGAAGGCTCCATCAAGTGGTGGTCTCGTGGTCATCGTGCTCACCATCGCTACACCGATACAGACCTTGACCCTTACAATGCTCACAAGGGTTTCCTCTACTCCCACATTGGCTGGATGATGTTAAAGCCCCGGCGCAAGCCTGGCGTTGCTGATGTGAGCGACCTCGCAAAGAATCCAGTCGTAAGATGGCAACACAGGAATTATCTCTCTCTCCTCCTTCTCATGGGTTTCGCCATTCCTACTATCTTTTGCTGGTTTTTCTGGAACGATGCCCGTGGCGGATATATTTACGCTGGTATCCTCCGGATGTGTTTTGTCCACCACGTAAGTTTAACCCCAGTTTTGTAGAAAAGGCGCTCGACGTAACTTTTGTTGTAGTCCACGTTTTGTGTCAACTCACTCGCTCACTGGCTCGGAGAGACTCCTTTTGAC
>Ga0153924_1000133_pt1 | contig 49983 bp, 51 predicted proteins | sample TSNJ008MetaG_FD_104709 | JGI IMG/M metagenome (GOLD analysis project Ga0153924, IMG submission 104709) | Attine ant fungus gardens microbial communities from New Jersey, USA - TSNJ008 MetaG | ecosystem: Host-associated > Fungi > Mycelium > Unclassified | place: USA: New Jersey, Wharton State...
AAGGTTACGGCGGTCATAGCGTGGGGGAAACGCCCGGTCCCATTCCGAACCCGGAAGCTAAGACCCACAGCGCCGATGGTACTGCACCCGGGAGGGTGTGGGAGAGTAGGACACCGCCGGACATAATTTCAGGGGAGCCCCGACCATTAGGTCGGGGCTCTCCGCATTTAAGCCTGCTTAACCCACCTGTGCTCCTGCTGCCACCGGTAGAGTTGGTGGTCATGGAAAACCTCTTTAGCCACCCCGAGTCGGAGCCAGAGACGTCCCAACGGGACGGAGACGGCCTTGAGCCCCTGATCATTACTGTTGTGGTTCCCACCAACGTCTCGCATGCGTTCCAGGGGTTCACCGACCATCCACATCTCTGGTGGCCGCTCGAACAAGAGAGCGTCTACGGTGAGGGCTCGCACGTCGAGTTCGAAGAGAACCTGATTCTTGAGACTGCCGAGGATGGACGCACGTCTGTGTGGGGAACCATTGATGACTGGCAGCCTCCGCTGTCCTTCCACGCCGCCTGGTACCCGGCCAGCACGCCACTGTGGTCCACGGAAATTCGTGTGGTCTTCCGGGCTGTGGAGGAGGGGACTGAAGTGCGTTTGATCCATGATGGTTGGGAAGGCGCGGAGGACCCTGCAGCCTCCCGGGCATCCTACGCAGAAGGGTGGCCCCGGGTGTTGGAGCGCTACGTGAGGTTCATGGGCGGAGCCGTTGCCTAGAATCCGCCGGCTGGTTCCTGCGGATTGGCCCTTGCTGAAGGCTGTACGGCTGGAAATGCTGGCGGATACGCCCATGGCCTACATCGAGAGCCTCCAGGCTGCGTGCCGGCAGACCCAAACCCAGTGGCAGGAGCGGGCAGCAACCATGTCCGGTGCCGGCAGCATTACGGTGGTTGCCGATGCTGGTACGGACGGCTCTCCGTTGTGTGGTCTGATGAGGGTTGTCCATAAGCATCCCCAGGATGCCGGCACGCCGCTGCAAGCGATGCTTATCAGCGTCTACGTTGCCCCTGAACACCGGGGGCTCGGTGTGGCCGATGACCTGCTCGGTGAGGCGTGCACCGCTGCTCAGCTTGAGCTGGGTGCAGCTAGCCTGGAGCTGGGCGTCCATGAGGATAATGTGCGGGCGCAGGCCTTCTACGCACGCCATGGTTTTGAGGAGACGGGAAACAGTAGGCCATTTCCCCAGGACCCGTCCAAGGCGGAGTTGGTCATGAAACGCGCGCTCTCCTAGCTGGTAGGACGCGTGGAATCGGAGCGGGGCACAGCTGTACTCCGCCGCATCACCAGCCGGGTGGGGTGCTCTGTGTCTGCGGGTTCCAGCACCAGGCCGTTGTTGATCGCTCCCAGGAGGGTCTTGACGGCAAGTGCTCCCTGACCCTTGGCGTCCTGGTCTATGGTGGTCAGGCCTAGGACCTTCCCCAGGTCGTGGCCGTCAATACCCAGGACGGAGAGATCCTCGGGGATGCGTAGGCCGAAGTCGCGGGCGGCGAGGATGGTCCCGATTGCCATTTCGTCGGAAGCGGCAAACACTGCTGTGGGGCGTTCGGGTGTGCCGCCCAGCAAACTGCGGGCGGCAGCGTAGGCGCCTTCAACAGTGAAGTCCGCTGAGACGATCCATTCGGGCCTCACCGTGCAGCCGGCGTCGTTCATTGCTTTCTCGAAGCCGCCGCGGCGGGTTCCTGGCAGACGAAAGTCTTGGTCATAGGCCTCGGCGCCGGTGATGTGGGCGATCCGCGTATGTCCCAGGCCCAGGAGGTGCTGGGTGGCTTGCACCGCAATCGCGGCGTCGTCGATCCTGATGGTGGACGCACCCGGCAGCGGCCCACCAATGCCGACGATCGGCCGCCGCATGGCGTGGAGCTGACGTAATTCGTCCGCATTCAATTCCAGCGACACTGCTATCACGGCGTCCACGCGCTTACGCAGCAGGAAGTCATTGAAAACGCTGCACCGGTGCGCGGGGTCCTCACCGATGTTGTACAGGGTGAGGTCATAACCCGCCTCAAGCAGTGCTGCCGAGGCGCCCTCGATCACAGCGGAAAAGAACCACCGATGGACCGAGGGCACCACCAAACCCACGTTCTGCGTACGCCCGGAAGCCAAACTGGAAGCGTGGTAAGACAGCACGAAGCCGAGCTCGTCAGCCGCCGTGCGGGCACGCTCCCGGCTAGTGGGGGAGACGTTCCCTTTCCCGCTCAAGGCGCGTGAGACGGTAGCAACGGAGAGCCCTGCCCTCTTGGCTACGTCCTTGATGCCGGTCATGCTGCTCCTCGCTGGAAACCTAGCTGGCGGTGAGCCAGATTGTCTCCCCAGAGCCTATTTGATCAGCTGCCTGAGTGTCGGATTCCGCTGACGTGGAGCTGCGAAGGATCAGGCCTCCGGCCGGCATGGGCATGGGGCTGTGCCCCACGTTCATGATCACCAAGGTGTTGCCGTTGAGGAAGGCCAGCGACGTTTCCGTGCAGTAGTCCTCCACCCAGGCAAGCGAACCTTCGCCGAGGCCCAGTTCTGCACGGGCGGCAAGCATCCGTCGGTAGAGGTTCAAGTGCGACGCCGGATCGGACTCCTGCTTGTCCCTCGCCAAGGCGGGCCAAGACTCAGGCTGTGGCAGCCAAGGGTCAGCGCCTGCGCCGAACCCTGCATGTGGCTCTTCCGAACGCCACGGCAGGGGTACTCGGCACCCGTCACGGCCTATGCGGGCGCCACCGGTACGGCTGAAGGTGGGGTCTTGGCGCAGCGCGGCGGGAATGCTCGTTGAGTCCGGTAGGCCCAATTCCTCGCCTTGGTAAATGTAGGCTCCGCCCGGTAGGCCAAGCATGAACATGGTAGCCGCGGCAGCCCGGCGTCGTCCGAGTTCTTCATTGGGCTGGAGGTCATCGGGACCGATTCCATCGCCGTCGCGGGGTCCCGGTCCGTCGTAGCCGAACCGTGAAACATGGCGGACAACATCGTGGTTGGACAGGACCCAGGTGCTGGGTGCGCCCACAGCGTCCAGCGAGACCAAGGAATCGGTAATGACGTGGCGCAGCCGGTGCACCTCCAGGCCCGCGTGGAGGTAAGGGAAGTTGAAGGCCTGGTGCATCTCGTCAGGCCGGACCCACAGGGCCAGCCGGGGAAGCGGATCCACGTTTGCCTCAGCGCACAGGATGCGGTCCGGGCCGTACTCTTCCAGAATGGAACGCCAGCGGCGGTAGATATCGTGCAAGGCGGGCTGGCCGAACATGGGGGCGTCCTGGCCCGGGAACCCCTCGGAGCTGTTGCCGTCCGCACGTCCACCCCAGTTTGGCAGGCCCGCAGCTTTGACCAAGGCGTGGGCAACATCAACACGGAATCCCGAGATACCCCGATCAAGCCAGAACCGAAGGACCCGTTCAAATTCGGCGTGCACCGCGGGGTTGTCCCAGTTGAAGTCCGGCTGCGAGGAATCAAAGAGGTGAAGGAACCACTGGCCCGGTTGCCCATCCGCTTCCACAATCCGCGTCCAGGCCGATCCGCCGAAGTGGGACTGCCAGTTATTTGGGGGCTCATTGCCTTCGGCGCCCAAGCCGTCACGGAAAATGAAGATGTCCCGCTCAGGGCTGTGCGGGGCCGCGGCGAGGGCCGCTTGGAAAGCTACGTGCTGGTCCGAGCAATGGTTGGGTACCAGATCCGCAATGACGCGCAGCTTCAGCCTCTTGGCCTCGGCGATCAGTGCGTCGAAGTCCGCCAGGGTGCCAAACAGGGGGTCCACATCGCAGTAGTCGCTGACGTCGTAGCCGGCATCCCGCTGAGGCGAGCGGTAGAAGGGAGAGAGCCACACGGCGTCCACACCCAGGGCGGACAACTGCGGCAGTCCGGCAGTGATGCCCCTGAGGTCTCCAATTCCATCTCCGTTCAGGTCCCGGAAGGACCGCGGATAGATCTGGTAGATGACTGCAGAACGCCACCAACCCTCCGCCTGGGAGGCGTCATGAATCGGGGTGAGCTGAGTAAAAGCTGCAGCGGGCTCAAGAGCCTCAACTGAGAGCAACGAATCGACGGACATTGGGACATAGTAGAAGAGAAAATCCCCAAATGTAAACGCTTCCAGTTATGTGAACGCCACGCTCCCGGGGCTCACAGCGAAACCGGTCCCTTTGAAGAAGTAAAAGTAAGCAAACTGTGGAAACGCTTGCAGTCCGAGCTTTTTACGGCTGCGTCGTCACGGGATGTAGCACAACCTTGCGGTATAGGAGCCTGCGCGGCGCGGCCACCTCCTGCGGATGAAAAACGCTGCTGACTAGACTGGCAGTGAAAAGACTGCGAAGACTGCCGGTTTGGCGTGTCCGCGGAGCTCATGTGGAGGGAAAGTTTTGTCGGACGAAACGGCCGCTGCCGGAACATCAGAGGAAAGCATCAAGGAACGAACCCTGGGCCGTGAGGTAGCGGCCCCCCGCTCCGCCGCGCAGGTGACCTTCCTTGAGGAGCTCACACGCGGCCTTACGGCAGGCCAAATGGCCGATGACGAAGAAACCCTCACCGTCTATTCCGCTGATCAAGGCCCGCTGCCCGAAAGGCACCTGCCCCTGGCCGTGGTGTGGGCCGAATCCGTAGAGGACGTGCAGCAGATCGTCCGCACCTGCGCCAAGCATCAGGTGCCGATCGTCGCCCGGGGCGCCGGCACTGGTGTCTCTGGTGGGGCGCACGCCACCCAAGGTTGCATTGTCCTGAGCTTGGAACGGATGAACCGCATCCTTGACCTCAACGCGGACGACGAAACCGCCGTCGTCGAGCCCGGCGTCATCAACGCCCACCTCAACGCTGCCGCCGCCGACCACGGACTCATGTACGCGCCGGACCCCGCCAGCTACAAGATGTCCACTATCGGCGGCAACGTAGCCACCAACGCCGGGGGATTGCGGTGTGCCAAGTACGGGGTGACACGCGACTCCGTGCTGGCCCTGGACGTCGTGATGGCCGATGGCACCCTCATGCACACCGGCCATCAGACCTTCAAAGGCGTAGCAGGCTATGACCTGACCGCACTGCTGGTGGGCTCGGAAGGAACACTGGGAATTGTGGTGGGCGTGACCGTTCGCCTTAAGTACCTCCCGCGCGAGGTGCACACCATTGCAGCGTTCTACCAAGACTTCCCGAGCGCGGCCGCCGGGGTGCTGGCCGTAGGCAAAGCTCGGGTGCAGCCTGCCATCATGGAACTCCTGGACAGTGGAACCCTGGTCCAGCTCGACGAGATCCATGGCAGCGACCTCCAAAAACGCGGCAAGTCCCTGCTGCTCATCCAGACAGACGGCTTCGGAGCAGCTGCAGAAGCCGACGTCGTCCGGAAGGTTTTGGCCGACGGCGGCGCCACCGTGACCACCGAGGCAAGCGCAGAAGCCGAAATGCTGGTGGAACTGCGACGCAACAGCCGCGGCGTGGAAGTAGACGACGAATTCAGGGTTGGCGAAGACATCGCCGTTCCGCGCTCCCGGCTAGTGGACTTCGTAGCCGAACTCGAAGCCATGGCCGCCCGTTTCCAAGTACGCCTCAAAGTGGTGGCCCACGCCGGCGACGGCAACCTGCACCCCACCTTCTGGATGGACAGGCTCGATCCAACCAGCGATGCCGACGCACTGCGCAGGCTCAACGCCGCGTTGGATGAATCCATCCGGGTAGGACTTGCCATGGGCGGCACCATCACGGGTGAGCACGGCGTGGGCCAGTACAAGCTTCGCTGGCTGGGACTGGAGCAGCCAGAGCCTGTGCGGGAGCTGCAGCGGCGGATCAAAGAGCTGTTCGATCCACAGGGGATACTGAACCCTGGCAAGGCTATCTAGGCCGCCCCGCCGCTTAGCAGTGGTCCGTGGGGCCGGAACGCTCTGCGCGCTCGGTCGTCCCTCCCTTAGACGCGCGCTGCCGCGTTCCGGCCCCGCGGACCGTCTGATGCTCTCTCACGTCCCTAGCCCTTCCGTCCGGCCCTCTCTCACGTCCCTACCCCTTCCCGCTGACGTTCTCTCCGTCCCACGCTTATCGGCTTCGAGCGGCATGGCTTCCCTTGGTATTCCAAATCCTTCAGTTCTTACTGTGGGTCATATTCGAATGCTAGTTTTATCGGCATTTACTTTCAGCGACTCTCCTTCTAGGCTTGCTTGGTATACCAAAGTTGCTATGAGGGGAATGTCGTGCGCGGGAAGCGGTTAGCTGGGGCGGGAAGTGGTGCAGGGTTGGCGACCTGGTTTGTATTGGTTGCCCTTGTTGTGGTGTCAGTCAATCTTCGGCCGGCGATCACGACTGTGGCCGGGGTGATGAGTCAGGTGCCGGGAGTCTTTGGCTTGGACCCGGCCTTGCTTCCCCTGCTGGGGACCCTGCCCGTGTTGGCCTTCGGCGTTTCGGGGCCGTTGGGACCTTGGCTAGCGCGACGTTTGGGGACGGGACCGGCTGTGGCAGTTGCCTTGATGGTCCTCGCCGCCGCACTAATTGCTCGTGCAACTGTTCCGGCCCTTTTGCTGCCGGCCACGTTCTTGGCTGGCATGGCGATCATGACCGCGAGCGTGCTGGTGCCACAGATCGTCAAAGCAAACCGGGGCACTGGCTGGTGGACAGGGCTGTGCACCATGGGGTTCGGGCTGGGGGCAGCTCTTGGTGCTGGACTGGTCCAACCACTTGAGGCGGCCTTTGGCGGCAACCTTCCCTCAGCCTTGGCCGTGTGGGCGGTACCCGCCCTGCTGGGTGCCTTCCTGATTTACCGGTCCGGTGGACGCTCCATGGGGAAGCGGGCCACCGTGGGAACGGGCACGATGGCTACGGACTCGCCATTACGGAGGCAGCGCACGGCGTGGGCAGTGACGGCGTTCTTTGGACTCCAGGCCATGCTGTACTTCGCGATCACTTCCTGGTTGGCCGTGTATTTGGTCTCCCGAGGGCTTGCACCTGCCGAGGCTGCTGCCTTGCTGGCCTGGTTCAGCCTGGCGGGTTTGCCTGCCAGCCTGTTGGCACCTGTGGTGGCTGCCCGCCCCCGCGCGCTGAGGATCATGGCCCCCGGGCTTGGTGTGGCCGTGGCGCTGGCACTCCTGGGGGTCCTTATGGCGCCAGTTGAGATGCAGTTCCCCATGGTGGGAGTTCTGGGCGTTGTCCAAAGTGCTGGCTTCGGGCTGGGCATGGCGTTGGTGGTGATCCGTTCCGATGGGCCCGCGTCCGCTGGGAGGCTCTCTGCCATGAGCCAAGGATTCGGTTTTGCCCTGGCATCCCTGGGGCCGTTGGGCGCGGGATTGCTGCACACCATGACCGGGGGCTGGGAATTGACGTTCTGGACGCTCGCCGCGGAGGCCCTGGTGCTGGCGGTTGCGGGCTTCTTCGCCATCCGCGGTCCCTTGGTCAGTGCAGAGACCCAAAGCCCAGCGAACGAGCAAAGCCCGACGAACGAGCAAGGCCAAGCGCACACGCAAGGCCAAACGCACACGCAAGGCCAAGCGCACACGAAAGACCCGAAACCGGAACCCGGGCCGTCAACGGTAGAGGCCTCCAAGACCACACTCGTGCCGTAACCCGGAGCCGTCCAAGGCCGGCTGACCCTATCCCGCGCTTGGGCCTGTTCGGGCGGCCGGGTTGCGGCGTATCCTCGGCGATATGACCAACTCAGCAGCACCAGGCACGCATCAGCCCGAAACTCCTGCCACTGAAATCCTGGAAACCAACGAGTGTTGGGAACTCCTCCGTGGCGTGTCAGTGGGCAGGCTCGCCGTTGTGGTGGACGAGCATCCGGACATCTTCCCCGTCAATTACAAGGTTGATCACGGCACCATGGTGTTCCGGACTGGTGAGGGTACAAAACTTCACGCATCCCTGGGCGACGCTCCGGTGGCGATCGAGGCCGACGGCGTCAATCCAGAGACGGGGGTGGCGTGGAGCGTGGTGGTCAAAGGCCAGGCAACGGCCGTGAATCTCACCGAAGACGTGCTGGATACCATCGGCCTGCTGCTCTTCCCTTGGGAGGCGGGACAGAAGGACCAGTTCATCCGTATCACTCCGGGTAAAGTGACGGGCCGCCGTTTCAAAGTGACGCCTCCGGTGACGTGGTGGTCGCCTCTGGACGGTGCTCCCACGGCTCGGAGCGAGTAACTTCAACGCAAGAAACCCGCCCTTGTCCGGCTTCCCGTGCGTTCAAGGCAGGGAGGCCGGACAAGGGCGGGCTAGAAGAGGCTAGAGCAGTTCCAGCTGATCAGCCACCACCCGGCCGGCATGGATGACGGTGCGGTCCTTTCCGCGGTCCATCACCGTGGAGGCCACGGTCTCGCCGTCCACCAAGAGAAGCTCGGCAGGATCACCAACGTCGACGCCGGGGCGGTGGGTTGTGTCCTTGAGCCTGGTGGCGCTCGGGTCAAGAATGCTCGCCCCACCTATGGTGGCGATGGCCAGGCAGTGCTCTATCAGCTCGTCCTTTCGGAAGCCGTGGGTGAAGGCGAGTTGCCAGGTGCGGTCCAGCATGTCCGTGTTGCCATAGGGGGACCAGTAGTCGCGTTGACCGTCCTCACCGAGTCCCAAACGAACACCGGCTTCGGTCAGCAGGGGGATGGGCAACTGACCCGCCGCGGATGGTGCAACTGACGCCAGGGACACGTCGAGCTCAGCGAAGGCATCAATGAGCCTGCGCGTGGTGGCCTCATTTACGCTGCCCAGCTGGTAGGCGTGGGACATGGTCACCTTCCCCTGCATCCCCAAGGCCCGCGTACGTTCAAGGACCAGATCAGTGCTGAAGACGCCGAGCTCGCCGGGCTCGTGCAAGTGGATGTCGATGGGAACCTGATACTTCTCGGCCAGCCCGAACACAATGTCCAAGTGCTTGGCCGGGTCCCTGTCCAAGGTGCAGGGATCGATGCCACCCATCACATCGGCGCCGGCTTTCAGCGCTTCCTCCATGAGGTCAACCGTGCCCTGCTCAAGCAACAATCCGGCTTGGGGGAACGCGATGATGTCCACCGAAGCCTGCCCGGAGAAGCGCTCCTTGGCGGCAGCAACGGCGTCGAACCTTTCCAGCTTGCAGTCCACATCCACTTGGGCGTAGGAACGGACGCGAGTGGTGCCGCGTGCAATCATTCGTCCAAGGGTGTCATTCACGCGGTCCTGCAGTGGAACTTCAGCGTTGCGCCAGTTTTGGCGATCGTTCATCATCATGGTCCACACGCCCGGGCCTCCGGTGTGCTCACGGAACGGGAGGCCAATGCGGGTGGAATCCAAGTGCACGTGGACATCTGAGAACGACGGCAGCAGCAAACGTCCGCGGCCTTCTACAACGGTGGCACCGGCCGGAACCGCACGGTGAGGATCATGAGGCTCGACGGCGTTGATCTGGCCGCCTGCTTCGCCGGCGGAAACGGTGACGTCGCTGAGCGCTTGCCCCCACGGGCGGACGGCACGGATCAGGGTATTCAATGGTTACTCCTTGGGTTGTGAATCTTGGCTTGCGTCTATTTCACGCCGGAGAGGACCTCAGCCGCCATACCGGTGTGGTGGCAGGCGGGCGCAGCGGGCTGGGCAGGTGCCGGGATTTGGTCGAGACAGCGTTGACGTTGGTGGTCGGGAAGAGTGCCGATTAGCGGACACCGAGTCCGGAAAACGCAACCGCTGGGCGGATTGGCGGGGGAGGGAAGGTCTCCCCGCAGACGGATCTTCACCTGTTCACGGGCGGCCCGGGGGTCCGGCAGGGGCACTGCCGAGAGCAGCGCCTTGGTGTAGGGATGCAGGGCGTTCTGGAAAAGTTCGTCGCGCGGTCCCTGTTCCACAATCTTGCCCAGGTACATGACCGCAACTTCGTGGGAAATGTGCCTGACCACTGAGAGATCGTGGGCAATGAAGATGTAGGAAACCCCGGTGTCCTGTTGGATCTGCTGCAGGAGGTTCACTACCTGAGCCTGCACCGAGACGTCCAGGGCGGACACTGGTTCGTCGCACACAATCACCGACGGGTTCAGGGAAATCGCCCGGGCTATCCCCACACGCTGACGCTGACCGCCGGAGAACTCGTGGGGGAAGCGGTTGTAGTGCTCCGGTTTGAGGCCCACCTGGTCAAGGAGTTCCTTGACACGGTTCTTGAGGCCGCCCGGCGGATTGATCTTTTGCGCCACCATGGGCGCGGCGATTGCAGTGCCTACTGTCTGGCGCGGGTTCAACGAGGCAAAGGGATCCTGGAAAATCATCTGGACTTTGCGCCGGAAGTCGTACAGCTCCTTGCCCCGGAGCCCGCTGATGTCCTCACCGTCCACCAGGATCCTCCCGCCAGTGGGGTCCATGAGGCGCGCCACCATGCGGCCCGTGGTGGACTTACCGCACCCGGACTCTCCCACGAGCCCCAGAGTCTGGCCCCGGCCGAGACTGAACGACACGCCGTCGACCGCTTTAACCGAACGCTTCGCAGCCCCCGGAAGGAGACCACCTTTGAGCGGGAAGTGCTTTTGAAGGTTCTCTACCTGGAGAATTGGCTGATGTTCCATGGATGGTCCTAACGCGAATTCCGGATGGTAATGATCTGCGGGCCGCTCAAGTGGCAACGTTTGCCGTGCCCGTCGTCAACCAGCAGTTCGGGCCGTTGGCTGGTGCATAGGCCGTCGCCTGCCAGTTCGCTGTACTGGCAACGGGCGCTGAAGATGCAGCCTTTGGGCAGGTCAAGGAGCGACGGCGGCTGGCCGGGGATGGGATTGAGCCGGCTTGCCGCGCTGCTGAGGGTGGGCATCGAATTAAGCAGGCCCAGGGTGTATGGGTGTTGGGTGTCGTAGAAGATGTCGTCCACGGGCCCCGACTCCACGCACTGTCCGCCGTACATCACCAGCACGTTATCGCAGACCTCCGCAACCACACCGAGATCGTGGGTGATGAGGATCAGCGCCGAGTTGGTTTCCTCCTGAAGCTCTGACATGAGATCCAGGATCTGCGCCTGCACCGTCACGTCCAGGGCAGTGGTTGGCTCATCGGCAATCAGCAATTCCGGCTCGCAGATCAGTGCCATGGCAATCATGGCCCGCTGCCGCATGCCACCGGAGAAGTGGTGCGGGTACTCGTCGTAGCGCTGCTCCGGGCTGGGGATGCCCACCCTTCCCAGCATGTCGACGGCGGCAGCCCGGGCCTGCTTCTTGCTCGCCTTGTTGTGAACCAGATACGCCTCGGCGATCTGATGGCCCACGGTGTAGAAGGGGTGCAACGCGGACAGGGGATCTTGAAAGATCATGCCAATGTTGCGGCCCCGGAGCGGGCGCATGGCGGACTCGGGCAAGGAAACCAGGTCCTTGCCCTGGAACATTGCCTGGCCGGTGACCTGAGCTGAGGTTCCTTTGAGCAAACCCATCAACGCCTGACTGGTGACGGACTTTCCGGAACCGGACTCTCCCACAATGCCAAGCGTCTGGCCGCGTTCCAGGGAGAAGTCCATACCGTTTACTGCTGAAACTACTCCGTCATCCGTAGGGAACTTCACCGTGAGGTCCCGGACGTCAAGGAACGGAGCGGTGGCTGTGCCGGCAGCCGCACTTGTTCCCGGGGCCTGGGCGGTGGACTTTTTGGCAGTGATATTCAGCGGGGTCATTGGAGCCTCACTCTGGGATCGATAGCGGCGTACGCGAGGTCCACGGCGACGTTGGCCACGATCACGAAGAAAGCGGCGAGCATGGTGATTGCCATAGTCACCGGGAGGTCCCCGGAAATGGCGGCGCGGACAGCCGTGAAGCCTAGGCCGGGGACTGAGAAGATCTGCTCCGTCAATACCGCACCACCAAGCAGCAGCCCAATGTCCATGCCCAGCATGGTCACCACAGGGGTGATGCCGGCCCGCACGCCGTGTTTGAAGGTGACTGTGCGGGACGCCAGTCCCTTGGCACGGGCCGTCCGGATGAAGTCCTCGCCGAACGTTTCGATCATGTTGGTCCGGGTGACCCGGATGTAGGAAGCGCTGAAGAGCACAGCCAGCGCGATCCATGGCAACAGGTAGTTGGCCACCCATGCCCCCGGACCTTGCGGGGAGAACGGACTGCTGATCTCGTTAGTGGTGAAGGGTAAAAGGTGCAGTTGGTTGACGAACAGGAGCAGCAGGAACAGGCCAGTAACGGGAATGGGCAGGGAGACACCCACGGAGGCAGCGCCAACAATGAACTTGTCCGTGGGCGAGCCCTTGCGCAAGGCGGCAAGAAGACCCAGGCCTACTCCTGTGATGGTCCACAGCACCAGCGCGCCAATGGCCATGGAGAAGGTGTAGGGCAATGACCTGCCAATGATGTCCGCTACGTTCTCATTGGTTTGGAAGGACTTACCCAGGCATGGCCATTCGCACAGGGTCTGCGCTCCCGGTGCACCGATCATCCGCGACGAGAAGAGCCCGCGGATGTAATCGGCGTACTGGACGAAGAAGGGCTGGTCCATGCCCAGAGCAACACGGGCCTCAGCGATGCGCTCAGGAGTGCACTCCTGTCCGCAAGCTGCAGCTGCTGGATCGGAGGGACCCAGCTGGAACAGCGTGAAGGTAATGAAGCTGACCGCTGCCAGAAGCAGGACCAACGAGCCGGTCCGGCGAAGAATGAAAGTCATCATGATGGTGGTTCTATTGCTCGACGCCGACGATCGAGAGATCGATGCCGCCGAAGAAGTAGCCCACCTGTGCATTGCGTACATTCGAACCCACCACACTGTTGGTGTGGGTGCGGATGAGCGGAACGATGGGGTAGGTCTTCAGGGCTTCACCGAATGCCTCGGACCACTTCTTGCCCAGTTCCTCTGAGGTTCCATCCGTATTGCGGAGATCGAACATGGTCTTGGAAACTACTGGATCGAAGTACCGGGACGTGTTGGAGAAGCCGTAGCTGGTGCCCTCGTTATTCGGTCCAAGCAAGGGGTCCGCGGAAGTGCGGACCGACGCAGCGTCGGCGCCGCCGCACCAGCCGGACCGGCCCATGTCCGGCAGCTGCTCGCTGGCCAGAACGGAGTAGTAGTTGGGTGCCGGGATGGGAACCAGCTCAACGTCGATGCCCAGGGCTTTGAGGTTCTGCTGGACTACCGTGCCGGTGTTCTTGAAAGCATCGCGGTTATTGGCGTAGCCGTAGGTCAGGGTTTTGGGGAAGTCCTTACCTTCCAAAAGCTTCTTGGCTTCTTCCAGCTTGGGCTTACCGGCCGGGTCCAGCTCGAGCTCAGTCTCCACGTAGCCGCGCATCTTGGCATTGAGAGGGCTCTGGGTGAGTTCACCGAAGCGGCGTCCACCGTACTGGACCAGGATGGACTGGCGGTCCAAGGCCAACGCAATGGCCTTCCGGACATCCGGGTCCTTGATCTTCTCCGTGTTCAGGCTCAGGACGTCGTTACATCCCAGCAGGCCCGAGGCCACCCGGTCCTTTACCTGGGCGTCAGCCAACTTGGCGGAGTCCGAGGTCTGGAGCGCGCCGTTGGAGTCAAGAGTGATGGCGTTGGGATCAGAATCGGCGAGCAACTGCTGGCTGATGGTGGCCTGGGACGTGGAGAGCGAGAAGCTGAACGTGTCCGGCAACGCGGAACGGTTGGGGTCCGTGGCTGGATCCCAGTGCGGGTTACGGACCAGCTTCAAGGACTTGCCCCTGTTGTAGGACTCCACCATGTAGGGGCCGGAGGAGACCGGGTGGTTGGTGTAATCCAGCTTGGTGTCCTTGGCTTTGGGAACGGGAGCCGTGTTGGAGCGTGATGCCAGCGCGGGGAACTCGGCAAACGGCTTCTTCAAATGGAACACCACGGTGCGCTCATCCGGCGTTTCAACGGCCTTAAGCACAGCGGAAGGATCCTTATAAGGCCCCTTGTACCCGCCGGCGTCGAGCGCTGCATTCAACTCCTGCGGCGCCTGGGTGAAGACATCCTGCGCGAAGGTTCGCTCCACTCCGTACTTAATGTCCGCGGAAGTGATGGCTGTTCCGTCCTCGAACTTCACGCCTTCTTTGAGGGTGAACGTCCAGCTCAAACCGTCGTCGGAGACCTTGCCGGTGTCCGTGGCAAGGTCCGGAAGGATCGTCGGCGGCTGGCCGGCCGTTTCCTTGGCCATGGTCAGAGTGCGGTAGTACAGCTGGCCGACGTTGGCCGTCTGGACGTAGTTGCTGTTGCCCGGATCAAGGGTCTGGAAGTCGGAGGACATCAGGACGTTGATGTTGCCGCCTTTGCCCGTGAAACCGGACTTGACCACGTTGGGTGCCAGCTCTGTCACCGAGCCGGCTGGCTTGGAACTGCTGGGCTGGCTTTGTCCGGCGCCGCAGCCGGTAGCGGCCGTGGCGATCAGTACCGAAAGTGCCAGAGCTCTTGCAGGAAATTTCATGATGCTCCTTATGAGGGGGAAACGCGATGCGGGGAATGAGGTTTTAGTGACGGGAAGCTTTGGGATCCAAGGCATCCCGGACAGCATCGCCCAGGAGGTTGAACGCCAGGACGGTGATGATGAGCATGATGCCGGGAACGGCGAGGAACCACGGATCACTGAGGTACCAGTTGCCGGACTGGGCAGCGTTGAGCATTTGACCCCACGACGGTGTGGGGTCCTTGACGCCCACGCCCAGGAAGGACAGGGCTGCTTCGGCAGAAATGTTGGTGGGGATGAGCATGGTGGCGTACACCAGCACCACTCCCATGACGTTGGGGATGATCTGGCGGAAAAGGATGCTCAGGTGCGAGGCACCAAAGGAGCGGGCGGCCTCAACGAACTCGCGCTCGCGGAGGCTGAGGACCTGGCCGCGGACGATTCTGGCCAAGTATGCCCAGCCAAAGAAGCCCAGGATGATCACCAAGGAAGCCATGGGTAGGAAGCTGCCTTCGCCCAGCGGGGTGTCCCTGAGCCGGGATTGGAGGATGGGTGTCAGGGAGAGAACCAGCAGAAGATGTGGGAAGGCAAGGAACAGGTCCATGATGCGGCTGATGATGGCATCTGTCTTGCCCCCGAAGTACCCGGCGGCCGCGCCCAGCACGGTTCCGAGGACCACTGAAACAACGGTGGAGAGCAGGGCGATGGTCAGTGATACCTGGCCACCGTAGGCGAGCCGGGCGAAGAGGTCCCGCCCCAACCCGGGTTCAACGCCCAACCAGTGCTGCGCGGACGGGTACATGTAGCCGGGAAGCGGCAGGCCCGGGGTTTGGAAGTCATCCAGAACGTCGGGACTGGTGTTTGAGGTGTAGGGGTCGTTGCCTGAGAGGGCGCTGAGGACGGGAGCCAGGATCGCAAACAGCAAGATGGCAACCACCACGCACAGGCTAAGGAGTGCGATCTTGCTGCGCCGGATCCTCATCCACGCCGTGGCGAGAAGGGAACGCGCCTCGGCAGGGGCCTTGGCCTCGGGCGACGTTGCCGGAGGCGGCGGGCTGCCGATGCTGGGTTCGAGGGATTGTATCTGGGTCAACGGTTCTGCTCGTTTCGTGATCAGGAACTGACTACGGAATTCTTGTATACCAAAACAGACTAAAGCAGGATCGATGCGATGTAAATCACAGATAATGTAATGTTTGGAATACCAGAGAGTTGGACAAGCCGTTCCCATGGGACAGGATTCAGGAGTCGCCGTGCCTACCAAGATCACCGCCCGCTACGTACTGGGGCATCATCAAGGCCGCCACGTGCTGCTCGAAAATGCGTGTGTGGTGTACAGCGGTCACACCATTGACTACGTGGGCCACCACTACACGGGGCCGGTGGATGAGGAGCGGGAGCTGGGCGATGCCCTTCTCATGCCCGGGCTGATTGACCTCGATGCCCTGACCGACATTGACCACCTCATCCTGGACAGCTGGGCAGGGCCGGAGCAGGCCAAAGGACACCAGTGGTCAGAGGATTACTTCCGCCACCGCCGCGCGGACGTCTTCACCGCAGAGGAACGGCAGGAGATCCGCGAGTACGCCTTGATCCAGCTGGTGCTGCACGGCATCACTACCTACATGCCCATCGCCTCAGAGGTGCACTCCGAATGGGCCGAGTCCTTCGAAGAACTGGTGGGCATGGCCGAGACCAGCCGGCGCCTGGGCCTTCGCGGGTATTTGGGTCCCGCCTATAGATCCGGCGTCAACGTGGTGTTGAAGAACGGCGAACGCTCCGTGATGTTCGACGACGACCGCGGCCGTGAAGGGCTCAGCGATGCTTTGCGCTTCATTGACCACGCGAACGAACTTAACGATCCACTGGTGAGCCCAGTCTTGCTCCCGTGCCGGATTGAGACCCTGGACATCGAGTTGCTTAAAGCCACCGCGGCGGCCTCCAGTGAGCGGGATGTACTGGTCCGCCTGCACTCCCTCCAAGGTCTCGTAGAACGCGAACTGATCCTGGACTGGCACGGCGTCACGCCCTTGGAGCTCCTTGAACAGGTGGGTCTGCTCAACAACCGCCTCCTGATCCCGCACGCCACCTACACTGACCGGAATCCAGCAGTTTTTGATGAAGACCGCGGTGATCTTGCCAAGCTGGTGGACAGCGGCGCCAGCATCATCCACTGTCCGTTGACGTCCATGCGCTATGGCAGCACGCTGGACTCGTTCGGAGCCTATAAAGAAGCGGGCATTAACATCTCCCTGGGCACCGACTCCTTCCCACCGGACCTCATCCGCGGCATGGACGCCGGGGTGCAGCTGGCCAAGATTCTCGCGGGGACTAACGACGCCGGGGACGTCGCCGGATATGTCGATGCCGCGACCTTGGGCGGTGCGCATGCATTGAGGCGTCCGGACCTCGGGCGGCTTGAGCCAGGGGCCCAGGCAGACCTGGTGGCATTCTCCCTGGATGACATCCGCGACGGCGTCCATGATGACCCGCTCCGAACGCTCCTGCTGAACGGAACAGCCCGGCAAACGGTACTTTCCGTGGTGGCGGGCAGGACGATTATGGCTGACGGCCGGATCGACGGAGTGGACCTCCAGCACTGGCGCCGGAAGGGGCAGAAGCTCTTCTACAAGATGCGCCACGCCTACAGCGCCAGGGACAGCCTGAACCGTGGGGCCGATGAGCTGTTTCCTCCCGTGTATGCTCGGTTGGAACGCTGACCGGCGCCGCCCGGGACATGAGGCGGACACTGGCATGAAGGGAAGTTTGACCGTGGCTGAGGCGATGCCGGAACCCGGGAATGGCCGCGATGAAGAGGCCCGTGCGGAGAACGTGTACCAGCTGGTGTTGGAAGGCATTGTCACAGGCGCGTACGCGCAGGGCATGCGGTTGCGGGAACGCGAACTTTCGGAGCTCTACAACGTCTCCCGTATCCCGGTGCGCGAGGCCATTCAACGCTTGGAGCAGGACGGTTTCGTGGCGACTTTCCCCCGCCGCGGAGCAGTGGTGCGCCAGCTTACCCTGACCGATGTCAACGAGCTTTTCGATGTGCGCCTCTGCCTGGAGACGTTTGCCGCACGCATGGCTGCCACCCGTGTAGCCGAAGGCAGCGACGGCGGACGGCTGGAGGAACTCATGGAGTCCTCAAAAGCGGCAATAGACGACGAGCGGACTGACGACGTCGCCTTGATCAGCGCCGAGCTTCACGCCGAAATTGTGCGCTTGTCCGGAAACAGGCTGTTGATTGAATCCGTGAAACCCCTGTTCGGACGGATGCGCTGGATCTTTGGGCTGGCCCACAATCGCAGTAATGAGCTCCAACGCGATGAGCACACCGAACTTTGCAACGCCATCCTGAAGGGCAAGCCGGATCTTGCCTATTCGTTGGCCTACTCACACATCGAGCTGGGCCGCGAACCTGTGCTGTCAGGCCTCGCCGAAACGCTGGAACCCTAGCTGGTTTTTACTGGTTTCAAGTGAAGCTGGTTCCACGTGAAGTTCGACGTCGGCACTCACCGGAGTGCCGACGTCGAGTTCTTAACAGCGTGACTTAGTCGTCCGCGTCCGGGTACTCTTCTTCGTCGTCGTAACGGCCGGATTCCTCAACTTCAACCTCAAGGATCTTCAACAGCTCCGTGTCCGGGTTGAGCATGATCGCAGCCTCGTCACGCCGGTGCTGAAGAACCGTATCCAAGTAGCTCTGAACGGTCTCAGCCAACGGCACGTACCGGTCCTGTTTCTGGCTCATGTACCAGCGGTGCTCCAAGACCTCGTGCACCACTTCGGCCGGCTCCAGTTTTCCAGCCAGATGGCGCGGAATGGAACGGACAATGGGTTCGAAGATCTGGCTGACCCAGATGTGGGCGCTGATCTCCTCGTCCAGTTCCGGGTTGTTGTCTGCCCGGAACTGGTCCATGTCATTGAGTAGGCGGCGGGCCTGGTTCTCCTGGGCGTCCAGGCCGGTCAGCCTCAACAAGCGGCGCTGGTGGTGTCCGGCGTCCACCACTTTTGGCTGGAGTTGGATGGTGGAACCGTCCGCGGTGGTCTTGATGGCGTACTCTTCGACGTCGAAGCCGAGCTCGTTGAGGCGCCGGATGCGGGCAGCAACGCGCCACCGTTCGCCGAGCTCAAAGGACTCCTTCTCCGTCAGCTCAGTCCAGAGCCGGCGGTAGCTGTCCATGATCAGCTCGCTGGTGGCTACGGGATCCACCTTCTCCTCAATGAGCCCGCCGTCCAGCAGGTCCATGAGCTCACCGGCAATGTTGACGCGAGCGATTTCGAGGTCGTATTCACGCTGACCCATGGAGAGGTCCGGGTAGAGCTCACCCGTTTCGGCGTCCACCAGGTAAGCGGCGAAGGCGCCCGCATCGCGGCGGAACAACGTGTTGGACAACGAAACGTCACCCCAGTAGAAACCCACCAGGTGCAAACGCACCAGGAGCAGAGCCTGGGCGTCGATCAGGCGTGTCAGTGTGTCCTTGCGCAGCATCTGGGAGAACAACGCACGGTACGGCATGGAGAACTTCAAGTGCCGCGTCACCAGCACCGGGTTCAGCGGCTTGCCGTCAGCGGTGGTCCTGCCCGTGATCACTGCCACGGGCTCCACGCACGGAACGTCCAGCCGGGCCAGCTTCCGCAGCATGTGATACTCGTGCCGGGCAACGTGCTCCGAGGTTTCCTTGATGGCGATCACGGAGCCGCCCAAGTGCGCGAAGCGGACAATGTGCCGGGAGATACCGCGGGGGAGCGCGGCAAGGTTTTCAGCGGGCCAGTCTTCCAGAGCAATATGCCAAGGCAAATCGAGCAGCTCGGGATCCGCTGCCGCTGCTGTGATGTTCAGGGATCCGATGACGCTCGCCGGCGGTGCAGTGTCCTGCGCGCTGGCCGCCTCAGTCCTGGGGAGCTTCCCGATCTGCCCGTAGTCGGTGGGTTCGTCGTGCCACTGGGCTCCGTTTTGCTCGCTCATGCCTCAATTGTTCCGTACTTGGGAGGGGACGACGTTTCCTCTGCGGAAAACGGCCACTGCGGGGCAGCGGACCACTCGACGTCGGGGGCTTCTTGAAAGGCAACGCCTTGCCTGGTGAGCCGCTCACCCAAGGCACCCAACCGACGTCGGAAGTCACCTGCGTTGCGGACCTCCTGACCGGACCAGGCCACTTCGGCCAGGGAAACGGCCCTGGGGTACAGGAGCCATTGAGCCTGCTGGTTGTCGCGGACAGTTTCTGACCACAGGGCGCCCTCGACGCCCAGGATGTGCTGGTCCTTCAGTCCGCCGTGGGCAGGATCCCAGTTGTAGTAGTCCGCCCAATCGAATGGGCCACCTTCCACCCATTCGAGCCCAATGGGACTGTCGGGCGAATATTTCTGGTCTAGGTAGGTCTTGTCCGCCGGGGACATGAGCACCTTGGCTTCATGGTGTTCCGCCTGCCGGACTACGGGCTCGAAATCACCGTGCCAGTACTGGATTACCGCGCCCTGGGGAAGTTCCACGGCAGCAAACTCATTCCACCCCACTACCGTCTTGCCCGTTTCGGCGCCGATCCTAACGAACTGTTGGACCATGGCAACGTAGTCTTCATGCTCGGTGACCTTTGCTTCGTCGCCACCGATGTGAAGGTAGGGGCCAACTGTGATGGCCGCAAGTTGGCCGAGGACCTCGCGGACGAACTCGTACGTTGTCGGCAGCTCTGCTGTGAGCGTGGACCAGCCCACCTCCGGGGTGGTGCTCATCGGCTTGGCTTGACCGTCCGGGTTCAACGGGGGAATGGCTGCGAGGGCCGCATTGACGTGTCCGGGGAGGTCAATCTCCGGGATTACCACAACGTTCTTGCTGGCGGCGTAGGCCTGGAGTTCGAGGAATTCCTGCTGCGTGTAGAACCCTTCGCGGCCCCGCGGGGGCATTGCCGTGGGTACTTCAACGGCGCCCCGGCCACCCTTGCGAGTGAGGTCTGCGTAGGGCAGCCCTGATGGGTTCTCCGCTGGCTCCAGGATTTCGATGCGCCACGCTTGATCATCTGTCAGGTGAAGGTGGAGCGCGTTGAACTTGAACTGGGTCATGACGTCGATCTGCTCTTTGACCTGCTCAACGGTGAAGAAGCTGCGGGCTACATCCAGCATTAGCCCGCGGTAGGCAAAGCGTGGAGCGTCCGCGATCTCGACGGCGGGAACCACCCAGGTGCCCTGGTCGGCATGGGGGTCGGTGCCCTCCACAGCGGCCGGGAACAGCTGCCGTAACGTCTGGACGCCGTAGAAAAGCCCGACCGAAGTTGAGGCTGTGAGCCGGACCCCCGACTCGGTGACGCTGAGCGCGTAAGCCTCGGTGCCGCCGTCGAACGTTGCCTCCAACTCCAGGGTGAGATCGCCCGGGCGGGTGTCCCGGACTACCGGCAACGCGAACCCGGTGGACCGGCGTAGCAGCGAGCCGAGATGCTCAGCCACCTCTCCGGCCGAAGGGTCCGCTGCGATCCGTGCGGTCGATTCCAAAGTGAAAGCGTGGCCCTCCAGGAGTGCCACGTGGGAGGGGCGGGGGATCAGGTTATCTGTGGTGTTCATGCCGTTCTTTCGCCGGAGAAAGGTTAACGCGAGAGCGGCCCGACCGGGAGGGGTCGGGCCGCTATCACAATGCGGAACGTACAGACGCAGCAGCGCCTTGCTGGGGACTAGTCGCCCAGGCGGAGGCCGGTCTTGGTGTCGAACAGGTGCACGTGGCCGGACTGCGGGCGAACGAAGATGGACTCACCCTTCATCGGGGGGCGGCGGCCGTCGACGCGGGCAACGATGTCGTGGCTCTTGCCATCAAGGATGGTGTGGCCGTAAACGTAAGCATCGGCACCGAGTTCTTCAACAACGTCAACCTCAACCTGGAGGCCTTCGCCGTTGCCAACGGTCTCGAGGTCTTCCGGACGCGAGCCAACGGTAACCGTCTGGCCGTGTGCTTCCTGGAGGACATCGCGCGGCACGGGGTAAACCGTTCCGCCGAACTGAACGCCACCGTCAACAACGGGCAGTTCCAACAGGTTCATGGCAGGGGAGCCGATGAAGCCTGCAACGAAGACGTTCTGCGGGCGGTCGTACAGGTTGCGCGGGGTGTCAACCTGCTGCAGCAGGCCGTCCTTCAAAACTGCAACGCGATCGCCCATGGTCATGGCCTCAACCTGGTCGTGCGTCACGTAAACCGTGGTGACACCGAGGCGGCGGGTCAGGGATGCGATCTGCGTACGGGTCTGCACGCGGAGCTTGGCATCAAGGTTGGAAAGCGGCTCATCCATGAGGAAGACCTGGGGGTTACGGACGATTGCACGGCCCATGGCAACACGCTGGCGCTGACCGCCGGAGAGTGCCTTCGGCTTGCGGTCCAGGTACTGCTCAAGGTCAAGAAGCTTGGCGGCTTCGCGAACACGCTCGGCGCGCTCTTCCTTGGAAACGCCGGCGATCTTCAGGGCGAAGCCCATGTTGTCCGCAACGGTCATGTGCGGGTAAAGAGCGTAGTTCTGGAAGACCATGGCGATGTCGCGGTCCTTCGGCGGAACGTCGGTGACGTCGCGGTCGCCAATCAGGATACGGCCCGCGTTCACGTCCTCGAGACCTGCGAGCATGCGCAGGGAGGTGGACTTACCGCAACCGGAGGGTCCAACGAGGACCAGGAATTCGCCATCGGCGATGTCGATGTTGAGTTTATCGACGGCGGGCTTATCTGTGCCCGGGTACAGACGCGTAGCGTTATCAAAAGTAACTGTAGCCACAGTTATCAATCCCTTCACCGGCAGGTACGTGCCGGACGATCCGTTGTGAATGGTTCATTTTCTTCAGTTGAACTCCCCGGCCAATGGCCGGGGAGGATCGCGTGACGCCGCACGGTACTGTGCGTCACATCACAAATAAGAGTATGTCAGACTTTTTGACTAACTACCTAAATGTTACGAACGTCACATGTTGTGCTCATCACGCTAAGCGTCGGCGGTTACCTGCCGGCGCTCCCGCAACAAAGCTTCCAACAGCTCCGCCATATGGACCGGAGCCTCCACCCTGTACTGCGCTTGCGTGAAGTCCAAGCCCACCTTGATGCCAACGTCATCACCCATCAAGCGGCCCAAAGCGTCCTCGTCCGTGACATCGTCACCGGCAAACAAGATGGCAGTAGCGCCAGTGGCCTGGCGGAGAAACTCCACCGCCTCACCCTTGGACGCATGGACCACTGAGGTCTCCAGCACCCGCTTGCCCGTCTTCAGGTAAACGCCGGGATGCTCCTTCAGCACCCGCGTTGCTGCTTCGACGGCGTCTTCGGCTACGTCGTCGTCGGCCATCCTCGTGTGGAGGACAACCCCGGCGGGTTTGTCCTCAAGCACGGTTCCCGGCGCGATGTTCACGATCTCAGCGAGAACCTCGCGCACGGCGGCAAGCTTTGCGCGCTGCTCCTCGTCCAATTCCAGGCCCAAGGAACCCTCGCCCAACCAGACCTCAGCGCCGTGGCTGCCAATTAGCAGCGTCCCGGCCGGAGGTGAGGCGACCAGCCGCAAACTGTCCAATGCGCGGCCCGAGATGAGTGCCGTCGTCGTGCGTGGAAGCTGAGTCAGAGCCTCCAAAGCCGCAGCGGACCGGGGCAGCGGGCGCGCGTCCTCCGCGCGGTCAACCAGCGGAGAGAGGGTGCCGTCAAAGTCCAAGGCAACCAAAAGATGCTCCGTGCCTGCGATGCGGCGGATTGCCTCCAACAGTTCCGGTGAGAGTGAAAGGTTCTCAGCTGTCATCACGCACCACCTTCTCCTCAAGGGCGGCCAGGAACTCTGCCGACCAATGATCAACATCGTGGTCCAGGATCTGCTTGCGCATTAGTTTCATACGCCGGCGCGCTTCCTTGGGATCCAGGGTGATGGCTTTGAGGACTGTGGACTTCAGCCCATCGATGTCGTGCGGATTGATCAGGAACGCTTGCTTGAGCTGATCGGCAGCGCCCGCGAACTCGCTGAGCACCAACGCGCCGTCGTCGTTTTGGCGTGCGGTCACGTATTCCTTGGCAACAAGATTCATGCCGTCGCGCAGCGCGGTGACCAGCATGACGTCTGCCGCGAGGTACAAGGCAACCATTTCTTCCACGGGGTAGCTGTGGTGCAAGTAGCGGACCGCGGTGTTCTGAATGGTGTCGTAGGTGCCGTTGATGTGGCCCACGGTGCCTTCGATTTCCTCGCGCAGCAGGCGGTATTGCTCCACCCGCTCGCGGCTGGGACTCGCCACCTGGATGAGCGTGGCGTCCTCCACTTTGATGTGGCCGTCCGCCAGGAGTTCCTCGAATGCCTTAAGGCGGTGCCGGATGCCCTTGGTGTAGTCCAAGCGGTCCACGCCCAGGAGGATGGTCTTGGGGTTGCCCAGGTCCTTGCGGATCTGCTGGGCGCGCTCAATGATGTCCGGCCGGGCGGCGAGCTCACGGATCTGGGCAACGTCGATGGAAATGGGGAATGCCTGGGCCCGCGCGATGTGGGTGACCTGGCCGTTGGCACCCTTTACATGGACCTGCTGCTGCTTGACGCTCGCGCCCAGGAACCTGCGGGCCGATCTCATGAAGTTGCCGGCATCGCTCGGACGCTGGAAGCCCAGCAGGTCTGCGCCGAGCAAGCCGTCAATGATCTCCTTGCGCCAAGGGAGCTGTGCGAAGATCTCCGGCGGGGGGAACGGGATGTGGTTGAAGAAGCCGATCTTCAGGTCCGGACGGGATTCGCGCAGAAGCCTTGGAACAAGCTGGAGTTGGTAGTCCTGGACCCACACCGTTGCGCCCTCGGAAGCGTGCCGGGCGACCGCATCGGCGAACTTCCGGTTGACCTTCCGGTACGAATCCCACCAGGTCCGGTGGAACTCAGGAGGCGCAATGACGTCGTGGTAAAGCGGCCAGATGGTCGCGTTGGAGAAGCCCTCGTAGAACAGTTCAACATCATCACTGCTGAGCTGGACAGGAAGCAGGTCCATGCCTTCATGGCTGAACGGCCGCACGGTTTCGTCCGGGGCGCCATGCCAACCCACCCACGCGCCGTCGCTCTTGGTCATCATGGGTGCCAAGGCTGTGACCAGGCCGCCTGGAGAGCGGCGCCAGCCGCTTTCCTTGTTGTCATCGCTGATGCGGTCAACGGGCAGCCTGTTGGAAACCACCATGAAATCGAACGTGCTCGCCGTAGGCTTCTTGGTTGGAGATGCCTTGGCGGGCTGTTCGGTAGTGAGTTTTTCGCTTGCCAAATCCTGCATTAATGCTCCCTGGGGTTGCTGTGACTCAACTCCCAGCCTACTAGCGGAATCATCCTAGGCACTTGATCGTTCAACAACGGGGTCATAGGGCATGGGCAAACCTTCAAGTTTGCTCCCGTAAACTGGCCCCGTTGCCCCAAGCTATGCACTTTGACGTCGAAGACCCCGAGGAACTGATGAGCCCCGCAAACGAACCACGCCTGTCCAAGGCCGAAAAGACCGCCCAGGCGCGGGAAAAAGCGCGTGCAATCCGCGAACAACAGCTGAAGAAGGAGAAGCGCAACAAGCTTCTTGTCGGCTGGGGCATCGTGGCGGCCGTGGTGGTCATCGGCGTCATCATTGCGTTGGTCTTCATTAACGGAGCCCAGAACAACAACGGGGCCGTGGCCGATCAGGGCCCCACGCCGGCAAACGGTAACGTTCACGGCGGAGTCACGCTGCTGGCCAACAGTGAAGTGGTGAAATCCGAACCCGCCACCGTCAACGTGGCCGATGTCCCGGCGCCCCTTGAAACCAAGCCGGCCACCGTAGCTGTTCCGGGCGGCGAGGCCGAAGCCGGCAAGCCCGTCAAGGTGATCGCCTACATTGACTTCATTTGCCCCGTCTGCAAGCAGTTTGAGACCGCCTACGGCGAATCGCTCACCAACCTCCGCAACGAGGGCAAGATCTCCCTTGAATACCGCCCGCTGGGCTTCCTGGACCGCCAGTCCACCACCAACTACTCCTCCCGCGCCGCCAATGCTGCGGCCTGCGTAGTGAACACCTCGCCCGAGAAGTACGCGGACTTCTTCAACCTGCTCTTCGAGCGCCAGCCCGCTGAAGGCAGCGCAGGCATCTCGGACAATGACTTGAAGAAGATGGCAACTGAAATCGGTGCGGCCAACATCGACTCCTGCATCGACAGCAAGCAGTTCCGTCCCTGGGTGAAGGTTGCCACGCAGGAAGCTGCGGCGATCGGCGTCACCGGCACACCCACCGTGTTCATCGACGGCAAGCAGTGGGACGGACGGTCTGACCTAAACGCCGAGATCCAGACGGCAATCACCGCCAAGGGCTAACCCTAAAGAAGTACGACGACGGCCGGTCACCATTCGCGGGTGGCCGGCCGTTTTGCTTCGTGCTGGCTGGTCGCGGGGGGCAATTTCGTTGAGGGGGATGGTCTGGGCTAACCTTATCTAGCGCTGTTTCGCGCGTTGCTTCGGGTAACTGAAGCGTGCCTCCTTAGCTCAGTTGGCCAGAGCACCGCTCTTGTAAAGCGGGGGTCGTCGGTTCGAATCCGACAGGGGGCTCCAAGAACCCCTCCATTCCGGCGATTTTGCGCGGAACGGAGGGGTTTTTCGTTTCTGAAATGCAGGGCACTACACGTTACGACACGCTTTCGAGAAGGCAGTTCCTCAGGAAAACCTCAAGACTCCCGCACCGGCAAAACCGGGTTCTGGCTCTTCCCACAGCTTCCGGAGAGTGCTCCCATGGGAACAACGGTAGGCAGGGGAGCGGCTGTGAGCAGTCATCATGAAGCACTGACGCCAGGGCGGAGTCCGATGCGCTCAAACCTGCTGATACTCGCAGTGTTCACAGCAGCACTGAGCTGGTGCATCGCACTCCTCGGAATCGTGAACAGCCCAGCCGGTTCAATATTCGTGACCGTCACAGCGCTGGCAGCCACCGGGATCGTTGTCGCCGCAACGAAGCGACGCAGGCACGCACAGGCCCGGCACCTCGGCGCGCCCACTCCTAATGGCGTGAACGCCCTGAGAGCGCAGAGCAAGTCCGTGCTGATCTTGATGAGGTTCACCGCGGCGCTCTGATGGTGGATCGCGATTGTGGGTCTCAGCGCAGGGGCTGGTGCGTTCTTCCTGTGGCTTCCGGTCCTGGTGACGGCCGGGGCGGTCGTTATGTTTGCCTGCATCGAGCCTTGGAAGGCCACCCGGATCTGAGTCATGTCGCCTGCAAATGTCCTGGTGCGACGACAGAAGCGAGAGACCAGACTTGAAGCTGTCAGCGGTCTATGACTTCAAAAGCGGAAGCGGTACGACGTAGTACTCCTTGGCCTTGCTGTTGGTGAGGAAAGTGTTGCACCGGGCTTGAGCTTCCTCCTCGGAGGTGAACCGCAACGCCTGGTTCTCCCTGGGGCTCCATTCGTCTCCTGGCCGGCTGGGGTGCAGGTAGTAATAGAGTGTCTCGCCCGTATCGAGGCGCACAACAATGCCCCATGCCTTTGGCCTACTCTTCCCCATCACAGTCCTTTCATCTGGCCTCAATCTTCGCACCCAGTATCGAGCCTTCTTGGCTGCCTGCGAACGCAGCGCGGGACAACGCGTCATGAACGAACTGCTCCATATCTGAAGCTGAACAGTCGAGGATTAGGGTTTAGCAGGTGCAGGGATATGCTTCCCGATCAGGGCGGCCAACCTAGCCGGCGACTCCAGCACTTTCAACTGTCGAATCCCTTTGCCGCCGGCCAGTGTGACGATTTGATGGAGTGCGGCCGCGGCGTCTTTCCGTGAGCCACTGGCTGCCAGTCGGTCTTTGCTGTAGCCCCATCTGCTGAGGGAGTCCTTGTGCTCCTCGATGATCTCCATCAGTGAGGAGATGTCGAGCAAGTCTTTAGGAGCTCCTCGTGATTTCCATGCAAGGGCTTTCAATATCAAGGCTGCTTCAACATCGGGCACCGGGACGGTGAAATTCAAGTCGCCGCCTTCGTGCAGAAGCACGTTCGCTTCTACTGCGAGGTGGGCCGAACTCAAGGCGAATCCCAGCCCCGGTATGGCGTCGAAACCACGTTCGTTAAGGAGCTCCGGGTCACCAACACTGCCATGGGGCACCAGCAGATCGATTTGCATCGGCCCACCACTGTCGTCGCGGATGTACTGGTTGCCTGTGGCCGGCCGATAGCCTCGCTCCAGCAATCGGAAGTGCAGGGCCTGGCCAGCGGCTGTTGCTCGCTTAATGCCAGCATCGGCGTCGGCAGTACTGCGCTCGATAGCAGCCGCGGTCGGGTAGACATGTATGAGCAGTTGGACCATATGTCCGCCCACACTGCGGTATTCGTCGAGGTCCAGGCCAGCAGCTGCGTCGGCGACGTCGGCCAAAGCCCGATACCCAAGGTTTGCTGCGTTGGACATGGAGATGACGTTGATGGTCTTCATCGAGCAGCTTTCGCCACGATGACTTTGCGTAGCTGGTCAGCTGCCTCTTGGATGTCGACAGCGTCCCCGACCATGACGTCCCGGAGCGTGATCAGCGGGTCGGCCAAGGGGATCACCTCCGAGTGGTGCACCAGGGAGGCGGTGGCCCAGAGCGTGAAGTCTTCAGGGACGGTGGTAATAAGCGTTGCTTCCTCCGGGGACGCGGGGGCGAAGCCGGCATCAGTGAAGTCAACGGCTTCAAGGAGATACACGATGGCGCTGTCCGGCAGCCGCCAAGGCGCGTAATAGTCCGCCGCGGCGTCCCCGGAGACCAGCGGAGAGGCGCCCAGCTCAGTGGCGTATTCTGCAGCCGTCTTGGCTTGCTCAGCTGTGGATTCCAGGCCGTACCAGTAGGAGGTCACGCCGCGCGGGCCGGGGTAGTTGTCCAGCAACCACGTGACGATGGCGTCAACGTCGTGGGCATGCCAGCCCCGCTGATCCCGATCGACAAAAGACTCCAGCGTTTTCAGGTGCTTGTTCACGGCCGGTTGGCTGATGCCGGCCGCTGATGCCAGCTCTTGCTGGGTTTGCGGCCCGTCGGCGAGGGCCAGTGCGCGCAGCAGCGCCCACCGTCCCCATGGTGCTCGCCCACGGGTCTTCTCCGCGGCTTCGGGCTTATGGCGTGGTTCCAGTCGCTGCACGCCGCCGATGATGACTGAGACCGGAGCAATGGTAACCAGGTCAATTTTGTCCTGGAGGGCCGTTTCGGTGAGTCGCTCTGTTGGGCGGAACATGACAATCAGCGTCTGAGTCTCCCGCTCAAGGATTGCCCGCAGTTTGCTGGGAGTCGGGGGAGTGGACGCCAGCTGCACCTTCACTTCCCGGACACGGCTGTCCGGGAGCGTAAGAGACAAGGCGTCGAGATTGCCGCCTGTGATCCGCACGTCCGCTTCGCGCAACAGCAACATCGCCTGCGAGAGGATCAGGTCCTGTTCCATTTGTTTCATCCATAACCTAGGTTGCGTTGTCAAATAACCATAGCCGGAAAAACCTGACTTAGGTTATAAGCGTTCAAACAAAGCGCAGTGATGCCGTCGCCCTGGCCAGAGCACGGCCGGGCCGGCCAGGTGCAGTCTTTTTCACCGGCACACCGTTCGGAACCTACGCACCCCGGCCGCTTTCCAAGGAATCGACCCCAAGAAGTCGTTGAGCTCAAAGGAGAGGCGGATGTGCCCGTCATGTCGGGCGGTCAGCTGAAAGTCGCCCTCTAGGGATGCGTAGCGCGTTTCACCGTCCCAGCCGCGCCAGTGGCTCTCAAGCGTTTCGAAGAACGTCAGCAAGCCGCTGAACCCGTCGTGCTCGTAGACCCGTAGGCGCGCCTGGAGACCCGGTAGGTCGGCCTTGACGGTGAGGCATTCGATAGTCCCGTGCGAGTCACGATCCGCGGTATCGACGTTTAGCACGAGCGATCCGGTGTGACCGAAAGTAACCTTCTCGACGTCTCCCATACTCAACCGTCAGGTGTTGATGCATTTGTGGCTGCAAGCGAGGAGGGTGATCTGCTGGATGAGAGATGGAATTCGAATCTGTCTGCAGTGTCCGGGTCGTTTAGCCAGTACGTGAGGGACCGGTCCGAACCTTGTTTCTTGACGAACAACGGGACGCTGGGCATGTCCTGTGATTTCTCGGGCCTGAGTCTTATCTCTGATGCATTGTGGTTCTCGATGCCCTTTTCAACCGACCACGTGCCTGAATAGGTAGTGAGTCTCTCCCAGTCGAGATTCTCCGACGAAGGGAAGCCATTGGGCTCAGAAGAATCGAGATCGTAGAAGGTTCCCTCGGGCACTTTAGACCATTCGAAGGTACCGTCAGCCGAAAGCGTCAAGAGAGTTGTATGGCCCTTCTTGGGTATCGATGTCCATTTGCCAGCGACGTCGGATGGCTGCACTTCGTCAGAGACCTCTATCAACCCACACGCAGTTGCCATGGCGAGGAGCGCTGCGCCTCCAACGCTTGTCAACACCCTTCTTCGGGCCACCCCGGGCTCACCTGCCACTCGCGGAGGTTGTCCCTTCACAATGGCCATCACGCGTCGAACGGAATGTGGGTCCAGTCGACCGAGTAGCGCCAGCCGTCCCTGCCGAAGGACCAGGAAGTGACGAGGTCGTGGGCGGCCCGCGTGTCAGCGACCACAGTGCCGAAATGCTGGTCGGGGCTGCCGTCGCGGAATTCGACGACGTAAGTGCCGTCATCGTTGCGGGCTGATTGGACATACGTCTGACTGCTGGCATCCGAAAATCGCTCGACAATCAGAAATGCTTCGTCTCCCTGTTCGATGTCTTGCAGGAACATGTCCAGGGCGTCCTCGGAAGGATCTTCCCATGTCTGGACCGACTCGTTTGTGGCTTTCAATAGCGGCATAGCAGGTGATCCATTCTCTGTGTCAAGGTCGACGTCCCAGCCCTCGGGAGTAGTTTACGGGCGGCTTCACTTACTCGGCCTTCCTTGAGGTCACCCGCAGGACTGGTTGCTCGAAGCCTGCAATGTTGTTGGCCCAAAGGTCGTCTTCCCTGTAGGTCACGAAGCGAAAGGCAGCGGAGGGGTGCTCCTCATCTGGCCCATAGTCGACGGACACCCACACGTCGATGGGGGTGTCGGTCAGCTCAGCGGCCGCCGAGGCGATGCTACGGCCCAGCAAGATGCCTTATGCCAGGCAGCGCACCGCCCACTCGCTCGTGCCGACGAAATCCTGCCACGTCGGAGAATCGTCGGCACCGTCGATCAGCCAGTCCAGCGGGAGCTTGTTGATGTAACCCTCAAAGCCGGTGGGGCCGCCGAAGGCGTCCGCGTTTTGGCGCCGGATGTTGTGGAGTTGAGAGACCAAGAGCAGGCACCCGTCCCGAAAAGCCAGGCCCTCATCGAGTTGGGCCTGCAGTTGGGGATCCAGGCGGCCGGAGAGAACGAAAGGCTCCGCCAGGCCACGGAGGGGTCCCATCGCCTCGTTCATGGTCTCGGTCATCACGGAGCAATCCTGCCATGCCCGGGATAGCTCCCGCTTCTAGGTTTCGACGGGAGAAAGCGTCACGGAGAAGTGTTGCTGGACGTCTGCGGCAAACTCGTGCCCACCACTGCTGGGTAGTCGGCGATGCCACCAGGCACCGACTCATCCCTGATGCTGGGGCCCGAGTTCAGAACGGCGGCGAAACGGGCATCGATTTCAGCGACAGCATCCGCGAAGACGGCAAGTGCAGCGTCTCCGGCCGGAACAAGCGAAGTCAGTGCCTTCTCGATCACGTCCCGGACACTGATGTCGTTCTCGTATTCGTAGATGTTTCCTTGGTACCCGTTCTCGCAGTCTTCCGTGAAGGCCGCCCACACCTCCAGGTAAGTGGCCGGCGACCATCCGGAGCGTCGACCCTCCTCCTTGGTCGCTGTAGCGAAGCGTTCCAGGAAGGTACTCATGATGACACCTTTGGGCCAGTAGTCATCGGCTCCTCCAGTTCGACACCGACTGAGGCGGCGCTGACCTCGACTAGCCCAAAATCGCCTTCCAAGCGGTAGACGTCGTGTTCGATTGTGAAGGAGTCGATTCCGCCGTAATCGATCTCGTCGTTGGCGTCGATCGCCGGCTTGATGCGGCCTTGACCGCTCCATGAAACTTCTTTGACGTCACTGAACACCAGGCAGCCTTTTCGATAGGAGCACTGTTCTCCCTGGAGGGGCGGGGCACACTGCGGGTGTCCTTCGCGGAGGACAAAGTCGAGCGCGATGGAAAACTTTCCCGGGGTGGCCTGCAGGTCCAGCACGAAGCTGTCCTCCAGGTAGTACTCGCTGAGTGGCTCGAGGTCCCAGTACTGCATCAACAATTTCGCCCCGGCCTCATTCGCTTCCCATTCCAAGTCCACCTCCTGGCCGGTAGTCAGCGACCGATAGCCGGCAACCTCGACGACACTGAAATGGGTCCAACAGCCCCCTGGAGTCGGTGCGGAGTCTATGACTCCCCATCCGTATTCGTCATCCCAGAAACGGACGACCCCGTGAGTTTTCATCGCACCAGTCTAGGCCCGTCGCGAATGTAATTTCGGAGTAGGGCAATAGCTGCGTAGCCAAACTTGGTGGACCACTCATGTACTCCGACATGGGCACCCCTGCCCATGTCCCGCCCCTGCTTACGCTGATAGTTTCGCCATGTCCATGCAGAACTATTGGGGGAGTAACCATGAAACGCAGAATTGCGGCAACATTATTCGGGTTGGGTATCGCAGGGTCCACACTTGTCAGCGGTCCGATCCCTGCCCAGGCAGCCACGCTTAGGGTGTACTCGTACGAGTCGCTTTCAACATGTAACCAGGCCGCTGAGTACTACGCCCAGCGTGGGACCATCGTCCAGTACTGCACCGTCATCAGCACCGTCAACGGTGTGCCGGTCAAGTGGCGTCTGATGTTCAATATGTAGGCACGGCCGGCGAATTAGCCACCCGCGAACGCAGCGCGGGACGACGCGCCATCAGCGAACTGCGCGTTACTGGCCCGGGCGCTGCCGTCCACGGCGGCGTCGCCGGACATCAGAAGTTGCAGTGCTTCGGCCGCGGGTGTCCCGGGGTCAGCGGCGTACATGAGGACCCGGTGGCCGGATTCATCGGGCGGAGTCAGGACCTCGAAGTTTAGCTCCAAGTAGCCAACCTCGGGGTGGTGCATGTACTTCAGCCCTGACATGCAGTTCTCCACCGGATGCTTTGCCCACAGGCTCGCGAATTCTTCGCTGTTCATGGTCAGTTCGCCTACCAGTGAGGCGAGTTCTGGATCGTCGGTGGAGCGTCCGGCCACCAGCCGAAGCGACGATACTGCTCGTGTGGCCTCCTCAAGCCATCGCGTGTACAGCTCACGTGTGTGGCCATCCAGGAACAACAGCCGCGTCATGTTGGGCCGTGTGGAAGGCGTTTCAGGGGAGGCAAAATCCAGATGACCAGCCACAAGCCGATGACCTATCCGGTTCCAGGCCAGTACTTCGCTGCGGCGCCCCAGGACTACGGCCGGTGTGTTGGACATTGACTGGATCAATCGGAGGGTACCGGGCCTGACCTTGTCCGGCTTATTCAGCCTCCGTCGTTTGGTGGTGCCGGGCCGGGCAAGGTTGAACAGGTGCGCGCGCTCGTCCGTATTCAGGTTCAGAGCCCGGCCGATGGCATCGATGACCGCCTCTGAGGCATTGTTACTTAGGCCCTGCTCCAGACGGGTGTAATAGGTGCTGCTAACGCCTGCGAGCATGGCTAGCTCTTCCCGGCGGAGGCCTGGTACACGGCGGATGCCGTAGTTGAGGAGGCCCACGTCCTCGGGCTGTAAGGCAGCCCTTCGGACGCGAAGGAACTCCCCAAGTTCACTGGTATTACTCATGCGCCCCATTCTGCCGGTCTTCTCCGGTCCTGTCCTGTCACTCTGAGGGGTAGGCAAGAGGGGGTGTGGTTGATCCCCGACCATTCCGTGACTGTGGAGATTGTGAAGATGCCGCCATGGGCGGCTGCACCCTCCAGAGAAGGATCACCGTCATGGCAACGTCACCGGATGTCACCACAGGACCCCACGTCCCAGCCTCGATTGAAGCCGCACCGGCGATTGCACCCGTAGGAGGCATGACCGGCCGGCAGCGGCTGGCACTGATCGTCCTGCTCGCGGCAAGCTTTACGCTCGCCGTTGACTTCTCCATCCTCAACGTAGCCCTCCCAGCCATTGGCACCGACGTCGGCTTCAGCCTGGAGAACCTCCAGTGGATCGCGACGTCATTCGCATTGTGCGCCGCGGGCCTGACATTGCTGTTCGGACGTGTTGCCGATATCGCCGGGCGTCGCAAGATGTTCATCATCGGCATGGCCCTGCTCGGGGCAGCATCGCTAACCGGCGGCTTGGCGGCGGATCCGGCGTTGTTGCTTATCGCCCGCGTTGGCCAAGGCATTGCTACGGCGATCGTTGTTCCTGCTGCCCTGTCGCTGCTGCTGGCATCCTTCCCGGAAGGTCCATTGCGCGAGAAGGCATTGGGCCTCAATGGGTCACTAATGGCTGCGGGCTTCACTACCGGCGCCATCCTCGGTGGGCTCCTGACTGACCTGCTGAGCTGGCGATGGGCGTTCCTCATCAACGTACCCGTAGCCATCGCAGTGCTCATCATCGCTCCCATGGTTCTGGCCGGGAGCAAACCCGCCACTAGGTTGAAACTGGACGTCCCGGGCGCCACTACCGTTACCCTCGGCCTTCTGGCACTTATCTTCGGTTTGACGAACGCCGCCGAGCATTCTTGGACCAACCCGCTTACTTTGGGCTCCCTTGCGGCAGCCGTTGTGCTCTTTGTTGCTTTTGTCGCCGTCGAACGACGGGCAACCTCACCGCTGGTGCCCTTGGAAGTTCTGAAGCGCGCCACGGTCGCGTGGGGCAACGTTGCCGGCATCCTCGCCTTCGTTACAGAAACATCCTTGGTGTTCCTGCTGACCTTGTACCTGCAGCAGGTACTCGGTTACACCCCGCTAGGCGCCGGTCTCGCTTTTGCAGTCCTTGGCTTAGGCACCGTATTCGGTGGCATCATCGGCCCCAAAGTCATCGGAAAAATTGGTAGTAAGAAAGCCATCGTCTACGGATTCATTGTCCAAGGGATTGCCACCGGAGCCCTTGTCTTCCTCAGCGCCGACCCCGCGTCCATCGGCCTGTTGCTCGTCGCCACCTTCATTGGCGGTGTAGCCAACCTGGTAGTCATCGTTGGGTTCATGGTCACCGCCACCTCCGGTCTGCCCGAGGAAGAACAAGGCCTGGCAACTGGACTGGCAACCATGAGCCAGCAGATCGGCATCACCATGGGGATTCCAATCATGAGTGCCATCTTTACAGCCCGGATCCTTGCCATGGGGAACAACGCGGCCCCGGCCGTCCTCAACGGTGTAACGATGGCTATTTGGGTCAACGCAGGCCTGTGCCTGCTCACCGCCTTGGTCGTGGGCCTGTTCCTACGTAGGCCGGCGCTCTCTGCCAACTGAGCCCACCAGCCAGAAGCTGCCCAGGCGCGCAGCCAGCACCGCGCCGCCAACCGAGCGGGACCTGCGCGTAGCTCCTCCGGTCGCCTGTAGAGTTTTTCGGATGGGGGAACAGGCTGGCCGAGCAATGCGTAAGAAGTTGAACTGTACGGCTTTGTGGCCGGCAACCGGCGTGTGTTCATGGAAGTCTTCCGACGGCCGAGATAAGTCTCTATTGGTTACTCCCGTTATCCGTGCCCAAATATCCACGAAAGCAGTGACTCTTGCGCAAATTCTCTACGCAGTTGACGTCTACCTTGATCGTTGTGTTGGTCATAATCGGCGTCATCGGCTGCAGTGGCCCGTCCAAGGCAGAGCGGCTCGGCAGGGACATGCAGGACGCGGCGGCGTCTGTCCCAGGCGTAAAAGCCGCCCAAGTGCATGTGAACATGAATACCTCTGGAAACTTCATTACCGCGAAGCTTGTGGGCACCAGTGATGACGCGGCCGAGCTGACCCAAGCCCTGCAAGGAGCCCTCCCCGTGATGCTCGAGAAGACCAGGGACTTGGAATCGGGCACCTTTTCGGTCGGCATCTTCTCCCCGGATGACTCAGTTTCGGTAGGGACAGATGCTCTCGGCTACTCGGGCGGAGCATCCCTCAGGGACATCCGAGAGTACTTCCTGAACCAATCCTAAAAACGGTCCGGTACTTGGGTGGCTCGGGGACTGGCTAGCTTTTGGGCTGGCGCAATTGTGCCAGCCCAGCGACGGTTAATGCGGCCGTGAGGGCGAGGGCGAATATCCAAAGGGCGAGCCCTGCCAGATCGTGGATTGCCATTTGGGGGAGCCTCCGATCCGGAACGGCGATGACGCCGATGAAGGCGCCCACGAGGCCGAAGTAACTTCCGGTCATGAACCGCTGATGGGCCCGGACGTTGCCGCGGCGGACGGAAATCAGGCCCATAGTCAAAGTGCAGAAGGTCAGCACAGACAATGCATGGAGCCAATTGAAGCCCCCGTCAATGGTCCGGATCCCGAATGAGGTGAGAACCACGATGTACATGGCCACTGCCCAGATCCGGCCCAGAACTTTGTGCGCCGTATTGCCTTTGTTGGGTCGGAGCAGGTTCACGGCGCCAAAAATCAGGGCGTAGCCGGCTGCAATGGCATGCAGTGCGATCAAGAGAGTCCAGGGCGAGGGCATAACGTCAGCCTAGCCAGTAATTGGGGATACCCGGGCAAAGGGTGACGCTTTCAAGGTCGGCAAGATTGCGTCAGTCCACGTTGACAAGAATGACCTGTCAGTCTAGGCTGACAGGCATGGAAGTTGATGATCTTTCCGAGCAGATCCGTTCCACCAGCCCCGCCGTCGGCCTCCGTGCGGTGGGAGCCCTTCACCGCTTGGCTGAGCAAGTGGAAGCGGTCCATGTGAGGGCCGCCCGCGAGCAAGGGTGGACGTGGGAACAAATCGGCGACGCCTTGGGCGTCTCCCGCCAATCGGTACACGCAAAATACAGGGAATGAGTTGAATAATGTTTGAACAATTTGCCCGTGACACGCGCAGGGTTGTGGGGTATGCCATGGAAGAAGCCAGAAGCCGCGGGGATAAGCGTCTGGGAACGGAGCACCTCCTTCTGGGAGCTCTTCACGAGCAGGGACCCTCCAGGGTGCTGGGCGTCTCACTGGAGGATGCTCACAGTGCAGCGTCACGGTTGGATGCCGCGGCACTGCAGGCCATAGGGCTCGATACCAGGAATCTTGAGCGTGCCGCCATGCCTACCAAGGGCCGGAAGCCTCCGTTTAGTTCGGGGGCAAAGGAAGTTATGGCGAGCATGGTGAAACAGGCCGTGAATCAAAAGTCACGGCAAATCACTACATCGAATCTTCTTTCAGCCCTGCTGGATCGTGAAGAGCACGATCCCGTTTCGGCGCTACTCAGCGAATTGAAGGTGGATAAAGCAGCTGTGAGGGACCGCCTGGCATGAAGCGTCCGGGGCCGCGGAAGGACAGGAGTACACGCTGCCCTCAGCGAGCGCTTTCCTTGCGCTTCCTGACCCTTCGGATGACAAGCCACCCGATAAACGCAGCCAACGCCGCGTATACGGCGTAGTTGAGGAACTGCGAGTACTGGTCCACCAGATGATATTGCTGGCCGAGCAGTGCTCCCGCGCCGATGAGCAGGGCATTCCACAGGCCGGTCCCGGCGATGGTGAACACACTAAAGGTCAGCAGGTTCATGCGTTCGGCCCCCGCCGGAAGGGATATGAGGCTCCGCACGCCGGGTAGCAGACGGCCAAAGAAAATGGCTGACTTGCCGTGGCGTTGGAACCACCCGGAGGCTTTCTCGAAATCCTCCCGATCAACCAAGGGCAGTTTCGAAAGCAGCTTGATGGACCGTTCCAAACCCACCTTGTATCCGAGCCAGTACAGGATTATCGCGCCAGCGTAAGCACCCAGGGTGCTGGTCAAGAACACGAGGATCAGGTTCAATCCGCCCTGTTGGGTGAGGAATCCGGCCAGTGGAAGGATCACCTCACTGGGGATGGGAGGAAAGATGGTCTCCAGCAGCGTCAGCAGGCCAACACCCCATTCGCCCAGCGCCTCGATTACTTGGGCGGCGATGCCCATGATTCCCGTCAGTTCGTCCGCGGTGGCCGTAGACCTGAGAAGGCTGATCACGTGGATGTCCTTTCTGGAGGTCGCGCCTTTTGTGGCCTGAAGCGGAAATAGACGATTGCAAAGGGAAGCCCAGTGATGGGGGACCACTGGGCTTCCACCTCAACGCTATTCCCATCCACGCCCGTGGGCAACATGGGATTTGAGTCCTTTTATGCGGGGGATCCCGGTCCGGTGCCGTGCGGCCGAATGCGGGGGTGATGACCGGCCCTTACCTTCAGTGAGGATGGCCTGAACCTGTGGACTGTGCGCGGCTGGCCTGTTGGATGACGGGGGTGGTGGGCCTTGGGTTTGCGTTCTTCTTCCGCACGCGATGAAGGTAGCAGGGCCAGTGGCAGGAGGGTGGCTGCGAGCCAAACAACCACGCCGATGAGCACCAAGAGGAGGGCTGACGAGGTCTCCATGGGTTAAGAATAAGCACGTTCCGAGCCTTTGGTAAGTAGTCTGATTATCACGTTATGGTGGTTATCCACAACCGGGCAAACAGCGGGCGACGGCGGCAGCCTCACCGCGCTAGGCTGGTCACCTCGGCTGATGCAAGTGGCCGCTGGAACCATAACGCGGAGCCACATCTTCATGTCCGATGACCTTGCCCTGACCGCCTTGGCGGCCTCGTCCTTTTCCCTGCCTGAGTTACGCGACGGCCAACTCGCGGGCATGACCGCGCTCGCCAGCGGGCGTGATGTCCTGGCCGTCATGCCCACTGGATACGGAAAGTCCGCCACCTATCAGGTTGCGGCACTGTATCTTCACAACACAACGGGACGGCCCGCCGTCGTTGTTTCCCCTCTCATAGCCTTACAAGAAGATCAGATGGACGGTTTGACTGAGGACTTGGGCGTGGGCACCGCCGTGGTGGTTAACTCTTCGCGCAGCGATTCAGAGATCGAAGCTGCGTGGACGGCAGTTGAGTCCGGGCAAGCGATCTTCCTTTTCCTCGCACCTGAACAACTCGCTAAGCAGGAAACTGTGGAGCGGATCGCCAAGCTGGGCATCAGTATGTTCGTGGTGGATGAGGCCCATTGCGTCTCTTCCTGGGGGCATGACTTCCGGCCGGACTACCTTGAACTGGGAAATGTCCGCGAGCGCCTCGGCAACCCGCCGGTCATAGCCCTGACAGCCACTGCCTCCCCGCCAGTGCGTGATGAAATTGTGAAGCGTTTGGGCATGACGGAGCCCTTGGTTCTGGTCCGTGGTTTCGACCGCCCCAATATAAGCCTGGATGTGGTCCGGCATCAGGAGGACAAGGCCAAGAGAACAGCCGTGGTGGAGCATGTCCTTGCTCTGGCCCAGGCGGATGAAATGGGGCTGTTGTATGCCGCCACCCGCAAGGACACCGAGACGTACGCGGCCAAACTGGCGGAGCATGGTCTGCGGGCCGAGGCGTACCACGCAGGGCGGGGGGACGCTGACAGGGAAAGCATCCATGACCGGTTTGTTGATGATCAGCTGGACGTCGTGGTGGCCACTACCGCTTTTGGGATGGGGATTGATAAACCCAATGTCCGGTTTGTGGTCCATGCAGATATTCCGGAGTCCCTTGACTCCTACTACCAGGAGATCGGGCGCGCCGGCCGCGATGGCCAACCGGCGGTAGCGGTTCTGCATTACCGTACCGAGGACCTTGGGCTGCGCAAGTTCTTCGCCACTCATTCCCCCGACGCAGAAGAGCTGATGGCCGTCCTTAGGGTCATTAAGAACGCCGGGGCACCAACTCCAAGGTCAGCTCTGGTGGAACTCACTGGTTTCCCGGCCCGCCGTGTCACAGCATTGGTGAATCAGTTGGAAGAAGCGGGCGCAGTAAAAACCGGCAAGCGTGGCACCCGCCTCAAATCCAAAGCCAAGCTCACCACTTTGGTGAAGCGCGCCGTCGAACGTGCTGAGGCGAGGCAACGGGTGGACCAGTCGCGGCTGACCATGATGCGTGGGTATGCGGAGACGGACGGTTGCCGCCGCCAGTTCCTTCTCGGCTACTTCGGCGAGGACTTGCCGGAGCCCTGCGGCAACTGCGATGCCTGCAGCGAAGCGGCCCGTGATGCCCGGCAAGGTGATGCCCGGCAAGGTGACGCCCGGCAAGGTGACGCCCGGCAAGGTGGCACCGGCCAGCGGACTTCTGCTGAGGAGACGTTGTTTCCCTTGCAGTCCACCGTGATTCACAAGGAGTGGGGCCCGGGCCTGGTGATGCGGCATGAGGATGACGTGATGACTGTCTTGTTCGAACAGGAAGGCTACAAAACCTTGTCCCGGGCCGCCGTCGTCGAGCATGAATTGTTGAAGCCCGCTTAGGCGCGAGCCGAGCAGCCCGGGCTCCGCGAAGCCTATGCAGGCAGCATGGGGGAGTCAGGTATTGAGCTCCAGCATGAGGGCGGGCAGTTGATCGGCGAGCTCCCGGGCCAGGAAGCCCAAAGGCCCAAGCTGGCTGGCCAGGCGGTCTGCCGCGGCAGCATGCAAATGGGTGCCCCAGCAAGCGGCCTGCGCTGAGCTGGTTCCGCGCGCGCGGAGCCCGGCGATAGCCCCGGCCAGCACATCACCGCTGCCCGACGTGCCAAGCCCACCGTAACCGGTGGTGATCTTCCACAGCGTCCGGCCCTCATCTGCCGGAGGCGCCGCAATGTAACCCTGGCAACTCACCACCGCATCAAACCGCCGGGCGATCTCAGCAACGTCGGCGCCCAGATCCTCCACTTCCCTGCCTAGGAGGATGCCGGCTTCCGTCGGGTTCGGGGTGAGGATCAGCCGGCCACGCCAAGTGTCCAGCTCGTCCTCTACCTTGACGAGGCCGCCCAAGGCGAAGGCGTCAAGCACGACGGCGGGCCCGCCGTCGTCATCTGCGTTACCGTTCGCCTTCTCCCGCTCCAGCAGCGCTCGCAGCAGTGCCTCGGCGAGGTCGAGATCGTCCAAACCTGGCCCGATGAGTATGGCGTCGGCCCGCTCCAAGTAGGAAGAGATCCGGTCCAAGCCCTCGCCCGTCACTGACCCATCCGGAGTCTCAGGCAGTCCCAGTGATCCGCACTCCGGCAAAGCGACTCCCACCTGGGCTGCGACGGATTCGGCCACGGCCAGGCTGATCTTTCCGGCCCCTGCCCGCAAGGCCGCAGTCCCTGCCAGCAAAGCCGCGCCGGGGGTTGCCCGTGCTCCGCCGATGACCAGGACCGATCCTCGGGAGTATTTGTCATCTCCAGGTGCCGGAAGCGGCCAGTCACGCAGCAGCGACGGCGTCACAAGCTCCGGTTCACTGTGGATGGACACTGGCATCTCCGGCGTGTTCTGTGACCGTGACGCCCTGCTCGATGAGGTGGTCCGCAACGTTGAAGCTCTTGAGCTCCCAGGGCCCTGCGCCAGTGGGCCTTACGTACCGGGTGATCGATGCGTTGAGGATTGAAGTGGTGGCTGCGAGGTCAAGAATTTCCTCTTCAGACATACCCTCCAGGACGTACCGGACCAGTAAGATCACGGCGTCGTGGCAGACCAACATCACCCTTTGCCCTGACCCCAAGGTGTTCAGCTCGTCCAGGATCGAGCGAAGGCGGAGCGCAACATCGGCCCACGATTCACCCCCGGGAGGTCTGTAGTACAGCTTGCCCAGCCACAAGCGCCTCTCGGCTTCGTCCGGGTAGCGGGTCTTCACGCCCAGGCTCGTCAGCCGGTCCAAGATGCCCAGTTCCCGGTCTCGGAGACGCTCATCCGTGAGTACCTTGACTGGCCAACCGGCCGCATCAACGGCTATTTCGGCCGTCTGCCTTGCCCGTGCATAAGGGGAGGAGACAATGGCGTCCGGCCGTTCCTCCTCAGCAATGCGGGCTAGCGCAGTTCCCAATGCTTTGGCTTGATCCCGTCCGGTGCCGGACAGATTCACGTCAGCATCCCTGGCCGGCACATCAATGACTTCGGCTCCCGCCAACCGTGCCTCGGTGGCGGCCACGTTGCCTTCGCTCTCACCGTGCCGGATCAGGATCAACTCCACGGCTCCTGCCTCCTGCACAGCGTCCGTCAGCCCGTCCTCGTTCACAAAGATCATCCTTCCGCGTGCGTTGCCGAATGCAGAACACTACCCACTGCGTACCCAAAGGAACAGAGAATAAACGCTCGACGGCGGAGCGGGAACCTCTGTTGTCCAGGGATGGAGTGAAGTATGTTGCTCGCATGGAGGACTCATACCCAGTCATCATTGTCGGCGCCGGTTTCGCGGGCGTAGCAGCAGCCAAGGAGTTGGGGCGCAAGGGCATTCGTGTCTTGCTGATCGACTCGAACAACTATCACCAGTTCCAGCCGCTCCTCTATCAGGTAGCAACTTCGCAAATTGGGGTATCGGCCATTGCAAGGCCGCTGCGCTCCGTTTTCCGAGGCTATAAATCAGTCCAGGTTTTGACGTCGAAGGTGGATTCAGTGGACGCCGCTGAGCGGGTGGTCACCACTGCCGATGGCCGGGCGTTGCGGGCTGATGTGTTGGTCATTGCGGTTGGGGCGGTTCCCAACTTCTTCAACACACCCGGAGCGGAAGAGTTCGCCTACCCCCTGTATTCGGTCACGGATGCGACGAAGTTAGGAACGGGCCTCACACGCTTGTTGGACCAAGCGGACAGAAATCCGGATGGATCTGTTGACGTGGTTGTTGTGGGCGGTGGGCCCACCGGCGTCGAAACAGCTGGAGCGATGGCGGAGAACGTCAAGTACGTGGTGAGCAAGTACTTCTCTCCGGAACTTGCGGCGCGCTGCAAGGTGCATTTGGTGGATATGGTTCCGAGCGTCCTCAACATGTTCTCCACTAAGTCCCAAAGCTATGCCACTGAACACTTGAAGAAGGTAGGCGTCCAACTTCACATGGGTGTGGGCGTGACGGAAGTTAGTCGTGACGGCGTGACGTTGGCAGACGGAAATTCGGTACCTGGCCAGATCGTGGTGTGGGCCGGCGGGCTCAAGGCGGGCCACCTCATTGCAGGGTCCGGGCTTACCCAGGGGAGAGGCGGCCGCGTTGATGTGCGGACCGACCTGACGGCCCCGGATGTGGAGGGCGTTTACGTCATTGGAGACGCCGCCAACATCACGGATTCAACGGGAGCAAAATTGCCGCAGCTGGGTTCGGTGGCTCAACAGGCCGGAAAATGGGCCGCCAAGAACATTCTTGCGGACCACAGCGGGGGTGGCAGGCAACCCTTCCGCTATGTAGATAAAGGCTATATGGCCATGGTGGGGCGTGGTGCTGCTGTGGCAGAGCTGGGCCGCAAGCGGATCCAGCTTCAAGGCGTCCTGGCTTTCCTGTCTTGGCTGTTGGTACACCTCGCCCTGTTGTCCGGAGTCCAACAAAAGGTCCGCGCCTTGTTCTCTTGGCTCAACGGATACTTGCTCCACAGCCCTGCGCAAGTAGTGGTCAGCGGTCCCATTGAGAAGGAGACAACGGAGCAGGACCCGCCCAAGGCCTAGCCTTCACAAGAGTCTTGACGCGGAATCGTTTTTATAGGCGCGGTGAGCCAGGATTCCGTGCCCTGTAAGGAGCAAACCGGCAAGGGCGAACAGGAAGACTTGCAGCGGGATGGCCAGCAGGATCAACAGCACTCCAACGGCGATGGCCAGGACGTCGCGAATGCGGGGTTGAACGGCGCCCCGCAGGGGTACCCCGGACTCCAACTGCCGGGCCAGATCCGGGTCCTGGATGAAGAGTTCGCGCTCAAGCTGCTGAAGAGCCTTTCGCTCCCTTTCCGAGAGTGGCATGAGAGTCCTCCTAAGCGCTGCGGCCTATGTGGTGTTGTGCGCTCTGGATTCTTGGGTAAACCTGAATTCCTGCGACCTGATTAGCTAAGCATGCTTACTATTCACATCGCAAGGATAAATTTGGCTGCGGTTACCAACTCGGCGTTGCCATCAGCTCGGGCCCCGTCGGGGAGAACGAGGGTGCTTGAATGCATGCCTGCTATCCGCCTTGAGCGCCCAAGCTGGGAAGATAGCAAGAGAACCCCTACCAAGGAGCATCATCATGACACTCAAAGAACGCTTGAAAGCTGACGTCGTAGACCACATGAAAGCCGGCAACAAGGTTGCCTTGACCACTGTGCGCAACGTGCTGGGTGAGATCACCACCCGTGAAAAGTCAGGCAAGACGCCGGTGGAGCTCGACGACGCGCAGGTCACCTCGCTGCTTCAGAAGGAAGCCGCAAAGCGTCGGGATACGGCTCGGATCTACACCGAGGCGGGCGAATCAGATCGGGCCGCAGCCGAAGTGGCGGAGGCCGAAATCATCGAAGCCTACCTGCCCAAGGCGCTCACCCGGGAAGAAGTGGAAGCAATTGTTGACGACGCTGTGGAGGCTTTGAAGGCTGATGGTCAGGAGCTGTCCATGCGTTCCATCGGAGCTGTCATGAAGCCCGTAACCGCCAAGGTTGCTGGCCGTTTTGATGGCAAGACTGTCAGCGAGATCGTCCGGGGTCGCCTGGCGTAGCGAGTCAATTGACCCCAAGCAGCCACCGCAGAGTGTCAGCGTTGCGCACGGCGTTACCACCGCCGTCGTTGTTGAAGTAGACGTATACGTCCTTGCCGTTGCCGTCCCACTCGCGAATCCGGTCCGCCCACCACCGCAGATCATCATCGGAGTATGAACCGCCGTAGAGGTGCTCATGGTCCGGGCCGTGGAGCCTGATGTACACGAAAGGGGCGGTGGCCCGGAGGATGCATGGCAGGTGGGCGCCGCTCATGATGCAGTAGGCGGCGCCTCGACGCTCCAGCAGGGCATACACGTCCGGATGGTTCCAACTGTCATGTCGAAACTCGACGGCGATGCGAACCCACTGTGGGACGGCGGCCAGGAAGTAGTCGAGTCGGGCGTCATCCCTTTGAAAATCAGGTGGTAACTGCACCAGCAGGACAGCCCTTTTGTCGCCGAGTTCGTGCCAGCAACGCACAATCCGTTCCACCCAGACTTCGGGACCATAGAGCTTCTTGCCGTGCGTCAGGCCTCGTGGCGCTTTTACCGACATGGCGAAACCGGCCGGGAGCCGCTCCCTCCAACTCGCGAAGGACGTATCGCGAGGCCATCGGTAGAAACTCGCATTCAGCTCAACCGTGTTAAATCGAGACATGTAGTGGGCCAGGCGCTTGGCCGCAGGAAGTCCCGGGGGATACAGCACGTTCTCCCAATGGTCATAGCTCCAGCCCGAGGTGCCTATATGGATGCCCATGATGTGGATGGTAGCGGGATATGGGCCGGAAGGGTGGTTGGCTTGGGCAGCTCACGGGGCTGGCCTAGACTCAAAGGGCCAAATCGAGCCAGTTCTGACGAAGAAGAGTCAATTGACGATCAGCCCGATCAAACAACACCGCGCCCTGTTCCAGCGGAACGGCTGGGCTCGGTCCTTTCCCTCGCTGCCTTCGCCTCTATGGTCATTGGCTCGATCATGCAGGGAGGGATCCTCCTAGGGGTTATCGGATCGCCACTTCTCCTTGCTTTTCATATTTATGTCTTCTTGAGGAGATGGGCGAGGCGAACCCTGATGATACTTGTTTCTCTTAGGCTCCGAAGAGTTTTTTGCTGATTTTGGCGAAAACACCGGGTTCCAGTGAGGGATCGATAATCGTTGGTTCGACCGAGAAATCAGTTCCTCGATCGGTAACGGGCCGGCGCCGGTTCTTCCAGTCCACTGACTGGAGCTCCGGGTTGTATATCGGCGGAGTCACGTCCTCAGCCCGGAAGATATCCCACATCCACGCCGGGATGTTATCCACGGTCCGGGGATACGCCAGTAGTTGTTGGGTCCACGTTTGGGCGCCGGAGGGCTCTCCACCGGGCGGCCAATTCCCTTGGGCGTCTCTCTCCAAAAGCTCTTCATCGTAGAAATCGAGCCGTCCGGCCCGATCCGGAAATACGTGGACGACTGCCGTGGTCCACGTCCCTTCTCCCGGCGAGTAGGCCAAAAGGCGGCATTCATCAAGCCATGCGTTTAGGGCGGCGTAGGAAAACCGGTCGGCATCTGACCGGCCAGTGTAGAGGAGATGATTGCCTGAAACCATATGTCCGTACCCGAATGTGCTTGTTCTGCGATGGATGAGTACCTGAACGATCTCGTCCATTCCCTGAGCAAAGCCCTGCGGCCCGAACCCTTCGTGTGATAAACGCTGCAAGCCGTGCTTAATAAATGGTTCTGAATTCAAGTCAAACGTGACCATTGATGCCTATTTTTCGTAGGGGATATTGCTGAATATTTGATCGTATGGTCGTTCTGAGCCGAAGAAATACGATAATCGAAAGCTTCTTGGCAGCCCTGACCGCACTGGTGGCATTAGGTCCATTGACCAGTGCAGGTCTACGGCTCTGCCAGCCAACAGATCTCCCTTGACTCTATCAATGGCCAGCATCTCTGACTCGTGAAAGTTGAACTGATCGTTGGGTGTGCCGGCCTTGCGGTTCTGCCATTCGTGTTGGGGGAAGATCCCGCCGCGTTCGCCGATGAATCCGAAAAATGAGGGGGCTGGGTGGCCGCCGTCGTAGCCGGGTCCGCCGAGCCGGCCGGCTTTGCGTTGCTGGCAGCCGTTTCGGTTCATGTCGGCGACCAGTGTGGAGACGATGTGGCCTTTGGCTGATTCGAGGTGCCCGTCGGCGTCCATCTTGAGGGTGAAGGTGTTTTGGAGCCCTCCGTCGACTTGGACGACCACGTTGTAGGTGACGTTGGGCATGGGCTTGTTCAGTTCCACGGACCAGGCACCTCTGACTCCGGCGTAGGTGTCAACGATGCTGACTTTGCCCTATTGACTTGGCGGTTTTGACACCAAGACTAGTCTCTTGGACTTCGGAATCGACGACGGCGGCTCGGGGGGTGGGTAATAAGACTTCCGGCTAATTGCGCTTAGCAGTACACCCCTGATGGGTCTTGTTTCTCTTAGGCTCCGAAGAGTTTTTTGCTGATTTTGGCGAAAACACCTGGCTCCAAGGAGGGATCGATAATCGTTGGTTCGACCGAGAAATCAGTTCCTCGATCGGTAACGGGCCGGCGCCGGTTCTTCCAGTCAACTGACTGGAACTCCGGGTTGTAAATCGGCGGAGTCACGTCCTCAGCCCGGAATATATCCCACATCCACGCAGGTATGTTATCCACCGTCCGGGGGAAGTGGAGGAGTTCTTTTGCCCACACATTGGCATCCGATGGGTGTTCGCCTGGGTACCAATCCCCGTCGGGGTTGCGTTCGAGACGCTCTTCGTCGAATAGCTGCAGTTGGCCAGGGTGATCAGGAAAAATAGTTACTTGCGCTGTTGTCCAGGTTCCAGCACCACGGTTGTAGGCCAGCAGGCGGCACTCATCCAACCAATCGTTCCAGGCCTCGCGGGAGAAGCGACGTTCGCCGGCCATGAAGCTCCTGCCTGATTCCGCCTGTATCGATCCATGCCACGACGTGCCCGAGACGTGATGAACAAGTGTGGCCGAGGCCGATGCCATTCCGACGGCAAACCCTGATGGCCCGAACGCCTCCTGCTGTAGTCTCTCCAATCCCTGAATGATCAATGGTGCGTCGGACATGCTGTAAGAGGTCAACTGCCTACACTCTCCACATCTGTCTAGTTGTTGAAAGTTCTGAACGTGGCACGACCTTGGCCAAAGCGATATTCAAGCTCGAGTTTACTAGGTAGGCCGGCTTTGGTCCCGGGGAGCATAGTCATCTCCCATGTAAGGTCTACCGGTTTTTCGTCAGCCAGGTCACGTTTGACTTTGTTGATGACTTCCATCTCGGTGTCGTGGAAGTTGTTTGCCTCGTCGATTTCGTTGGGTGTTCCGGCCTTTCGGTTCTGCCATTCGTGGTGGGGGAAGATCCCGCCGCGTTCGCCGATGAATCCGAAGAAGGAGGGTCCGGCGTGGCCGCCGTCGTAGCCGGGGCCTCCGAGCCGGCCTGCTTTGCGTTGCTGGTAGCCGTTGCGGTTCATGTCGCCCACCAGTGTGGAGACGATGTGGCCTTTGGCTGATTCGAGGTGCCCGTCGGCGTCCATTTTGAGGGTGAAGGTGTTTTGCAGCCCGCCGTCGACTCGGACCACCACGTTGTAGGTGACGTTGGGCATGGGCTTGTTCAGTTCTACGGACCAGGCGCCTCTTACCCCGGCGTAGGTGTTAACGATGATGACTTTGCCGTTTTCGTCGGTGTAGAACTTCTCAAGCGTATTGGCGTCGTGGCTTCCAGTGGCGTCCCTCATTTTGGTGCGATGATCGACGATGTACTCGGCGTTCGGCTGCAGGCCGGTTTTGGCGGCGAAGTTGTCTCTGCGGCTAACAGGGAAGAGCAGATCTCCGTGTTTGACGATTATTGTGTTCTCGACTTTGTTCGGGAGAACGAAGTGGTCTGGTACCACGGAGGGTTCGGCCGGGTGGGTGGGCACGTCCGTGCTGGCAGCCTTGGGCGGAACGAAGGCCGGGGGATTGTTCTCACGGATGGTGGCGGCCTTGTTGTCCAGCAAGTCGGGAACACCAGTGTGGATGCCGGTGCGGGTCATGACACCGCTGGGGTCCGGTACCATAGCCCTCGGGAAGCCGGCTTCGACTGCACGGAAACCTTCGGCAAGGTTGCCTAGGCCGTCGGCTACTGCGCGTTTGGCACCGCCGACGGCTTCAACCGCCGAGGTTTTGGCACCCGTGATCGCGCCCCACGTAGCGACCTTGGCTTTGGTCAACGCGTCCTGAACCTTGGCGGTGGTGTTAGGCATGAGGGTGTCGGATACCTTCAACGCGAGTGAGCCTGGTTTATCGAGGAAAACACCTGTTGCTTTCAACGCATTCGCCGTGGTGCCGAGCGCGGTCGACATCTCACTGAACCTAAGGCTCTGCGACGAGGCGATGCTGAGCCTTTCGGCTGCCATCCCGGTCCTTGCCGCTAGGGTTCCGGCTTTGATCCCTGAGCCCGCTCCGAAACCAACAACAAGGCTAGCCAGGTTAAAGGTGGTTCCTCCGGCGGCCCAAGCGGCGTTTGTGTCTGATTCGTCCAGGTGGATAAATGCCGGCCCCATCGACCCGAACATATCCAAGGCTTCCTTGACCTTTGGGGCGTCTTCTTCGCGGCGTTTCTGATCCCAAGAGGTCAGGGGCGCCAGCGCAAGAGTAGCGCTCGCGCCAATCATCGCGTTCACACCGCCCCAGGCCTGGTCGCGTTTATTCGGGTTCAAGGTTGCTGTCAATGACCATACCCCGTCAACGGTCTCTATCAGTCCGGCGCCGAATCCCTGCAGCAGCCCTACTGTTCCGTTCGGGCGGTAGGGGACTGTTGCTTTGCCCCAGGGTTGTTCCTCTTGGGGGTGCTCGATGCCAAGGAAGGTTCCGGTGTTCCAGAGGAGCTCGTCCATCCAGTTCCCTGTCTTCAGGTCAGGGCCGGTAGGGCGGGAGGCGGAGTATGTGTCGCCACCGGAGACGGCGGCGAGGGCACTGGCGCAGGTGTTCTGCGCTGCGAGGTAGTCGTCATGGATGGCTTTGACTTCCGCGGCGAGCGCGTCGTGTTTGGCGGTCAGGTCCGCTTCGCCGGTCCAATGCCGTGGTTCATGGCGAACTATGCGTTCGTCTTTGACCATGGTGACTCTCTCGACGGAGGTTGGGACGGCGCCGATAGCGGCATCCAGTGCGTGGACTTGCCGGCCGTAAGCCTGGAGGCGCAGCTTCAGGTCCCGGCAGGTGGAGGAAAAAGCCGCCAATGCGGCAGAAGTAGAGGCCCCTGTTCCCTGAACGCGTTGGGCTGAGGGCATGATGGTCCCGAACGCAGAGAGCACGGTGGGGGACTCGTCCGAGGAATATGAGCCCGAGAGTCCGCGCCAGATCGCCGTTGAGGTTGCTATTCCGGAGAGGAAGTCGTCGGCGTGCTGCCGTAGCGACTTCGCCGCCGTGTCCAGGGCATCAACGTCGGGCAGTACGAACCCGCCGGTGGGGTTCAACCCGGAGGGTCCAACACCGGAATTGTTCGACATCTTTCTTAGTCCCTTGCGAGCTGGGCCGGACCGCCATGTAAGGCAGCGAGGGTGGCGGGGTGGACCTGGCCGGCGCTGTGCTGTGCCGCGGTGGCCATGGTCAGGTCGCCTTGTTGGTAAAAGCTCAGCGCCTGGGCGGTGGAGGTGATGACTTTTTCGGAGCGGCTCGCCACGGCGGTTGCCGCTGGTGCGAGGCTCAATACCACTACATCGTTGAGTGCGGCGAGGACCACGGATGCGTCCCCGGGTAGCGCGGCAGCGGCTTGCTCCAACGCCTTGCCCATGCCTTGGAGGCAGGGCTGGACGCCCTCAACCTGTGCCGCGGTGGCTTTGATGGTCGACGACGCACCAGCAACGTCAATACTCCAGACAGCCATGAGTGAGGAGTCTCCCCGGGTTAGCCGATGCTCTGCACGGCGTTGCGGGCAGAGGTAGCGGCGGTGGTGGCGGTGTCGTCGTTGGTGCCCAGGGTGGTTCGGACCAGGGCGATGATGGCTTTGACTTCGTCTGCTGCTGCGGTCCATCGGGTTTCGACTGCCTGGTATTCGGTGTCGACGCCGTCTGCGCGGAAGTCGGCCATGGCCTGGTTCACGTCGGTTTGGCGGGCGGCGATGAGGGTTTCCAGGTGCGCGGCGAGGGCTTGGATGTCGGATTGGACCTGGGTTGAGACGTTGGTGTCGTAGGCGATGCGGTTGGTGGTCATGGGTTATGCCCGTCCTTGGAATCGTGCGGCGTCGAAGTTCGCGGCCCCTTCGGAGCGGCGTGCGTTATCCGAGGCGGTCAGGTCGCCTTGGGTG
>Ga0153924_1000135_pt1 | contig 49861 bp, 39 predicted proteins | sample TSNJ008MetaG_FD_104709 | JGI IMG/M metagenome (GOLD analysis project Ga0153924, IMG submission 104709) | Attine ant fungus gardens microbial communities from New Jersey, USA - TSNJ008 MetaG | ecosystem: Host-associated > Fungi > Mycelium > Unclassified | place: USA: New Jersey, Wharton State...
CTATTGTTCTATATATAGGAGTGCTATTGTTCTTGAAATAGAGATAACCTAACTGCCTTAGGGCAGTCCTTTGTTCTATTCAAGGACAGATGATAATCTATAGGTAAAGATCAATATTATGTACAAACATTGAGGATCTTGTATCTCCATGGAATCTTATTGCCTCTAGGTCTATTTATAGCCAAAAGAAGTGCATTGAAGAGAGCTTTATGATGGTCATTGAAGTAAACAATTATGTCAAGCAGTTCCTGAGATATTAGTGATTTAGTGTCTGGTGACTTAGTGATCACCAACTGATCTGCTAATGACTCAGTGAATACTGATTGCCTTAAGATGTTTTTGGTATCATTCAAAAGGTCTTTTTAAGGGCTTTCAGTAGCCATTTAGATTGTTGAAATTGGTCAAGTATTTCTGGAGTTATGGTCCAAATGAAGTTTGTAACAAAAAAGTGCAGTTTGTGGTGGGGATGATAAAGGAGCTGAATAATATGTTGGGGATCAACACAAAATTGTCAATGGCCTACCATCCACAAACAAATAGACAGATAGAATGAATGAATCAGAACTTAGAACAATATCTGAGGATGTTCATCAATCACAAGCAAGAGCAATGGCCTGACTGGCTAGCAACAGTAGAGTTTGTGTAAAGGGACCTTACCAACACTGCCCCTAATGCCAGACTAACCTCCTAGAGCAACCCTGCAACACATTCAATATTACTATGTAATATTTAATTACTCTTAGCCCACCCCTATAAGAGGATGCTTTGATGGTCATATCTAGGAGGGCTTAGCATACACAGTATGGGTGAGTATTACCTAATTTGCTCTGTGATCTGTCTAGCCACCTTCTCTATAACTCTTCCCTCTAGTTCTTGTCTTCCTATCAGTACTAGGTAGCCTTATAAGGTAATATAGTTATTAATGTACAAGTCATGTAATTGCTTGGCAACATACACAGACCACCTAGTGTAGATATATATACTAGTGGATATACAGTAGAATACCTTACTCCAACATTGATTGGAACTCCTGGGCTATTCATTGTTCCAACTTAAGTCTGCTCTCCTTACTAATATTAGAGTAGCTAGAGATTGTACCATCCTCTTACAGCCCCTGAAACTCTGGACCCTGGCAACCAGGATTGTAGGGACAGGAACACACCAGTGCCAGAATATATATATAGTGTAGCATACCCCCCCAGGAGCCTCATCCTAATCTCTGAGGATTCTCCTGGAGGTGAGTGTAACTTAAATTTTTGGACTGTAATTTAACTGAGGATTCTTCTGGAGTCACTCCACTCCAGTTGCCCTTACAATTCTCTTCTATTGTCTCTACAAATCTCATGTGGACTGGAATTCCTTCTTGAGTTCTTACTTCTATCTCTTTGATACTACCTCTTTGATATAACTCTAGTAAAAGCTACTGATCAGAGATATATAAAGAGTATGTACAAGATGTATTTCTACATACTCAAACCAATTGCTTTTCCCTCTATTCATATAAGTCTACCTCAAGAAGAGGCTCTCCATTCTGATTGTAACCTGAGTAGACTTTGAGGTTGTAACACATAGGCTCAAGGTTGAAGCATATATTCACCCTTGTGGTCTAAATTCTGAACACAAGGCTAGACAAGGCAAGGCAGTCACAATTAGGATGGTTCACTACAATGTGTCCACTGGTCTTTGGCAGACATATGTGATGCTTTGGAAGAAAGACTGACGGACAAATAACATATATTGACTTTATAGATAAAAATTGCTCAATTACAGTAGTTGAACATATGTTGCTGTGAGTTGATCAAATCGTCTCGCATCGTTTGATTAAATTAATTGCTCCTTTTCATCGCTGACCACCACGATCCCTGCGCCCTTCGGAGTGTCAGGCCATCGCAACTGGATCCAAGTGCTAGTTTCGTGCGAATACCATACTTTCCCGTCGTTCCTAATACTCTTGGTGATCTCATCGATCACTCTGGCAGGCATTCGCAGAATTGGGCCAAGATGTAAGACAGTTATCAACAGAGAAAGAATGAAAAAAACTTCAGCAACCAAACAAAGCCAATCTGATTAAGAACGAAGCGTACCGAATCTTCTCTTTCCATAGGCTAGTGATCCTTTTTCTCTGCTCTTTGCACGTCGTCACTACGAGCTTATCAATCAGGTTCTTCGTTGTATCAAATTCCCTGTCAAGAAATGCTTGTCTCTCCTCCTTTGACTTGGTTAGCATCTTTGTGAGTTCAGCTAAGACATCGGACGACATGCTAGTTGTTTGCGCTTGAGTTGGACTTTTCAATGGTAGCAAGGATATTACTGGCGCTGTCCTGGCTGGAGCTTGTTGTAGCTGTGATTCTTGCTTTGTTGCGATTCCAGGTAGCATGACAGCTTCCATTCCTGAGGTCGACAATGTGATATTTGCCATTTTCTCAGAAACAGGTGAGATCTCCATTTTATCTGACAAGTCATTCTTATCATTCAATTTTTGAAAGGGATTCACTTCAGGTATGACAGGCTCAGAAGACTGAAGAAGTGTCAGATTCGGCTCGGTGTGAGGTTTTGGGTTGGTGTGAATAGCCGAGGTAGGTTCTTCGAAAGAGGCATTGAGGGCAGCCAAGATTGAGGAAGAGTGGCTCTGAGATCTTTTGTCGCACGGTGTGGACTCCTGGACAGCTCGTAATTTCTCCATAATATGAGTTGATTCAGAAGCCCGTCCAATGCGTAAATCTTTCTCTGCCATTGTGGCAAATGACAAAGTCTCCGTGACGTCACTACCACTCGAAGACTCCGAGGCACCCGTCTTAACCATGTCTTCCTCCTGCTCACGTTTAACGGCAGTCAGAATCGAAGAAAAACGAGGAGCAGGGGATACTTGAGAGGCAGGAACGGGGATCGACTCGGTAATAAAATCCTCCTGGAACCATTGCTTGCCATCTTTGCGAGTGGGGAGAGCTGTTGAGGAAAGTAGTGGTATAGGTAGAGAGGCAATATTTGCGGATGGCGCAGGAGAAGGCATAATCCGAGATAAACCTACATCACAGAGCTCTTTGGCCATTGATGAAGTCATAGATGCAGAAGGTTCGCTCTGCACTCTGATGGGTCCACCACGGACCCTTGAAGACGTTGAACTTGTGATGTGAGTATTCCGTGACAACTCCTCGAACTTTGCTGGTGGAGACGATGGAAGACTTATACCGACGATAGGTCCGGCACCGTCACGAGAGATTACAGGGACAGCTGACTTTATCTCCAGGGTATCCCGTCGAGTAGACAAGGTAGATGTTTGCATACAAGGATCCAAACGAGTTTGAATGGTAGGTGCAGATGCGACCACTGCAGGAGCAGGGGGTTGTTTGATTATGTCTTCGCTAGCTACCTTGCGTGCTCGTTTTGATCTTCGGGTTCTCCTCCGGTTATTTACCTCTAGTTCCCCTTCGACTTTCTCTTCTAATATTCTCTTTCGCGTTCGGAGCACATTTCCTCCCTTCTGCCTCGCATACGCAATTGATCTGAGCCTATCAACTCTCGCTATTTCTTGCTGTTCCCATATGAGCAATTGGCCTTCGGTCATCTCATCTTTTTGAGCCATGTCATATCTCTCCCAAAAAGCCAGACGCCCTGCCAAACTCCTGAATTCAACCTTCGCTTCGGGAAACGACCAATTCTGTTTGACATCGTTGACATCCACTCCGTTAAATATAATGATATCCTCGTTCTTATCCGCATCTCCTCTCTCTTGAGACTTGAGCTTGGCGGAAACAGCTTCGAGCGCCTCTTCCATCGCTCTAAGCACAAAATCCCTATCCTTTACGACCGCCATGCCGATAACCTCTGATAACCACTTCTTTGAGTGACGCCAAAACTCTAGTAAATTTTTTTCCTGTTCCAAATCCGGCCTGTACCAAAATGCCAACAGGTCTCCACCTTGACTGAAAGCACGCTTGCTAACCTCAGATCTACGACTGGCCCAAGCTTTGACAGCATCATCAGGATTCTGGAACTCAATAAGAGCTCTCCTTGGTGCCACAAGAATGTGTCTTGGCTGAATATCTGATGCACTTAAGCACCACTCCTTCACCCATGAAACATTGCATGACGCTTGCGGCACATTTTCAAGTACCAGTGTGGAAAGGATATCAGGCTTAAAAAAATTCTGACACATAGTGGAGCTTGATGCTGACTTGGAGAAATCCGACGAAGGCATGATGGAAGGAATGATAGGGAAAATGCCATGTTTGAAGTATAGATCTGGCTTTCCGATAGGAAGATACAACATTGACTGAGCCCAAGCCTCTGTGCCTCGGGAGGGTACTCGGATAGTGAAGGGTTTTTCGAGAACAGGCTGATTCGGAGGTAGCTGGGAGGATTGAGGTTTTTGGTTAATCTTTGGAACCTTCGATTCCGGTTCTGATGATGTCTTGCGCGATCCTGGATTCGGATGTACTGCTGGTTGATCTGTAGAGGGAACTGATAAAGACATGGGGGTAATACACATGGGAGCCATTGGTATGGGTGTAGGGAAAACTCCCGACAACACATACAACCGCGGAAGAAAAGGATCAAAATTTAAACCATGCTGGGCCGGAATCTGCATGTTAGTCAACGTAAGCGATGGATTCTTCAGGGAATATGGGGGGACGGAGGGTAGCGGAGTTAAGGAGGGAACATGGTGTCTAGAATACTGAGGCACTGGAGGGTGTATTACATGAGTATGACAAGGTTGAGGCTGATATTGGGGGGCATCCAAAGTGGAGGTTAAAGGAAAGGTATTTTTTGCTTCCGATGAAGTCAATAGAGGGCCAGAAATAGACACATGATCTGTTTGGGATTTTTGGGCTGTACCCCTGTTGTTTTTGGATCGTTTGGATGGCGGCGCATCTCCACTTTGAAGAGGTGTCTGTTGTACTTGAATATTGTCTTGATTAGCCGCTCTCTCATGTTCAAGTCGCGCACGAAGCCTTTTCTGTTTTCTAACCTCTTTCTGAGGCGTGTCATCAACCATTGAGATATGTTTTGGTTGGAGCAGCACAGAATTCCCAGGGTTTCGTTGAGTACGAGTAGGTGAAACAGTGAGAAGACTTTGAGTAGGAGTAGCAGCCCTCTTGCGTTTACGAAACTTTCGAGAACCCAATTCTGGATTATAATCAACAGTAAGTCAAGTGTTAGGGTATTTTTTCAGTATAATCGCACCTTGTTTCACTTGCTGGATGTTCTGCATAGGCATGGTAAGACGTGGTCGAGATATGGTCGAGAGAAAAGTTCCTGGACGAGGAGATAATAGGAGATCATTGGGTGGTGTAAAGGAATAAGTTCGATAGCTGTATGTAAAATTCTCGTCCTCAGAACTGTCATCTATTGCAATAGGCGAGCCTTGTGTGCCAGAACCAGAGAAATGCATGATGCTAAAAGGCAAGGTTGACGTGACTTAGATTGATGTGACAAATCAATTTGGGACCAATAATAATTCCAAGGTATCACCGTAAAAATTGGTCTGACACCAAGGTCAGGGCTATCAAATAGCATTGAAGGCATTGAAGCACAAGGAATCAAGAACCGTTCTGCAACATTGCAATCTATTCTAGCAAATAAAATCTCGTTCTTTCGGCCCCCTGCTTCACTTCTTGTTTGTCACTTAGGTTGCAGTCGATCAAAGCTGTCATATATTTGGTGACAGGGGGACACGCAACTCTTATGTCAAGGTCCACAGTCACCATTCTCATCCTCTCCCTCCTCACAGCTTTTATCTACCAGCCATTTGACACTGAAAATCTTGTAAAAAGTGATGGACATTCTCGGCTTCTCGTTCTCACTGCACACCCAGACGACGAGTGCATGTTTTTTGCGCCTACTCTTCTCGGATTAAATACTAAAGACAACATTGAGATTTTTTCTCTGTGTTTGTCAATCGGTAATGCTGATGGTCTTGGAATGACAAGAGAAATGGAATTTCATGCAAGCTACGAGGTGCTTGGTGTACCAGCTGAGCGTCGTTGGATTGTCGATCATCCGTAGGTTTAGCCTCTCATATTGAACCAGAGATTTATGTTTAGACAGGGACTTACAGGATAACATTACTGTTGCTTGGGACCCGGAAATCATCAATAAAACCATATATAGCTATGTTGTCGATAGTGATATCGATACAGTAGGTCCTCGTTCTAAACCACTCTTTGACATTTCCACGCAATTCTATCTCTCAAAACAGATTCTAACATTTGACTATGAGGGTATATCCTCTCACCCGAATCATAAGTCTCTTCCGCATGGTGTCACGTACCTCATACAAACACTACATGCCAAAGGACATCCAACGCCTCGTCTTTACACCCTAGTGACCATTCCCGTGTTCGCAAAATACACGTCAGTTATCTCGTCATTCCTGACCAAATTGGACTTGCTATCAGCTCGCACACTAAATCACCTGATAAATTTGACCGGGAAGGAGATTGCTCAAAACACTGCATTGCCCTTGACAAAACATGATCCTCGAATAAACACTGGAAGTGTTCCGGTATTTGTTTCTGGTATTTCAGAATACCTACGCACATTGCACGCGATGCAAATGCATGAGAGTCAGCTCGTCTGGTTTCGTTGGTTCTATCTGTTGTTTTCGCGGTACATGTGGGTGAATGAATGGTTGGAGGTCAAAGTGCATTGAACTTTCTACAAATGATGGACTGTGATCTATCATTTTCATCAGATTACAATAGTCTTACAGCTTTTATTGTAGGAGAATAGAGCTCGTTCATTGGTCATCTGTTTTCCAATATATTCAACAGGATGTTATTCGGGTGCCAGTGGCACAAGCAATTAGCACAACACCTCTGAACATCCTAGTCCTCTATCTCTTTGATTCCTCTGCCCGTCTCAAGGTCAAACCCAGACTCTTCACCCATTTTCGAAGCCAACCGACAGCATTACCCTCTTTTGGAGGTGGTTTGGCATACACGAGATGTCCTAATTTCGCCGCAAACGGGCTGCAGATATAAACAAGGATTGCCCTGTCAATTGGTCAGCACTCCGGAAGAAGGCATATTTCGTCATGCCACCACACACCAGAAAGCGCCTTGAAGAAATGGACTTATGACCTGGTCCCGCGTTGTTGCCCAAATAGCCTTTTTCCATTGTACATGTATAACCTCCTTTGGACTTTGACTCGTACCCTGGACAGATGTGCGCTGGGAACCGCCTTGCGATGTCACGTCTGACAATCCAACCTTCCCATGATCATTGAGAATCTCCTCTGTGCTCATGCGGCGGTGCTGCTGAGTTGACACGGAGTACATCCGTTCAACGTGGACGTATTGCCTAACACCCCGCAAATAGCTGTACTCAAATCGCAAATCGGGTATTGTAGGCAGCTTCTCCTTGCATTTATAACTTTTGTGGTAACTATCACCAAACAAATCGTCGTCGTAAGCTACCTGGCGATGGATTGCCACGAGCGGCTGTCAGAGAGACTGATCAACTAGCTCAACTCCATTTGGAGTTGATGCCATAACAGGCAATGGGACTTCAGTATCATCCGGGACAAATACTTGCTATTCCTTGGAAGTTGCCCTCTCTCTCTTTTGTAGCAGACAGAGATTGATGGAAACTGTCAGAATAAATCCTCAGTTCCTGTAAGTGCTGAACTGAGGTTTCTAAGTTGTACTACATGGCACAACTACGTGCTTACTAACCGCCTGATGAACTAGGTAATTGATAAATTTTACACAGTAAGTCTCAGTGGTCAACAATGTAGATTAACTCCGCGGATTGCCAGCGAACCCCGCGTTATAAATTGTTGATTCAAAAAAAAAGTAGATTAACAACTACTACCTTTTACACAGTAAGTCTAAGATGTCGTCATTAGATATATGCAAAGGAGAACTAGTAGAACAGGTCTCACCTCAGTGGTCAACAATGTAGATTGACGACAATAGTAAAGAGTGTCCAATATATAAACTTAGCAGTCGGCTGACTGCTGTGGTACCATTAGAATGATGACGTCAGCGAAGCTCTACCCCTACAACTGCGAAGGTACAACTGCGACAGTCCACTTCAACAATAAAAAAAGATTACTCATCCGAAACCCATGAGGATTTAGAGACGAAAGAAACATGAACAGCCTCATTTACAACACTCTCTTCCTCTCACCGCCTTCTATTACACGCCGCAGGAACGTGTATCTTTCTGAACGGCACAATCTAATGGTTAGTGTGATTCTCCTTGAATCACCATCACCAGGCATCATGCGCGGCAAACCGGACTCTCACTAGGGCAGAGTTGTACCAAAGATTGTCTTCATTCGCCATTCAACAAAGAGCTTTCCGATTCGAGCATAACTTGACAGAGGAAACACATCTTAATTGTATTATAAATAAACAATTTTGGGTTCAGTTGTTCATCTCCACATTTTTGTTTGACGATCCGCCATTCGTAACCTCCGAATGCCCCAGACCCCTTTTTTCGACACTGAACTCGATCTTCAGGCACGTCCTTTCCGATTGGGCGTGTTCGGTTTCTTCTGCGATGGTTTCGCCTCGTCACAAATGCTCTTGGAAAATACTCTTTTCTTTCTCATTGGGCTGAAAAACGTTGAGAAGTCCGTATTAAACGTGGGCGTTGTATTCTTGCATCAAGGAACTCAAATATCTTCTTTCCGTTCACCCGTACGAGATTTTTCCGATGTCTCATGGCTGTGAACTTGACAACTGCATCGCTGATCCCATCATAACTGAATCAAGGAAATGTTATTTCATACAGATCCACAGACATTTGACATGCTTTCGAATAGGATGTCAAGAACAGTTGATGGGCGCTATTGGTCAAACCATATCAGTAACGGCATGAAAATATGATGCAGCTCCGATCCATATATGAGTAAAACAAGATTAATGTCCTCATTACAGTGACATGCACCTCTTCGCACCCAACCACCTGCCTCATATAAAAACACGTCTTGCACTCTCTGCTCTTGTGTTCTTTTGACCTATTCAACTGCATATACGACGGCACTTTCTGTTACTCACAGCAAACACCCCTCTTCGTACTTGGTTCCAGATGAAGCAGACTTCAGTCTTCATCATCTCAATCTCAGCAATGAGGGGAAGGACTAAGCTTCACCCTCACCCATCTCCTCCAGACATCTCAAAGACCGGTTGCTGAGCGGATGTTTCATCATATTCTCTGGGATGTCCATGAGAATCTACTTGAGGCTCAGTATATCAAGAACCTTGGAACCGAGCTCTCCTTGAAGGCTCCCAAGGAGTTCGCTACTAGCACAGCCTTGCATTTCTTGAAAATTGTGAACTTCCTTCCCCAGGGAGTGTCGGTAAAAAGAAGCAGTCTGGCGGTTCTGGAACCATCAATGCTTCCCACGTATATCCGCCCGTTGCTTTTTCCAGCTCTCTTGTCCATGATTCATCTTCAATATCGCCTCCTCAAACATGATCTGCCTTTATTTTTTCGTCGAGACCTCAAATACTCCTTCCAGTGAGTCCACTCCTTCTCATCGCAATCCCGGCGAACTTTATATTTGTTCTTCTTCGAACCCAAACAGAGAGATTGGTATTACAGTCGATGACCTGCTCTATGCTATTTACGAGCATTTACATCACCTTGGGATGAGCACCGCTGAGCCAGAGTCACTTTCTGATAAGCAACGTAGGCTCATTCAAGAAGCATAATTGTAATTAACTCCAGTGGCTACGGTCAATTCATCGTTTCAGTCTCCCTTTACCATGTATATTGTCACTGTTTCCCTAGTTTTACTGATCTCTAGCGTCGCTACTGGTACTCTTACTCAAGGTATGAAACAAGTGGACAAATCGATGAGGCATTTACAGGGTTGATCGTTGTTCCAACAGGAGGAAACACGATAAGGCTGACCCTGAAAGCGCCCATTGCCACACTGAGACCATCCAACACTAATGCCCGATCCATCTATATTGGTTTGGAATCTGTCTTTGCTGTTTGTAATGGCTACATTAAAGTGATTGGACCCTTTTCCGCGCCCAAGAGAGTAAATCTCATTCCCGATTTACCCAAGACGAAATGTAATGGGGGTTATGAATGTGGCAGGAGGATGAGTTGAGTGATTTGAGTTCGATGGCGGATGAGAGTGTGATAGTGTGATGTGATCAAGAGCAAGGGAGTAAGCGTCGTATGTATGTATGTATGTGTATTTAGTCAATGAAGTCAAGAGTCACCAGTATAGGTTGGTGACTGAGGAGAGGGACACCTATCTGAAGTATATGGAGCCACTTCGGAATTGCTGGAATAAAAGAAACATTCCACGGGGACGAAACGGGGAAATTTTCGTATAATTTCATACTCTGGAATGCCCATGCTCTGGTCATTATGTAGCAACAGATTGACGCAGCAAAATAAATTGCGCGTGGGGGAAGATGAGGGAAAGACAGAAAGACTTAGTTACAATGTACCTACATTCCCATTTAAATATGTTAATATCCAAAGCAAATGCTCCGGCAAATGGAGTTTCCAAGACAACTCAATGTCACTCCATGACAATGACATAATTCCGCGATACAGATGCGACGGTCCGTTTTCTTGGTTTTGTTTGGCATGTGTACTGCACATGTTCGGAGATACTAACCGAAAGCAGGCTGCGGCAAACCCGTACCAACCGCTGGTAGATTGATGTAGTATTATATGCATACAATAGTCATTATTTTAATATTATAAATTTTCAAAACAAATGAATACATGATCCAACAGTCTGGGCTGTCACTCAGAATACATGCATATTTCTAGCAGCAAAATCTGCCACTTGACGACCTCGATAAGTGTCTTGAGCTATGGTTTTGAGGTTCTATTTTCTTCTGGGTGTTTTTTTCTCTGGAAAACGTGGCAGTGATGACACTACTGGTGCTCATCAGCGTTTAGCGTTCGAAACCCAAAACTCGGGATGTTAATTGACGTGTGTCACCTTGTCCTGTTCATATGTTTTACTGTGGCCATTTCATTTTGGCTACAGTTCGTGCTATGGAGTTTTTCTTTGTGGATTGTTCAATCATTGATCTCCAATCTCTGATGTCACTTCACGACTCTAATCGTCGTCTGGATAGAGATCTATTTTTTGTTTGTTTCTTCTTTGGCGGATCTTTTTGCTACATCTTCTGATTGTGTAGCCAGTTGTAGCCAACATCTCTAACTGAGTTTGAGTGACGTCCTCTGCACAGGGAGAGATAAACGGAATTCTCTTCCAAAGAACATCTCGGATATATTCTATCATTTATGCCATGTCCCATGTGTCCGTTACGTGTTCCTGTGATCCCATATGACTAGGCCTCATCTTTGCATCCGTACCGTGTCTCTGTTCGAGTTCTCATGTCCTTGCAGCCATAAATATGTCCTAAATAGAATTGTGCATGAGTCTGGAATCACATGTGGCTGGACATGCCTTTCGCTCAGATCACCATACTAGACCCTCGGCACATATATAGGTCCACTGAGTCTTTACTATCCAATTTTCTCTCTGATGGTACCGCTCCAGTATCATGATACTAACTTTTACAATGTGCGCAGTTGAGTTGGAGACAGCAAATAATGGTTGTCTTCATGGTACAAAAGGTTAGGTAATTCTACAGTATTCTACCTACTTATAATAACAGGATGTCTCAGATATAATAAGCCAGCACCTGATACAATGAAGAAAACAATAGAACCTCATAGAAGAACATGACGTTACACCAAGTGAGCCAGTCCCATTCAACACTAACATAGCTAGACAATCACTCGGTACCGATGGCTTTGATCTCCTTCTCATAGAGATGCTCTTTCGTTATACGGGCTGAGATCTTGTGCTCTATCCGACCCATCATTCTCTTTCAGTGTACGAGTGATTAAGATATATTTTTGCAATTCGTCCAAAGATATCCCTAGTTTTATCCTTGACTTTGAAGTTAGATAAGAAGCCATTTCTTTTCATGGCTGAGTCTTATGGAAGGCGTGGGCACCCTGGAAAAGGTACTCAGAGGCCGTGCTTCCTCACGCGTGAAAGGTTATTCCATGTGCCTCCATCGACTATCATTTGACTATTATTCTTGTTGAGGTTGACATTTGTCTGCATGCTCAATGTCATGCGAGTGTCCCAAAACAACGAGAAACATCAATGTTATGGTGAGAATTTGATTCACCAGGCACACGGAGTAATCATGGGGTGAGCTGATCTTCACAGGCTTTCGGACCTTATACCGGCGCTTCTAAATATAACACCGCAGCCAAAGCTTCGTAACCTTATATTTCATGATTGCTATTCAGTAACCCAAGGTGCTTCAAATGGTTTCCATGGACCAAGAACTTTCAGCAGCAGCATACGATGGTGACGTGATCTGCCTTCTGGCAGCGGACCTTGTGGCAGCAAATCGTGTGAAGGTATAGACGTCGCCTGAATACGTGTACCCATGTGAAGCTACCTGAGAACCAGAAGGCGGATGGGGCGCTCGTAATGTATAAAATGCCTCCAGGTTCTTGTATCCAAGCAATTCTGACCCACAGATTGCGACATCAATCAAAGCCATGGCTCTTCTTTCGACTTTTCGTACTGTTTTATGTTTCTGCTGTATCACTTTATCTCTCGGCGCTACCTACAGTCAAATAGATAGTATGAGTGGTAGCGGCTTTATCGACGCATTCTCATATCAGGCTATCGCAGATCCAACCCATGGACGCGTGTAAGTTAATCTATCTACAAATTGTGTAGGGTATTGACTTATTTGGCACTACAGGAACTACGTGGACGCTACTACAGCTTCGAGCCAAAATCTTACATTTGCGTCTGGGGATCACTTCGTCCTTCGCGCTGATTTCCATACAGTCCTGGACCCAAGTGGGCCCGGAAGGAACTCAGTTCGAATAATATCTAACAAACAATATACGACATCTGTAATGGTGTAAGTTTGTCCAATGTACAGAGTTTGGATCACTAGCTAAACCCGTCATTAAGTTTTAATATCCGCCATATGCCCCAAGGTTGCGGGTGAGAGCTCATCGTAAAGTAACAGTGTACGGACTTCTGACAATCATTAATCATAGAACCTGGCCTGCTGTTTGGACCGTCGGTGCGAATTGGCCTGATCAAGTATGTACTCAAAATATGAGACCAATAAGGTACCCAACATAGCATATTTGTGCAGGGCGAGATAGATATTCTTGAGGGCGTCAACGATCAAGGCCCAAATCAGTCCACGTTGCATACTAACAGTGGTTAGTCCAATGTTCTCACCCACCTGGTTTGATGGCTCTCTATATCATCTGTTTTCACAGGCTGTACCATGCCATCTTCTCGTTCTGAGACTGGGCAAGTATACCCCCTCTCACACCCACGAAAAATTGCATCTAAATATGGTCTTCATGTATTAGAACTCCTGTCGGAAACAATTGTGATGTCGCCACCACTAATAATGCTGGGTGTGGTGTTCGTATCAATGATTCCCGTAGCTACGGTCCCACAATGAATGATAATGGTGGAGGATGGTGAGTTGTAACCTTGATGAGATCCAGTAGATCTTGAGGTTATTAGGTATGCCATGGAACGAACCGATTCTTTCCTCAAGATCTGGTTCTGGCCTCGCGGTGGCACCATTCCATCTGACGTACTGAATGGTTCGGCGTCGGTAAATACTGACAACTGGGGAACCCCTTCTGCCTTCTTCCCGAGCAGCGCTTCCTGCCCCCTCTCATCCAAGCTTGGGCCTCATAATATCGTCATCAACTGTGAGCGAATTTAATAAAACACACTTGATAGTTGACTGTTGATTTCTCGGTGAAAAAAGTGACATTCTGTGAGTACATTGTTTCACGCATCCCCCCAGTCTTTGTGCTCAACCTCTCTTGTCTAGGTGGCGATTATGCTGGTACAGTGTATGGTTCTTCTGGCTGCCCGTCCACATGCGTCGGTAAGTATACCTTGTGTTGTCACAGAATCCTTGACATCGATCTTTTTCTTTTCTCTCTCTAGACTATGTCAATAACAACCCCTCAGCATTTGTAAATGCATACTTCGATTTCCAATGGTTAAAGATCTACGGATAGATTTCCATGCTCCACCGTAAATCAGCAGGTCAATCTGGATGTTGAGCTGGTGTCGTGTACTTTTACTGTACCTTGACTGTCTTCAAGATGAATTCAATTTGTATGTTGCACTGTGGAGGCTGTATGCTCGCTATCCACCCCCAAGCAACTCTCCTGTCGCCTAGTGAAAGAGATCGTGAGGTGACGTGCACATCAACACATCAAAAGTGGAGCAAGATCAACCTCCGACAAACTATAAAGTTTCTTGACTTAATTAGTTATTTGTTTTGTTTTCTCTCTCCCTCATCTTTCACTTATCTGGTCTCCTCAGTAGAAATCATGCGCTCGAGTGTGCTCGGAGGCAGTCACACATGCTGCGCTCCCTCTACCTCTTTTCCACTCCAGTAGGACTATGTCCTTTTTCAAAACTTTTATTCTGAAAAGATTTAATCAAAAATATCTCTACTGATGATCATGTACTCCATGGCCAGAGAAAATTAGACGAAGATACATCCTCTCAGTCTCTATCTCTGGAAAAGACTACAGGTCAGATGCTAGCGACAGATGCACTTGCATGTTATTCACTACAAAAGCAGTCTGCTGATTGTACTCTTCAATGCCTGTCTGAATGTTTATCTGGAGATTTTAACACCTGATGATAATTATGTCTTTATCTACTTACGACAACGCTGCGATTGATCCTCAATAAAGTAAAAACCTTAAGGAATTTGTAAGCCATCAAAGGCCAGTAGCCAAGGCTTCATATTTAAATTCATGTCTTATTTTGATTTTGTCGATTATACTAGAAAGCAGGTAGTTCAGATACATTGTACTTATATCCGCATTACAAGGTGATGAACAAATCAAAGACAACACAACGCCACTCAAAAAAATCTCTTAATCTTCGATACCTCCAATAAAATTGGCAAGGCCCATGCTAGCTACAATTTGTACCTTGGTGGCACAATCTATATCCACCGATGCGGATTGTTGTATCTGTGCCTACATTTCGAGTTGAACAGAACCATCAGCCGTGAACCTTTACTGAACCAAAAGGCAACACAAACCAGAACATCAGGGTTAACCCTGTCAGTCACCGCCACTAGATTTCTAATCATTTCCCCTCTAGCTGCAATATGTCTACGGTCGGTCGACCAACTGCGATCGAACACGCCCGGTAATTTTTCAATGACATTCGGAACACGTCGAACCAAATCGTCAATCTCTTGTTGGGCAGTAGCACCGGAAAACATTGGTTGATCATCGCCACCATCAATTGAGTCCAGGAGTTGGGGTAGGCGTGTGAGGATAAGAACATAGTCCAACAAAATCTGCGGTTCGTGCTGTTAGAAAGCAGGCGGCCTAGAGGAAGAAACGAAGCAACATACTTTACCACGAACACACCATCCATCAATCTTGTTATGTAGACTGTCAAATGCCTCAAGCAGGTCTGCAAGGGTGTCCAAGTCCTGAGTCAATATGGCTTCGGGGGCCAATTCAGTGACCGCAATCTTGTGAGCAATATTATAAAACCCAGCTGAAAAGAACAGCTCATATGCAGAATAGAAATCGCCCTTGTAGGAAGCGTAGTGCGCCTAGAGGTTTCAAAACGAGCATATGAGAGAAACGGGTACCTGCAGTACTTGCATTGACTTACCCTGGCTTCATCAACCCAAGCCATTGGAATTTGCGTCCTTTCAATGATGCTTTGCACTATTGATTCGTTCAAATTTGGGGTCGAACGAGCCAACAAGTCTTTGATCGCCTTCCCGCGCCTAAGATCAGAGTGAACAGAAGATGCGTACATTTCGATGATCAGCGACGTGTTCATGACTATCACATGTTGATGAGGATACCAAGAATACTCACTCTATGCTGCATTGGAGGTGTAGAAGTACAAATATAGCCTCTGGAATCATGCCCATGTTCTCCAGTTCGAATGCATAGGCGCTTGAAAGTAGATCGGCCGTAGCCGAATATCCCTCAAATGTAAGCTTTTCACATCTGTTTCCGTCTTCATCGCTCCCTCCACCATTGACGAATGGACGAACAACGGGCCTCCGATCAGCGAAATCTTTCACCCGTAGTACACGGGATAGGATGATATACAGATGCCAACACAATGGGATGCCTGATTCCAGGAGTGATGAAGAGAAGGAGAAGGGGTTCAAAGTATTGGCTAGAGACATAGCAGGATCAGCGTGAAGCCTGATTAACGCGTAAAGCGGGTCATTGGGTTCGGTTGCTGTGTTGGAGGAAGCCATCGTATTTTTCCATTTAGTGAGCAATGCAGCTGGGCGTCCTATGCGCTGAACATGCAATAACCATGGTGGTAATGGTTTTGCTTTGTTATTGTTATAAATAGAGGACGAAGAAGTCAAGTTTGATTGCCGGAAAACAAGGTTCTCATACGCTTCGATAACCTTGGAAATGGGAGCATCAATACCCTGACTGTACCACAAAAAAAGCCCAAAAATGCGTTTCCAATCCAAGCCCGAACAAATACCAGCAAGATTATCCGCGAGTTCGTCTTCATCATCTAAGATTCCACCCAAAAGGCGATAAATTTTCCAAACTCCCCTTTCAATTAGACCGTTGCCAAAACCGACTCCTGCCGAGGGACTGAGATTCTCCGATTTCCAAATACGAAGTTGTTCCTGAATTTCGCTTCTGAACAGACTATCACCGCCCGTTTGGCTGATAAGAGTCGAAAGTTTGGGGTATCCACCAGTGGCAGCGACCAAACACGCCTGCTCAACCTGATGTCCTGCAAGGTGGATGAAAACCGTATTTGCAGAGCTCTGAACGTCTGCCAAAAAAATTCGTGAACCTCAGATTGAAAAGATGTCGGGATGGAACATACCACCAGAAGCAAGACCATTTGCCTCCTTTTTCAGATCTCCTTCAACATCTGACTTTATGGCGTCTTCAAGCCAATTCCCAAGAGAAGTTTTGCGCCGCAGAATAGTGACTCTAGTACTGATATCGGGTGTGATGGGGGAAAGCATGGTGATTGGTGAAGTATTGTGTTGGCTCCCTAAGTGGAGATTTATGGGATCAAATAATGAAGCACCCAGGCGAAACAGCATCGCTGGGCCGGATTGATCGACAGAAGGGAAGAGGGATGCGAAAGAAGCAAAATTTAAGTAATTGTATGAAGATGCTAAACCGGAGTCTGGTGGAACAGAGGGAGAAGGGAGAGGTTTGAGCAACGCCATGAGTACGCCCGAATTGTCAGGAACGATCTCTGTTTTGGTCATATGGTGTTTAAGGAGCTTTGAAGATAGGCTAATGGCAGTATCCGTTACTGAATTTGTTGCATTCTTATTATTGACCGAGTTAGAAGCCAGAAAGGCATATGTGTTGGTGAGGTGTAATACAGAAGAGTTGGCTGACGAGCTGATTCTAAGTCAGTTGGACGTCTGATGCTAATGCATTTCATCTTACGTGGTTGAATTTGGACTACATATATGGCCGAGGTGGACCAAAGATCCCCCAGGACCCCAGCTAACGCGGAATGACCGTCCAAGTGCAAGTCCTGCATCGACATAGGAAGATTCACGACCGTTTGTGACTGACGATGTCTTGTCAACTCTCGCATATTTTCGAGAGGGTCTGTACGTTAGAGTTATAGCCTCATGGGCAAACGAACTTCTCTAGAATGGATTTCGTATTTCCAGATAGCTAATGTGTAGCTGGCGACGAACCTCTTGGGGTTCTGGCCCTGATACATCTTCTGGCTTTGATGTATCTGGATCAGGCTCTCTTGCATGTTTTCGCTGTTGTGTCGTGGATGGAGGCGCTAAATCGAGGCGTTTCCAAGATGTTTTGCCTTGCAGCGCTTTGAGAGCAGCAGTCTGCTCGGGCATTCTGAACAGCGACGTCTGCATGACATTCATTTTCTGCACATCGACTCCTAATTGCTGTGCCCGTGGTATAGTTGGTGGATCCACATCCATGGGACCATGTGCTGGAACGCCATCGACCTCATGGACATAACGTATTTCGCCATTTTTATCCTCTACTAGAGCATTTCCTTTGCGAGAGATAGAGCTTGTACGCGCAGCTGTAGAAGCACTATCTTTATCCGACATGTGCGAAGATCTCAAGCTTGAGGCTCCACTTTCACTGAGAGATTCGTCCTCGTCAGCAGAGTCGTACTCGGAAGGCTCTGTAATGGGTGACGCTGCTTTTGCCTTTGTTTTCTGTCGGTGCCCTTCATCACTGTCATAACTATCGCTTGAGTACGCCCGGTAACGCGTCATGGAGAGGAGAGGTAATAGTATATGGTAATGGACCACCACATTCGAACAAATAATGTGACTGTATTGATACTTGTTTACCCACAGTAGTAAAGTGAACCAGAAACAACAAAAGACCGGAAACAACAAAAGATCTGAAAAGTAAACATGGTGATACAGGAAACACACATAGTATCAACAATCTCCAGAATCCAAACTGACACGACACAGCGGGCACGTCGGCTCCTAACGAGCCATTGCCTCAAACTTTTGTGGAAGATGTGGCGACAGGACAGACTCTGTTGGTCCCCCTTGAATTGTGATATATAGATCCCACACCGGCTTACAGGCACTCCGAACATGCTCATCTTCAGCTTGATATGCCCATCCGCCGTGATCCTCCTTCGCTGAACCTCCACACGCCCAGTGAGTGACATGTTGGACCCATCAGTGTCGGCATCCGCCCCCATGTTGACGTTGCCGACTCCCGCCACATTCGCAGATCCTAGAAATTCTGAAATAAGTAACAACGTCTGACGAAACTTCACATATTAAATCCGTGGTTGGCAACGATTTGGATGATCAAGAAAGCATACCCACTTCATTGTCCGTATCCTTACTGCCGTTCTGATTTGCCTCTCCTAACGTTGCCGCCAGTATCTCTAGATCCGTCATTTCAGGCAAGTTTCTGAATGATGAAAGGTCGGCAGGCGAGGAAAGCAGAAGAAAGCGGTCAGAATGGTCCGGCGAACTTATCGATGAGCTGACGGGAGAGTCTAGTTTGGGAGTCATCGGTATCGAAGAAATATTCATCTGGTAGATATGATCGTTGAAAGGAGGCGTCGAAGCCCCGCTTGTGTCTTGATCATCGTGCTCAAGATCGATGAGCAGACCTTCTGGCACCACTGATGTATTCGGACGGCCAGAGGATGGATACATTTCATAACCAGCATAAATCGAGTCTACGACGGCATTCCGGGATGGAGTCGACTGTAATGCTTGGGATGGTAATCGAGGCAATGGCCTTCCTTGATAATGTCGACGTTGGCTGGCTTGGGAGGTAGATGACATCACTGGCGTCGTATCAAACTGTTCCTGGATCTTGACTGGTGAAGAAGTCGTTGGAGAAGGAGAATTTCGCAAGGAGCTGTTCAAAGAGGTGACAAGAGCTTCGCATGGTGTTGAATGATGTTTCCGGACACAATCCACTGTTTCTTCTTGTGTGTCTGGCATCTCGGTCACCTTCGGTGTCGGCCCCAGTGACATCGGCTGTACACCAACCTTCCGTCTTCCATCATTTCCCAACATGACGCCATTTTCATCTTGTATTGGTCCAGAAGCTTTTGGTGAAGAACGACCGATATTTACAGATGACGAAAATGACGCCAGTGATTCCGGACGCAGCACACTTGCATTTGAATTTATGACTGGTGACGGTGCATGGATCGGGCTCGATGGAAGTGGAGTGTTCAGAGCTTTTTGGAATTCATGGCCGTTCATGTCGACTATTATAGCATTTCCTTCAGCCACGTTGATGTCCTGGTCCTCGGGGTGTTCTTGCAATCTAGGCACAACCATATCGACATTGTTGGCAACCACAGTCAGAATTGTTTGCTGTTGCTCGTTTTGATTGCTATTCACGACTTGATTCATCTTTGTCCGGACCCTGGTCACTGGTGGTCCAGATAGAACAGGAGGAGACACAGTGATTGTGTTCGGTGCAACCTTAACCTTTGATTTTCGATGACTGCCTCTGTGCCTCTTCGGCTGGCGATTCAAGAGAGGTTGGATAGCTTCTTGGATTTTCCTGTCCCTCAACGACAATGGATGCGGCTCAGTACACGACGAGGTCGTTTGTGTCGTAGGAATAAGCATTGGATTGACAGGAGACAAAGTGATGGGGTCGGGAGGAGCCCCGTTTGTGAAGCTCAAGCTTCGTGTTGGTGAAACTTCTGAGCTTATTACTTCTGGCGAAAGCGGGTCTGAGGGTGACACTATCGGGCTACGCGGTTCACTCTCAATCTGTTGAGATTCGACTTCGCCATCGCGGCCAAGGACCTCCCAAGACTCGAATGATTCGCTATCGGAGGTCCCGTCTTCGTTCAACCTCTGCTTTTCCTTTTCCCTATTCATAGAAGGAAGGAGCTTCCTATTCAATTTCCCACCTATAGGCTTTGCATCGTCGGTCTGCCTATCGTTATTCCCACTAATCGTCAGACTTGAAGCACCAAAATATGGAAAACGCAAGACAGATGCGGATGCAAGTGAAGTGGTGCTTCGAAAGAAGTGGGCAGACTGTGATCCGGAGTATGGTGATGTGCCAGGCGGGTGAGCAGAAAGCGCTCGGGCCTGCATTGCCTGGTGTTGTTTCGGTGGAAATAATGTTCGAAGTGGAGATAGCGACAAGAATCGCTTCTTTGTACATGTCCTGACGAGACCAGGTTCTGTTGCATGACCGTGGTCTATATCTTCATCTGGGTCATTCAGATCAAGTATGCTGGCCATTTTGGATTTTGCCTGGCCACGCATCAATGAGTCAGAGGTCGGTGAGATGCTTGTGTCAGTACTTGACAATGACCGGGGAGAAGAAACAAGACACGGGGGGAACTCTATTCCTTGGTCTTCTGGCTGTGGAGAAATCATCTCCAATGATTCTTCGGATTCTGATGTTGAGGGTACCTCCGTTGAAGAGGCACGACCGATGCTGGTCTCGCTCTCCGATTGGTGGTGCCGAGTTTGGAGGCAATGATTTGTTTCTCGGACTGCGGACGTCGACGAGGACGACTGGGCTAGCGCTGACGATTTAGGAGCGGGTATCATTCCCATCGCTTCTTGGAATGTGGGTGGAGGATAATTTGGAACACCTAGGAATACAAGCAGGATCAGCTTTGAACACTGTGTGCTGATGAAACCGTATCTGTCATTTACCTTCTTCGATACCTTCTAATATCGACCGACTCGATTTTCCTCTCCAATTTCTCCTCAAGAAAGTCTTTGGATTCCTCGGTGCTCCAACATTGAATCTTTCTTCAGTCTGTCCTTGCCTTCCGTTCCCCGTAGGAGATCTCTCTACAATCCTCATTGGTCGATTACTACTTGCCGCCGCCGCCGCCGCTTCCGCCACCAGTTTTGCTTTGGAAGGTGATCCTTCCGTTGATGCCGACACTGAATTCGCTGATAGTGAAGGAGAGCGCTCTTGCTCAAATGCATGGTTTATCCTGGGATAAGGGGAAATACGGGCTGCGTCCGCAATTCTAGATGGCGACATTGCAGTTGCTGAGCACACACTTGAGTTCTCAGGGAAAGGCGGCGGTTTTGGAGAACATGCGTTGGCCACGATCCTTCAATATGCCTACGTTGCCTTTATTTGGCTTGTCACTCACTCAAACTCTGCCCTACTGCGCCTGGATTTTAGTTTGCCAGAGATTCTGCTGCTTTGATTTCGTGGAACTTCCTAGCCTTTCCTTACTCTCGGCCTTTGCCCAACAATAAATCATGCATAATTAACCATGTTTAGTTCTGCCCTTGGATTAAAATATCAGTGGCTGTAACTTGATCCACGAGTAGTCCACGCGCAGCCCTTCTCTTCCGAAATCCGGGATCAGATTATCAATCTGATCTTGTATTCAAAAATAGTACATTGGTAAATCAAATTACAACTACACCGAACAGTCTTGCGGTCTTGCTCCTTGTTTAATCTAATGCTCCGTTACCGTTGCAATAATCGACATTTCCCTTGCTCGGATTTCCGGCCCACTGTTTGGATGACATCATCAAGCTCGTCATGCAGCCACTTCAGAGGGTTGTGTCACTTACTGTAGGGAATGGCCTCCCAACGCCTGAGGCGCCAAATACGGCAAAGGACAATATGAAGATCATAACTTGGGCTCCACCATCCAAAGCACCTCCAAGAATATAGTTATACTTTTTATACCATCCTGGATGTCGTTTCCTTAACCAGAGCTGAGACACAAGGCCAACCACAATGGCCGAGGTGATCACGGAATTCACACCAACATACATCCATGCGGAATACTCGATACACAAGTCAGAACGATCCCTGAATGTTCCAGTAATGGGACGAATGTACCATATATATGATAGGAAGAATGACTGTGTCCACCTGAACGGGTCCGATCTTTGGCCAACGCTAGAACGGCGGCATTCAACATCGTAACAATCCAAATGAGAATGCAACCCACCTTTGCAATGATCCACTGGAAGAATGTCGGCACTATTCCAATAATCAAACTTATAGGAATAATCCAATAAGGACCATTAAACCCATAGAGTTCTTTCGCTAGAGACCAAGTCACCGCTTCACTGTTTAAGCTTTGCGTCACTTGTCCACTCCAAACGTTGGTTCCCACAGGATTAAGGAGGATCTCGCGCTGGGCCGTAACAATGGAGATCATGACCACTGCTGAACATAAGTCGATGACTTGACCGAGTATCGGTACTCACCGTAGTTCACCATGGCACCTATTTAGGCTCAGTGAGCAAGAGGAGGCGGGGCCATATTATGCGAGACATACCGAGGATAGTACCCCAAACCTGGGTCAAAAACATGACACGAGGAGGAATCTTGAGATATTGCCCAACCTTCAGGTCTCCGGCGAGATTGATAGACGTAGAGACGACATCATGACTCCACATGGAAAACTACTGGTCATTCCAGTGGCAGAAGGATTGAAAGAGCGGGAGGCACTGACATAGAGGTTGGCAACAGGCCTACCAGGATTCACAGCGCCCGCTACCATCTTCATGAGTTGATTGGTAGCGATACCGTTTCCCATCCTGGCGAAAAGCAATGTAGAGAAGGGCTACCGTGCGAGTCAACACGATATCAGGAGATGCAATGGTCAAATTACTGTTATGAATGCACCAACTAATAATGCCACGATATAAGACCACCATGGAAGAGTTGTCTGACCCTTGAACACAACAATTAATCCTTGGCGCATGTCAGCCCCGTATGTAACGGCCAGAGTGTTGCGATACTGACCTGCTGAGAAGGCAAGGACAAGAAGTGTGGCATACCACCACCAAGGAGCTTCTTTATATTTTTTCATGGCCTTCCAGTCAAAGCTAGCGTTCACCTGAAGTACATCATCCGAGATGAAGGTCTTACCTGATAATGCGGATCAGGCTGTGTCCTGTGATAGGCGAGCCTAAAAGCATCTTTCGCATCGGCTCCCCAGAAGAAGATGCAGTGAGCAATTAAACCGCCAATCTGAGAAAGAGTCTGAGTAATGGTACTCAAGACAGATCAAGGAATTACAGCTAGATTGGCGGTCAGGCCATGCCAGGCGTTCGATCCGGTCAAAGCCGGCAGTCCAATCTCAGCGAGCGCGGTCTCGTTCAGCTGGATTGAGGTACCACTAAAGACCGCGGATTGATGGTAGACGGAGCCATTGGCAGAGAATATTGACGTTGAAAGCATAGGATAATCTAATGACTAAGGATCAAGAAATTAGTTGGTACGAGAAAAGCTCAATATTTGATCTCACATTCCACGCATTTGAATAATAAATGGCCATGATGACAGTATAACATACGGCATAACCGATCCATGAATTGGCTAGGGAAAATACACGTTAATTGTGCAAGAAAAAGTTTATGATCTGTACCTTGCTGAACCAACGGGTAACTCATAAATCTGAAGTAGCTGATCAGTTATATTCATGTATTTATGACAAACTCAAGACGTACGATGAGCCAATATATTGCCAGTCAAATGAGACATTCAGGAAACCCAATCCCTCGTTACCATTTGTCCCACCGAACAGATTAGTAAAAATATCGACAACCCTCGAGGAGGCATTTTGCGATGCCAGGCAGAACACACTGATACCGTTAAGCAATGGGAAGATATAAGCCGGCAGCACTTCGTAAAAGAACATTCCCGTGAAGGCTATCCAAAAGAGCTTGACACGCTTCCCGTTCGCAGTAGTGTCAAAGTGCAAAGCTGAGAAACAAACATCAATCAATCTACTCTCACATGTAATACAGCATACTGACCCTGAAAAACAGAAACGGTCGGTAAATTCTGAAAATTGATTAGCGGGGTCCGTGAAGTTCTACCGTGGAAGGAGCTACTCACAAACCAGTAAACCATCTCAGATGGATAAACCGTGAGAGGACGTAAAAGGCCAACCAAACCGTATCTTGACCTCAAATCAGCAACAAGGGCGTCCAAAAGGACGGTGAGGCTCACCCAAAGCAAGCAGTAGAGAAAGTAGCGAGGACAGCGGTAGTTGCTTCAACATGTGTATCATAGTATAACTTAAAATATGGTCGAAACGGATCCACCGATGAGAAGTAAAACACAGCTTACCCTTTGTACTGCGAAATTTAAAACAGCGGTGCTTTGGCCTGCTGCCGTTGATGCGACGAGAGAAGCTATGGCATGCTATAGATGGGTGCACATCAATATGTCATGGGATATAGATACAACAGTAACACTATACCTCCTTCAAGCCAAAAGGTCCCGGGTTCAGCACCTCAAGAATTGATCCTAGAGCTTCGAACCGGGTTCCGATGACCATCCATTTGGCGGGTAGAAATTTAGCCCATGCATTCCCAGCAGTGTAAGTCAACAGAAGCAAGAAGACCATTGATACTGTCATCTGAACTGGTTTGAATTGGTAAATCTAGTCGACACGTTAGCGCCTCACGATTTAATAATATGGGTTCGTATACTTGACACAAAGCTGCGCCAAGCTCAGCAAAGACTGTTCCCAGTGTCAAAGACCTCAACGTCAACGCAGGATCACCATCATCTCTCAGATCCACAACGTATCTCGACACATCCCTTCCATTAGTGATCACCGGCTCTCCATTGAATCTCTGAACTTCTTCATCATCCACGGTCTTTCCAATAGAGCCCTCCGAGCCTAACTTCTCGATGTTGATGTTGCCATCATGATCGAGTTTCATGGTCTCGTCACCGTCGTTATCAACACTTGACTTAGAGATGGGCGAAATCGGGGACTGGACTTCATCTACCCCATCCGCCCTGATTCTTCGCATGACCTTATCGAATAATAACATCTTCTCTGAGGAAAAACTCTCCGGTGTAATATATAGATCGAAAGGGAGGAGCGGGAGGAGGGGACAAGCAACCTGAGCAGCCTCTCGGACTATTCAAGACCTGTTATATATACCACCCGAACCAATCCCAGAACACTAAACTCATCCCAGCGTTTGAATGGAGAAACGAACACATCCAGCCCTATCATGGGCGAATCGCATAAAGAACCACATGGTTGCCGACCAATGAATCAAGGTGCCATCAAACTCACAAATGGCGAATTTTCTTCGCTTCTACATAGGCTCTAGTGCCTTATGGATCGTTCAACTGTTTCTGGTAAGTGGTTTGTGAGTTTACCGACCACGCCTCTCTCCGTAAATCTTACGCATTCTGGCATTGTTGAGGACTTTGACGTTTCGAAAAAATTCCCACATAAGCACTCAGGTGCCACCTTATCTCAAAGACACAAGGTCACGATGCATAGAAGCAAGAAGCTTCAGATGCAAAATTAGAAGCGAATGGAGTTTCACCCACCTTCGGAACGTCCCCTATCTTGACCAAACTGACCACTCTCTCACACAAACATCCAATTATGGATATCACGGATCAACCATTGGTAGGCGTGCCAGACTGGAGAGATTGCGCCATCACGAAGAAAGAATGTTAACGCACAACATTTCCCAGATTGAGGCATGATCCTTTGATCACCGAATCTCTCCGTCACTAACAACTATACAGATACATGCATTCAGCATGTCGCAACTATGATGAACAATTCGAAACGCCAATTGAGTGCTATAAATAGCCAGTGTCAGGTGCAGTTCCTGTGTATGAAGAATTTGTCAAATTGACGCCATAAACAGGTGGTCTTTAGGATTCCAGAAGCTACGAAATATATTAGGTCATGAAGGATTGAGTATTGAAGCCATTCATCAAATTTTGTAGACCAGCACCCAAGAATTGAGCTGGGTGTGACATACTTTTCACCTTTGCATGGACCCGACATTCAACCAGCCTCGGATAAGACCTTCAGATTCGAGGGAAAAAGAAAAGAATGCAAATTGTAGCATTTTTTTGAAATTCATGGATAACAAGGGAATTGATAAGAATACGAATAGGACGACAAGAAATCCAGAAGTAAAGGAAAAGCTGCACAACTCGCCATGTACCCTAGTTCGTCTGTGCACCAACAGCCTATATAGATATGAACAGACCGCCGATCAGGGACCAAGGACATCACTCACTAATCTCTTCAAGTGTTCCATGAACACCTGCAAACTCACGTCGTCTGTGAAGATCGCTTGCCCTGCAGCAGCACCGCCTGTAGACCCATACATCGTCGCAGACATATGGGTCGTGGATAGGTTCAGCTTCGACAGCAAGAACCGAGCTTGGCTTCCTCCTTGATCACAAACAATGTAACGCGGAATAGGGAATCGATCAACAAGGAGCTCCTATGAGGGAAGAGGATACCATGTATCAGCCGTATGCCTTTTTCCAACAATGACCGCAGCTCAAGGAACAACAGAAAAGATCATGGCTACCCACCTGCGCATCAGCAGCCGGCAATTCCAGTAATTCTTTGAAGTTTTCGTATCCTTCCTGGTCCTGATAGCCCTGCTTTCTCCATTGCGCAACCAACTCTCCGTGGAAGATCAAAATGTGGAAAAATGTGTCCAAGAGCAATATAACATCATGCTTGATGGAAACACTATCGAGGAGCACAGGTTGAGGTGGTGTATCGAATGTGTATGACATCAACGTTGGTTGAATCATAATCAATGAATTATTGACATCCTCTTCATTAAGAATGTGACTGTATTGTTCAATATTAACACGAACATCGGAATTGAAGCTCTTACACACCGATAGAAAGCAGTCTCATCCGGACTGTTATTAAACACTTGCAAGAATTGACTTCTCCTCAAATGGAACATAAACTGCGGATATATACTGAAGTTATCCGTCAACCTGAAACTGGTCGGATCCTCCTTCCTATAATCCGCAAACTTCTGACAAAGCCTTATCAACATCCGATCCAACCATCTCAACACATCAGGGCTATCGTCAATCTCAGCTTTAAAAACAGCAATCCTCGCCATCAGCACTGCGGCTGCTTCTTGATCAAATGAAGCTGCGATACCCGGCGACCCAGCTTCAGCAAAATTACGCGCAATAGTGGTCACACGTAAACGTTGTTGCCCAGATGCATGTTGATAATGTGTTATGAATTGAATAAGACCACGAGAGCCAGGTTGAAGTGGCTGTCCAGCGGGAGTCACGACTTCAAAGTAAACACCAGTTGAAGAACGTGGTGTGACGGCATTGATCTTCCAGGCTGATGTTTGTCCGATACCGATTTCGGTTTCCCCAACGCAAGCAGACTTCTTTCCCGCTGAGATAGCATGACCAATAAGACCCGAGACCTTAAGTTCTTTCGTAGTCTAAGGAGTTGATGGTAAGTATATATGCATGAAAAATGGCAGGAGATGTACCTGGACGTCAAAGGTAGCATTAAAACCCATCTGCAGGTGGCCTTGATCATCTTTATTAAAGAGGGAGAGGAAACTTCGTTTGAAGATTGAAGTGACGAATGAATCAGATAATACGATAACACCATTTGTTGAGTTGGGCAACGATTTCATTTCTTGTAATCCGACTTGATCAAGGCATCCAGCAAAAAGATCAACAACGTGGCCATTATTAGAGGCGCGCTTTGCAAGCCCTTCGTAAAACTATTCCAATTTTTTTCAGTAAGAAACGGCATAAGGCACAAGAAAAATCAAACCTTAATCGAGCGTTTATAATGCTTCGCGGTATCCCTATCAATATCATGGTGGGATCTAATTGGTTCCTTCAGCTCGTTGCTCACAACCATCCCAGGACCCTCCGTAGCAGGGCCACCAGCAAACAGCATCACCCTTGCCCCAGTATTCGGATACGTTGTCTCAAGCAGGCCAACAGCAACACTCAGTGCAACACCAGTGCAACGCAAAGCACGTTTATCGTTAGCGACAGGCCAAGGGTCCCTCGTGAGGCCTTCGAGAATTCCAGTGAACTGGAACTCGACTTGGGATACTGGAAGGAGAAATCGCGAGGCACCGAAAGATTGAGGAGGGAGGGGTTGTCCCGGTCGGGGTGCAGCACGATTCTGAGAGCTCAAACCAAGCATGTCTTGTATTTGTTTAGGCTGGTACTCTTTTCCACCGCGGAAAACATAGGATTTAGAGCATTCTGCATAGCCAAGTTCATGCACTTGGGCCTAAATGCACTCTGATTAACGTGTAACCCCGTAGCCCTGCGAGAAATACACACCATAGTGCCGTAAGTGATCAAACCAACCAAGGCATAGGGCGGAAGCAAACTCAAGCTGATGACAACAGCATCCCTCAAAGCCTTCAAATCTTCTTCATCCAAACACGTATCAATGGCAAATAAAAAGATAGGCGGGACCTGGGCCGGACGTGAAAGGGTATATTCGATGGTTGTGTACTTGGGAAGTAACTCAGCAGGGAGGTTGGTATTAGAAATATCCTTATAGTGAGGTGGAAACGCATTCCGCGAAAGACAGAAGGGACATATCCAGAGTTTTCCACGGATATCGATTTGACTAGCCGCCGATTACGAGGTGTCTTATTATTTATGAAAAATTGACTCACCAGTAGGGATTAAGAATGGCACGACATGGCGGTTTACAGGCCACAGGTTCGTAGAGAACTGGGGGAAGATCTTCCCTGACCTTCAATGGGGTGTAGAGGGCCGAGATGGGCACAACGGTTCTCGTGGCCTCGATACGTGACGAAGGCCATACATTCCACGAGAAACGCACACCTAGTTATCATTCAGTCTGAGCTTCATATTTCCATAGAGCAAGCATACCGTCACGCTCCTCGACGTCTTCAAAGTTGAGCATGGAGTGAAGGGAATCAGTCCTCGTGGTAGATATTACACCTTATCAAAGCCACGTAGAATGTATAAACAATGGACAAATAAAACGCTCGTCTCAAGGTCATGAACCGTCACTCATACATATCGTCCTTTGGGCTGGAGGACTATAGCGAACTACAATTGAACAAAACTCGCTGTCATGTCTGATCGAAAAACCTCTACATGACGACAATCCATGTTTTTGGTTCCGCGCACTTTGGCTTATACGTCAGGCGGGAGAAATCACTAATCGGTGAGGGACTAGCACGGCAAGACTCAATATTCAGGCCGTTGTGAAGTCTGAGGAGCGATCTTGAATAGACGAACTTCAAACGGCACTCAGGCCAGTGCTAGTTGCACGGAGAAATATATTGGTTCCGAGGGCGCTACAAGAAAAGACCAAAAGAAAGAAACAAAAATTCAGGTTCACTGCAAAGATCGATTGTCCGTGGAAATGAGAAAGTCACTCTTCAACTATCTCTCTTGTCTGCCTACTTGATCACTGGGCAATTGGACATCAGTCTGTCACCCCCTCGCGATCTTAGGTGAATGGAAGCATGAGCTATACACATCCTACCCTTCCCGGCTGCAGCACCTCTCGTTGTTAGTAGATTATGGTTATTCAGCGGAACTGTATTCAGCGACCCCTACACAACGGAAACTCGTCTTGAATCCAGAGTTTTCTTGTCTCTTTCATTCCCTGAGTCCTGGCGCTTGGCTGTCGTGACCTTTCTGCCCTGTTGCTTTTCAACATGTAAGAACGCAGAAAATGCTTTGGGATAGGATCGTGAACAGCTCCTTTTGCAGGACATCACAACTAGATCTCTGAATAACTCATATCTTATTAATCAGTTCCGAGGGTCACTCAGATATCGAGAGTACCAGTCTTTGTGGTACACATCTCGTTCACTCATCCCCGATATCGCTGTGTTCTAGTAACAACTCTGCAAGCGCCCAATTAGTATGACGTCAAATTAGTAACAAAGCACAGACCCCCATCAAGGGTGGTGGCATAATAGCCCATCAATATGCAGTGCCCCAAGTCGGTAGTAGAATCCTACTGCTCGAGGGTAAGCTTCAAAATCCTTTTATAACTCATGTCACTGCAAAAGATGAAGAGACCTGGCGCTGAGTGCTGGCACGCCAAAAACACTTGAGAAGACAGAACTTCGAATGATCATTATCACTACCAACCTCAGAACCGATGACAAACACCATACTCAGTCAGCATAGCATCACGGCAACACAGAACCTAAAGTAATTCCAGATAGATACGCCTTCCTCCAAAGAAAACCCATTCATCATCGACCATGACGCTTGCTGCCATATCGAGATGAACCTATGTGCTAGACTACATTAATTCTCTTATTTTTATATTTGGCACCATATTTTATGTGCCCAATCCCATATAATACACTATTTCCCCTTAATCTCCGAGCTTTCAACAAAACGCTTGTTCTCAGCGTCCAGGCGCTCGCTTAACATCATCCCAATGCAGGCTCTTCGGAAACATACATCTTACTTTGCGAATCATACGGACTCGAAGCCTGGGAAAAAACTATCATTATCACATTCATACTTCCCGGTCAATATGACTCGACTATAGAATTGAAGCCGCAAGGTACCGTGCACAATACTTTGTAGTTTGGGGTATGCAGGGTATCAGGAACTGATACATACATCAACGCCCCTTTACGGATAAATACATCTAGCCGATCCTGATAGCATTGCTGTGAATATCCATGTCTGATTTCAATACGGCATCAGTACCAGGAGCGCAATTATGTGCATTTAGAGATCATGGCTACCAAAAATTCAAGGACAAATGTACATACAAAAGCCTCGGGGAAGGGAGTCTGGGGGACGAAAGCAATACAACAAATGATAAGACAGGGTCGCGATGGATGCAGGGTACAGACTAGGATACATCACCAACCGGGAAACTCCGAAAACTCGGAAGGAAAAGGGATAATCAGGGCCGTGAAGAGGCTAATGTCGTCAGCGGCACTCATGAAATCAAAAACAACTCCGACAACAATTCTGCAGGTAGAAAAGGAATAGAGGCAAAAGAGGAAATGAATTCAAAAACAATGTGCTCTATACCGATAATGATTCTATCTCGCAAGATTATTTGCGTGGCAGCGAAAGGGAAGTATCCACGATCCACAAGATATGGAGAGCAGGTGGGAAAAACAGAAGGTAACAATGAAGAGCTGACGAAAAGGACTTGATGTGGTTGAATGTGTGGGTAATGCACATATGTTTCAACGGTATAAAAAGGCCGCATAGATCAAAAAATGAAAAGAGCAAGAGAATTCAGGGAACAATCACAAGGCCATCGCCTCCTGCAAGGAGGCCTGACAGGGCAAGTATCCGAAAAACTAGATGCCTTCAGAGGCATCCAGGAGAGTCAGTGAACCATAAGGTTTTCCCCATATCTAGGGCACCTGACTCCGATGCCGATCGCACTTAAATATTTTCGCCCTTGTGGACCGTGATTAAACGATGAGGACGAAGAGTCAGGTAGCAGGAACGTGACTTTTGGGAGTGAGCAGTGTGGATGCTTTTAGTATCCGATAATCCGTGTGTCCTGGTCGTCGATTGGAAAATGACGGGGTGAGTACCGATTTTTGTACTGGGAGAAGTCATGGGAACCAGGAGACTCTAGTCTGGCTCAAGGAAATTGCTCCGCCTCGAAGATGGGCAAGAACGGGTATGTGGGCGACTTGGCCTATGTTCTTCATACTCAGTCATTGATCGAGGACGCTTGAGCGTTGGCACACGATCGTAATCGGGGTAGAAATATCTGTGGTCATGATAGTCGTGGGGCTGGTAATGATAGCTTGATAGATCGTGACTAAACAGGAATGACTGCGGGATCCAGTGGGAGATGTCCTCCAGCCATCTCAACACATAATCATCCTTGCAGTGCGTAGATACCATTGAGAGGCAAGCCTGGCTTAGAGGCGGAAGAGGATTTCCGTGCTCATCGGTATCAGCAGCGGGGATGGAATCAAAGCTTCCAGCGCCTGTCCCCTCGGTAAAGGAATCAAGGTCCTTGATAAGAGGGGCATTGGGTACAGCGATACGGGGGTCATAGTCGAGAAGACCCCACTCGCCGGACTGGGCATCCATGGGGACTTCACTAAGAAGAAAATGAGAATTGAAGGAGTGTATTTCCATGTCAACATACCCAAGAGGCGTGTCCTCGAATACTGCACTATTTGCCAGGGGGACCGAAGGACCACCTGGAGTAGGAAGAGAGGCGGTCTTGGATGAGGGCGTATTGTTGCTGTGGAGTGTGAGCGCCTGAGATATACGTATGCAAAGAACATACCATGAGCTAAAACTCTCGAGCCTCAGATCCTGCAATGGCTCCAGGCTATCCCTGTGGGGGGTAGGTGTGGTGGGCGAGGACGTCAAGATAGACATCGGTTGTAGATTGTAGGCCTTGAGAAAGACTGCAGGCAGTGAGGAGCCAGATCCTGAAGGGGTATTAAGAAATATGTAGAGAGAATAGAAAGGGTGAGGTGATCAAGGTATTAGTAGAGATGAGAGTCTTTTAAACGCCGCTTGATTTCGTCACGTTTCGGCTGCCCATCTCTTTTCCCACACCTCTACCAGTCGATAACAGAGCTGAGGCCCATGGCAACTATACGGACACAGAATCCCGCTGGACTTGTTAATCAAGAACTCTAGAACCCATTGGCTCAATATAGTATTGTTAAGATCGGACACGTATTCATACGTGGATATGAACTACGCTGCACACCCTACTTTTCTTCCCAGGTCCAACGCCATTCAGCGACTCTGTCAAACACTCAGCTGCTGCCCCGTCAATAATAATGTCAATTACTAGTTATTGCCCATCCTGTTCATATACTCAACACAATGGCCAAGTGCAACCTGAGTGCAAATCTGCGATGCAGGCCTAATCACCATCACCATCACATCACCATCATCATCACATCCACAAAAAAACTCGAGCAATCGTTGATTCTCACTCCGCTGATGTGACAAACTAATGCGACGTCGCAGTCGATCATTCCAGAATGACCTGATAATAGAGTTCCACTCTTCGGTTCATCTGCCGACTCTTCCAGAACGTACGAGTCTCGAAAAAAGTGGTATGATTGTCGTCCTTCATTATCGTCATCATGATGACACTCAGGACTTCAAACAAAGGCTGTGAATAACCCTCTATTCCAGTCCCTTGGAAAAGATTATTTTCGAGATCTAATATCCCGGTAATCTAAACTCAGGCCCTTCAATGCAAATTATGGATGATGGAACTCCTCCCCTTTGCACATGATCATTGGAAGCTTGGTGTTGATGAACCAGCGTATATTGGACTCGTTTCAAGTATCTGTATCTTGTACTAGAGCACCAAGTACTTGCCGCAACCTTCAAACAGGACTTCAAACAAGATATTGGAGTTCACTGATACCCAGTCTTAAGAGGATTTTGTTCTTTCGGACCGCCTTGCTTGGTACTGTAGCTCACAGTTACATTGCCATGGTACCACAGTCCATTCTTCCCGAAAGCAGTGGGCCTCAGTCCGACCACATTGGCAACGGAGACTCTTCAAATGCAATGCGAATTTGATGCCAAGCCTTAACTTAAACAAGGCTCACCAGCATGCCCAAGGAAACCCCTTGACCCACCCGGCTTTCAAGGATCTTTGACCTATTGGCACAAATCCTTACTCAATTGAGTACAAAGGCCACATTTACAACCCAACTTCGGATTGGCTCGGGTGAGTCCGCGTTAACTTCAGAATGGGGGTGGAAAGCGTCTATCAATGCAAGTTTCAAGTCCACACTCGGTGGACATCAGCCTCCGAAAGCCAATCAATTTGTTAAAGATCACTCGTGCCATATGAAAGATGGAACATGTATCAATGAAGGTTATTACGACTGTGTTATCTTCTAGCCCCTTTGAACCGGGTACGAAGCTGTTATGTACTTAGAGTCTCCGGGATTTCATTCGTGGTTTTATCACTGCCTGACCGATCATCGGCATTTTATCCGAACACTGAGCCACTGCCAACCAATCGGAAAATTCAGAACACTTTTGCGGGAAGTCCGGTAAACTTTTACATGACCGTGTCTGAACACTCATTGTGGCCTGGATGGTAAAGTGCTGGTCGTCACCATACTTGTATAATCAAGTATCCTCGCATTCGAAAGTTTCATTCTCCAAATAGGTCGACTCAACGCGCAGATAGCTCGCTAATCACAGATCATGAGTATGCGAGCTGACCGTTTCTCTATAGTCAGAAAAATGTCTCAGTCTCAAAGTCGCATGAACTCCCCATCGTCTTAAAATTCAACGAAAACCAGTATTTTTCTTTTCCTAGTTGTTCCACTCAATGGCCCTGACCCACGTTTCTATCGATGCGGTGTGTGAGCTCCAGAATACTAATATAGAAAGATCGAGCTGATTTATACACGCGCTACCAAGGATGATACAAGTGAGAGCAATGAACCACGACATGGTTCCCATATCGAAGCTCCAAGAGTGGGGATGAGAATGAGTCTCAGTGAGCTTTCAAGCTCTCAAATTCATGTGCCGTATTTCGTCCGATCAGAACCATTGAACCAGTAATGTGTTTCAGACACTGCTCAAACGTGGTATCAGAACACGGACGACACTCATTCACTGCCACTTGCTTGTAAGTAATATCGTGAATGATCATCTCTCTGTAATCCACCAAACACATTACGTATAGTGTCAGTTCCTTATACTCCGCTCTTAGAGATATATCACTGACCAGATCACAGTGCGCACTAGTCGGCTGTTCATATCAAGGCATTTCAAAATACCTCGGAGGTCTTCAAGCATTCTTTTGATTCAGTGAAAAGCTACCATTCTGCCTTGTAACTTCCATCAACTAGACTCAGCATATTTTCTGGCCATATTTCAGCTCAGGTTCGTCATTGAACCAGGATTATGCGGCTGTTCCTGTTGATACAGCGGACAACCACCGCAGACACATCAATTGTATCTGATTGCCAACATGGGCGCTTCCAAGCTTCTTATTTAAATTTTATTACACTACTGAGAACTCTATAGATCTGGAAGATATAATGGGTGCTTATAAGCGTCTTATGAGCGTTTGCGCATCCAAATCTATAGACTTTAATTCTCTCCTTATGACCTATAAATACACTGTGAACATCATGTTTGATAATTTATAATCATCGGATAATCAATGTCTCCTTCGGCGCAATACAATTTGATCGCAGTCTCAACTGTTGAAGCATGACACATGGAGGACACATGAAGATGGACTGTGTGGTATGTAAACATCATTAATTGTCCATGTCCCTCAAAAAGCAAACAAATCAAAGATGATTCCAAAAGATTGTGAAGCGAAAAGGTCCGGTTGAGCGGAAATCACCAACGGTTCACAATCCATCCGAATAGGCTACAAGCTCGTCGTCGGAATACCCATCAAGTCGTGGAGATCTCCGTATTGGGCTCTCAACCTCCGATTCCTCTTCAACTTCGCTATCATCAGAAGGTGTTGGTGACTCCTGCTTCCCTCTTGTCTCAGTCTTGATTGGATTAGAGTGAACAGTCTTTGTTGTTGCTGTAGAAGTAGCTGTGCTAATTTTGGTTGAGGGCGCTCTCCTGAGCTTGACCTTTTGCTTTTTTGGCACAATCTCAAGCTGCTTGGTAATGGTCTGCACTTTCATCAGTGATCGCAATTTCGATTTGACAGGTGTGGGTGTTTCGTTTCCGTCTTCGGACTCCGATTCTGAACCAACCAGATCTCTGAAGGGCGAACAAGGAATCAGTGTCAATATCCAATCCCAAAGAGTAATCAACTCACCTAGATGAAGTTACGCGATTCCGCTTTCGTTCAGTACGGCGCCCCGAGTTTGGTGTTCGTATCCTCCTGATTTAAAGAGCAATAATGTCAAAAGAACAAATTTAGCTCTCGTGTTCTGTTGAGGGATACCGAATACAGACTTTGCGCCTTTTATTTTCGATGTTACAGAGGTCGGTGTTGAAGACGTACTCATCACAGCTGATGACATCGGTTCGAACGTATGGAGGTTCTCATCAACAAGGCTATAGACCAATCATCGATAGTGTCAACTTCTCATTCAGGTAAAGTTGTCTAGCCTACCCAAGTGTAGCGGTCCACGGTTCTGTTTCTACGGCTTCCTCCTCGTCGATGACACCATCATCCCCATCTTGCTCTATCTCGCTCTCTATGCCATGGTAATGTAACGCATGGGGTGAAACTTCATTTCTTCTAGAATCAACACCACTTAACAGGTGAGTTTTCTGTCGAAACAATGCAAGGGATCAATAATGGCTTACTCGGATACCTCTTTCCATAAAGATGAACTCAGGACCCCGTCACTCTGAGGTAAATCAATATTAATTACTTTGTATATCTGGAGAACCTCGTCATCATGCACATATCCGGGAGGATTGATATCTGTCAGTTGTTTTGAATATATTTTGTTGAAACGAGTTTTAAAGCGGCCAAATGCCTTTGTTGTGGCTGCATTATCAAACGGGCATTGCTATTAAATGTCTTAATGAGGAACATGGAAACAGATGCGAAGGTTGCTCACAGTACCATGATTACTGAGAAGAAGGTCCATGATGTGTATTGTCTTGCGATCGAGATCTTCTGGCAAAAAGAGAGGTTGATTTAGTAGGTGGCACAGAATTTTATAATCTGTGATAGTTGTGCAACAGTGAACAGGATTCAGAAATCAAATAAACATCGAGTCATATATTTACCTGAACGCTCAGGATCATATAATGCAATAAGGATGTGAACAGCGATTTTTGCATGAAGGTCCTTGATGGATGCCAAGTCTTCACTCCTGATTGAACGGGTCAGTCTTGATTCGAGCCTACTGCAGAGTGCACCCACTCTAGCCCAAACTGGGGATCTGACCAGGCCAAAAGCATCTCACCAAACTTCTCAGGTGTGATCATATTCTGTGATTCATCTAACGACTCGTTTAATCGTGTCATCGTATCCAAGGCTGTCATAAATATCTGTAGACGGCTCCCATTAGCTTAAGGGTTGCTAATAAGAGGAACACCTACTGATTGAAGCCTGACTTTATTCTGCGGATGTGCCATGCAATACCGGATGAAAAAATATGACAGGCACTGTCTGGCTTCTTGGTTACCCGCAGTGTCAGGAGAGATATAAGCAATGAGCAGACACAAGAGCATCTATACAGGAATCAACAACGAAAATCAATCTCGAGTCCAGAATGTACCTTGTCGCTATTCACAATGCCCAACAAAAGGAGTTTCGAGAATCCTATACAAAGTAAGGCCAGGATCCCAGAACAAGGTTCATCCTTGCCGAGTTCGGTCTCCATGATGCTGAGAAGGAAAGTGATGAGTTTTGAATCCTGCAGGATAAATGGACTGCCTGTCAATCAGTATCAACATTTCTGTATTCAAATCGTACCATCTCCTCCGACTTCCCGAAGAGTTCTCCCTCGTACATTAACATGAGGTCGAAGACAACGCGTAATACGATAACTCGTATTGAATCTGGTGCTCGCAAACATTCGTTTGAGAATAGTTCGAATGAACCCATAGCCATGCGCTGAGCAATAAAGATGGCTTCGGTACAAACACTTCTTGAGCATGTAATGTCTTACTTTGGCAATGAGCGAACATAATCCGAGACTCGTCAGTGCTTTTTCTCGCAGGAAAAGCTCCTTTCTTTGAACAGATGGAATGATAAGGTCGTTCAGGACACCTTGTAGCGTTGAATTGTCATCAAACGGCTATAATTGATCTGAGCAGAAATCTTGCGACAAGAAAAGGTACATACACCGTTGACGCGCTCCAACACGGAATTGCAAATCATCAGACAGCGGAGGTCTCTCGAATCTGCAGTCTCACGGTTTTCCTTCTTCATCCCCTCATGATTGACCAGAGCCTTAAATGGCTGTTCTCGTCTCGATTTCGAATGTGAAGAGTCTGAGAAGGAGGTGTTATGTGAAGCCTATATGACGGAGATTTAAATGACTTTGCACATAGGGATAGCATACGTACAATTTCTGTAGGTTCTTCGGTGGTTTCCTCATCATCACGAAGGTCAATAATGACCTCGACAATCACACGTACAAATTCACGCTCTGAAGGCATCATCGCCTTCATCATCTCCATACATGGATCGATGAGATCAAGTGGTAACGCCGGTTGTGCCAGCATATCCCCTACCAAAAGTTCAAGAAAAAAGTCTGAATCTGGAACCAACACTCACTGACGACAGAAAAAACTTTTCTTCGTCCAACTTCGTCACTGTAATCTAGTCCGGTAGCTATTGACAGCATTGATGACAATATCGACGCAATTTTGAAAAGTTCGTCCAGCATCTCGGTTTCTTCTTCTGTTTTGTGCAGCGTCCGCACGCTCTCAGCTACCTGAAGAGTTTCAAGAAGCTTATTGTATAGAGCTTGAATGTAGAATGCGAAAGCTGTCACTATGGGAAGACCGGCATCATCGACTCGAGCTGATCCTCGGCAGTTAAGCACAAAAACGCGGGCAAGGAAAGCTGACTCAGGCGTCAGGGTTGCCCAGTAATCATCTATACAATTCAAGCTGAGTGTACATGACAACAATCAATCAACCGAAATTTCTTACCAGTGAAAGTAAACGCATCAAGATAGTCTGGCTTAATGACAAAAATTGCATTTAGTGCGTCCAATGCGATTTGCTCGCTACCTATCACATCAAAGAGCTCAAGAAATCGGATAAGCGCCCTCATGATACCTCCATCATCTCCCAACCATATACCGACTTGTTCGTTTGGAACTTCCGCGAGCGCAAAATCGAACCACTTCATGATAAGTTTGCTGGCTGCTGCTCGAACTGCACCTTCCCTATCTCCTAGGCCATCTTTAATCACCTTCTCGCGTTGTACAAGAGTCAAAAATCGTGGGCTGTCAAGTTTTGTGTGAAATACAGAATACAAGGACTTTCGGGTTAGCAGATCGACGTCACGAGAACAGCTCAGTAGAACGTCGACAGTGGCACGATTGAGCGGCGTATGAGCGAGTGTTGCGCGCCGAACTTCTCTTGAGTAGGAATCAGTGGTGAGTTACACTATTCATGCTGTACGCACGCTTCATCATCGTAGATAAGCATTTCGTTCAGGAGATCTCCAATATCTTTCTCGCCATTCTCAATGTCATGAGAATCTTCAACAAAATTCAATCTCGAAAGCGCAATTACTGCTTGAGCACGAATAGACGGTTCCTTATCTGCCAATCGTTGGATCAGATTCTCTCGGAGTGACTCATAGATATCTATACTGTCAGCTGGTCAACCATGGCTTGCCAACGACAAAGGTCTCGCTCACTCAAGCTGACCAAACCACAAGATCGTCTCAGCGACAGTAGAGACAGAACGATATCGAACATTCTTATCCTTCGCTTGGAACCCCCGCAAGATCCACTTGAGAAATCGGCAGACAAATCGGGAGACAAAAGTCTCCTCATCATCTTCCTCTGGTGACCTTTGATTCGCATATTTTGCTGTAGAGGCAGACATATCCGTTCTCTCCAACATAACTGTATGGTACTTAGCAGATGTACAGAGATAAAGAAATCGACAAACCCCTTTCGTTTATATATTTCAGGTAAAAGCCGATGAACCTAATTGTACGATCGGCCGGCGCAGCGCCTTTCTTGATAGTGAGTACCCTTGTCATCATATCACAAAATACTTGTACAAAAGCATCTTCGCCAACAAGTTGAGCTGTATCCCGACCATCTGACCCAGCAATTTGGACATGGAGCTTGTAAAGGTTGACACAGTTCTTTTTGTGATTTGCAGATGAAATCTGGACTTGACTAAAAACATTTGCAATTGCATTCTGGAGGCCATTGAGTGAAAAAGAGGTTTTGGGTGTCATGTATGTGTATGTCAGTTTTATGTAGAATCGACGCAACGCGTCGTCGCGCTCTGAGGTCACGTGCTGACCAATGCCACTTTCCCAGACTCCTCATCGCACTCCTCTCAAGCGTGTTTCTCAAGGTTCTCTTTTCAGGCTCTCACACTCAGGCGCCTATCCAGACGCACCTTATGGACTTGGATTTATCGAACCTGCACTTGCAGAATTGACTGATGAGACAGAAGCACTCCAAACAAATGTAGAAGGCCTAGTGAATCTAAGTGAATCTCTTGCGACTTTCAACGAGTCTTTTGCGAGCTGGCTGCACATCATGAATATGAATGCTCTTACAACAGACTGGCCGCAAGTGTGTTTCTTTCCAGCGTGCTCACCAAAAGAAATAATGCTGCCTCCAGGCGCCGACATCGGATTCTTACGCACTTGCAAAGAGGCGAGCTGGTAAGATCCTCCATCGGCATAAAGTAGAGAATTCTTGACTGCTACTTCAGAGGCGAAAACAATTGCCACTGCAGAGGCCCTCAAGAGACAAGCGGCGGAGACGGCAGCTCGCGAGGCAGAATTACTTGCAGACAAGACCGCTACGACGGAGATAACGGAAGCCGATACTACCATGATAGGAAACACTACATGTACCTCTGCGTTATCTGGGGCCAGTACAGGGGTGGGTAAAAAGGTCTTGAAACCCAAGATGACCGCCAAGGAGCGAAAGGAACGCGATGTAAGCTTGGTTGCCCAATTTTAACAGTAAAATAATCAATCACCTTTTATCAGAAGGAAATCGATAGAACGATATCTGCTCTCCCTTTGGAGTTTCGTGGAAGTGATCCTGTATGCAATTCCCTTCTTCTATATAGCGTCTTTCCCATCGTTTCCCCCAGGCTCTTCGTAGACATATGGAAATGGTTATCGAAGGTGTTTTGAAAGCTCGAGATCAGACTGTGAAACGTGAGTATGTGTCTTCTCAGAACATTTATCATACTCAAACTCTCAGTGCTTGATCTCGTTAAAATGCCTGACTTGAACCAGGCGAGAGTCAACAAATGCCTTATCGCGTTGGTCAATCGCAAAGTAGTTCAAAAAGACAGCACTTCCGTAAGTTCACTCTCGCTTCACGTTTTGCCCGACAACCTTATACACGCTCTCCTAGGGAACTGTACTGTACCACTGGAGAGGCTTACCCTGAACCTCTCATTTACCAGTGTAGCTGGTTTTCTGCTTTCAAACCCCCCAGCTTGGGGTATCTTTCGTTCTTTCAAATTAGCAATATACCTATACCATCTGAGAATCCCGGGAAATTTGGCCTTCTAAGAATTGTTTCACTGCCTTATCTCACCTCAGCCACAAATTGGAGTCTGTCGCTCCAGTCAGTATTTTGTCATTATTGTCATTACAACTATTTCAAAACCCACCAATCCAGGCACTGGAAGCCTCCATAGAATGTGTTCAATTCACCCTTTGAGCTGGGGTTCTATTCCTGGGTATTGTTAGCAATTACAGAGACTATCTAGATTGCATGTAGGATGGTTGAGATGCGAGCATATGATGGAATAGATAAAATGTTGTAGGATCCCATAGAACCAGCAGTATGTAAATAAATTGTCTAGATGACAGAAACATAAGTATAAAATGGCCAGGAAAGGATATTGGCTCACCAAGACAAGGAGTTGCAGTTAGAATTTCCTTCCATATTATTTTTCCCTTTTAGGTGGCTTGGCTCAACCTGTGCTACTCTTCTTGGCCTTGCTCCTTGTCAATGAAACTATTTGTTAGCAAACTCTCCAGTCATGGACCTGGGCCTGACATGGACTCATGTTATTCCGTTTTTTAATCACCAAAGAAAATACTCAGAGGATGTAAATCTGCAAGAAAGAGAGATCTACTCTCTAGAGACTTGAAGTTGGACTTATGGTTTTTGAGATGTGAGGTTAGAAACCCTTTAGAGAGAGAGAGATAATGCATACTATGTCTAGATCATAAAAAACATTAGAATACTTTGAATAGATTTTGAGGAGACAAGCAACCCTGACTATAAAGTTTGGTCTAGAGGATGCTTTTAGGTGTTCACTTGAGACAAAGGCAAGGGTAGAGTCAAGGGTAGACTTTTGCTACCCTTACCCTTACCCTTACCCTTACCCCTATTCTGGGGGTATACCCCACCCCTGGTGGGTTCTACCTATGGAAAATTTGTTGCCAAGTGCTTCAGATAAGGTATTGGCTATAACTAAATATAACTTCCTGCCACTGATCTGCTATGTTTATTTTAGATCTTGTCTTGCTGAGGTAATAATCTTTGTCTATACAGGTGTGATCATAATCACGTCAAAACATCTGAGGGGGCACAATATATGTGTATCATAACTTTACCCATGCAATTGCACACGTCAATGAAGACATGGGAGAGACGTCTGATCGATCCATAGGAAAGTCTATATCATCACTGATGATTAGATAATTGACTAGGATTATCGATATGCCGCTCCTCGCACTAAGGTCACGAATTTTCATCTCGATCGCATCATAAATGTTGCCTAAATTCCAATATTCACTACCGCATAACAATCCCAGGTTAATCATATCTATTCCCTCCTGGCGTCAAAATTTTAACTGTGCCTATGCTCATAGGCATATCAGTCTTGGACCTCAGGCTCCTTCATTGAAAAAACCCTTCATCAACCCTCGAAATTTGATGAACCGAAAAGCCAGAATCGTTTACGCAGTTGGTCGAACGGAAGTCAGGAATACGGATTCAATCTGTGGGAAACCGACAGCCCGGTTCTGAACCGATTTCGGTTCCGTGAAACAACGATTTATTGTCTCACATTTGAAGACTTACGATAGCAGTCTTCGTAGTGCACGTGCTAGATCATTCTGCATATTTCAGAGATGAAAAAAAATCTCTGATTTCATAGCATTTTCATGATCAGCCCGTCTATTGGGCAAGGGATAGAGATAATGATTTCTCATTGGATATCAAATGATTGAGGCCGTAGTCCAGAAAAATTGGAGGTCACATCATTTTCACTAACAGAAATGTAATTGCCGATCACCGTGCACAATGCACATAGGCCATTGGGTGACATGGAAGTCCTGTCAAATGGTGATATGTCACCGTGTGCTGAACTGAAGATTCTATATGCTGATCGAGTTCTCGACAAGACACTATATATTGGTTAAGTAAACATTTCTTCAAAACACTACGATGACTGCGGAATAACTCAGTATCAGTAAATGCCTCAGAGTAGTATATCCTCATCATTGATATAGGGAACTTTTGACAACACTGATGGGCTCAGATTATCAAATTCAAAAGGCTGAGGGAGAAGAACTGGTGGGTCTCCGAGCGCTCTGATACAACGAATATAGTATTCTGCCGGTCCGTATATTCTACGTCTAAAACCGCTTCAAGGTTTTCGACCATCATAGCAGAGAGCGAACTGTGGTTCCGGCGGCCCGCCTTGCAACGCATTGATAGATAATTATAGAATTATTGAGCCCTCTAGTCGGTAATATAGTATCTTCTGTCACAAAGCTCGAACGAAACAGACTCATAATAATTTTCGGCCTTGATGTGGCGTCCCCTCTTGGAAATGGGTGGAACTGAGCATCGCAAGCATAGGTAGTCTGATGTCTCTCAGATTTTGTGAGAGGTGAATGGAATTTGATATCTAACCAGCGCGTGTTGGTGTCCGCCTTTTGCAGTTGCCTACATGATACAAGCGGGAAGCACAGGATCGGAATTACATTGCTTACTAATCTGTCATTTATTATTATTAGAATTCACATTCAAACCTTTATGCTCAAAAAATAAAATGGCTATCCAAGCTCCAAGCTTTCAATGAGATTCAAAAGATCTTCTGGATTGCGTTTTATTCTATTTACAGCTGCATAGATATTGGACTTGGTTGGATAGCAGAGAAACCATCCCAGTCCTTAATTCACAGGAATCTCATCCCATCTAATCTTCTAGTGTCTCAATCATTGGCACCTCATCCTTGAGCATTCGTATTGAGTCCTTTATGAAGAAAAGGTAAAGACTTTGATTTAGATTCAAATTTAAGTCCACAACTCCGGTCAAGAGACGCGTCCAGTAATGAGAGATTATTTAGGGGCATAGCTCCAACGCCTTTTATATCTGCTTCAACCACATGTCTCTACCCCTCGACAAAACAGAATATCTGAGAGAGATGGAACGACAGAACATGACGACAAACTAGACTATGATGATGATGATTGAGTGCACAACACTATGAGAGAACTATAATGCTCTCGTACTTGAAGTGGTATGTCCCATCATTCTAGTCTCCACAAAATAAGAAAATAGCTTCCGTGAAGAAAAGCCACCCTAGAATACTGTTGGGCTATCTTACGCTCCAGACTGCCTAAACGAAAATGAATTTCAGGATCAAGCTAAATGCTATGAGACTTGATAATAAAAGGATTTTCTGATTGAGACGACTGGCCAACAGAGGACGTTCCATCATGTCGTCTCAAAGATGATGCCACTTTCCTAAAGGTACTAGAACTGATATAATACGACTTAAGAAACCTTTAGACGTTGCGAGGATAATTCCTGAGGGCAATCCAAGAGCTGGATTATCACCAGTACGACTAGAGGTTTTTCTCTGCCGCCGCAATTGCCACATCTATCGCTACAAATCCCTTGATGTCACACCTACCTGGTGTGATGTATTTTCTTCTATTCTACGCAAGCTCGGTGCTTGGTATAATATAAGCTTATTTACCACGCGTCGGGCAGCATTAACGCCGATGATTTCACTGATCTACCGGCAATGGCGCGGTCCGGATTCGATTTACAAACGAGTACCCTCAACGTTAAGACCGATAGTAGACTGCTATCTAGATATCATGTCTGATGTATACCTATACAACTTTTTCAACTGTCAACCTGTCTCCCAAGAGAACATCACCTGAGTAGGCTTCTCATTGTGATTCTTCCTTCTGGTAGCGGACACTGAATCGATCACGAAGTTCCGAAGCTTTCCGATGAGCTTTGGGTAAATATATCACCCTCCACATCCGCGAGATTCAGGAATATTGTTGAAACATGAAGCCCAACACGAAATTCCTGTCTGGTGATCCAGCCTTTACTCAAATGAGATAAGATCGCATCGCAATTTTGTGCTTTTGAACACGGTTCATTCGAATAGACAGGTTCATCGAAACTTCCTCAACTTTCTGAATGAAGTTCATCTATCAGTTCATCTATCGTCCCGATGATATAGACAGAACATAAAATTATAATGACATCATAATGACACGACCAAATAATTCATGGAACACATTCATACATCATGTATACTTCTCAACTGATTGTAGACAGTTATGCATTTGAGAGGACTGCCAGCATGTGGGAAAGCTTGCCTGAACTCAGTCACCAAGACGTGCAACCAGAACAGCGTATCTCAGAACACGTCGCCAAGTAATGAGCATGATGATCATGGTCACGATTAATGCCGCAGCCACTTCATTTTTCGCTTCATTTTCTCCTCCTGTACCCTCATTTTCCTCTTCTGCGTATCACTCACGTTGCCCTCTTCCTTCTCAAGTCGGATCATATAGTCACTGATACATCTCGCCATCTTTCTCTGGATCATTGTTCTAGAATCAACTCCCGAAACAATGTCACCTGGTCGCATTTCCCACTCTAGATCAAAACCCCAACCTTGGATCCCAAGTGGGCATTGACTCTGCAGTAGCTGTTCATCAACCACTGGACGAGGAGCACGGTCCTGATGTAGAGCTTGGGCCTCTGATGCGGCGATAAGACCTCCTTCTGAACGCCACCATCTGACAAAGTACTCGGCCGCTCGAGATAGGTCCATTTCACCACCACTCCTGATCATGCCCATACGCCGTGCCAACAATGGCAAAAATTCCTGCAAGTCGGCGATAGGTGCCGACCCAGGTGGGAGCACGTGAAGATAGGCAGGCACTAAAATAAAAGAGAAAAAACCGATTGAGGTGATCAAATACCCAGCAAGTCTGCCTTGAGAACAGAGTTTTGAAATAGCTTACAAATGGGATTCAGCATATTCATCCTATAGAGCAAATACGCCGCAAGAGCTTCCATGTCATATAATCCTTCTTTGATCCCCGCTGTTTGCTTTGGTGAGCTTTGGCACGATTGGTCTCATGAATACAGAAGGGGAGAATGCGATGGAATTTTACGTACCTATCAATGCTAACTTGACTCCTCTCTCGGCACCTTCCGCGCCACGGCCCAGGAAAGGTGGCATAACCCCCGGACTATCATAAGCATACACAAGAGGATCGATAGATAGTCTCAATCGAGTCGATAGCGATTGCGTCATGCCTGGATTCCCTGAGGTTTGGAAAGCTTTTGGTGTTCCTTAATTTAATTGAAGATGGAACAACAAGTCAGTTATGCAATGATGATCAAGCAATGTAGGGTACTGACGTCCTTTAATGCCCGTGTTGCGAAGAGCATTGAGCAGCGTTGACTTGCCGACGTTGGGCAAACCAATAACAAGAACGTTGAGCTCCAGAGCATATGGATGCTCCTTGGCTATATCTGGATCGAAGCGGATCAGTATCTGGACCAAGGAACCAACGAGGTGATTTGATAGAAGTGCAACATACTGACTAGCATCTCGCTCAGAATGTGAACATCCCGCGGTCGATACCACGATGCGAACAATATACGTTGCTCGGGAAACCTTGAAAGCATCGCTTGACGGAAAGGCTATTGATCATGCTTTGAGTCGAGAATCTCTTTATATTATGGATTGCTTCACAAACCTCCATACCCCACTCAGGAACAAGATCACGTTTATTCAGTACAACTATGTGTTCGCAAGCTTGTGTCTTTACGATACGCCGGCCGGGAGTCTGTGGGTCCCAGCCACGCTCCGTCCTCCACCTCAGTAGCGCACCTAAAATCAAAATTTAGCGATTTTTCTAAAGGAAAGAAAAGCTCAGGCAATATGGGAAACCGACGTGGCGTATACTGTTGAAATAGAGCATGTTTGCTTTCGCCGGAGTACATACAAGAACTCATGTCCTACCTTCCAAGCTCCGATTTATGCTCGTCAAAGGGAGACGAGAGTCCCGAATCTCGAGAACGACATCTGTGCGGGCAAGCAAGGATGGCAGCATCCGCACAAACTTGGACATGTGCCCAGGAAACCATGAAGGTGGTACAGGCAGAGGAGGTATCTGGAGGCGTGCAAGAGCCATTTTAAAGTTGCTGAGGAATAGCTGAAATGTCTCAAAAACTCTACAAAACGATGCGGCTGAACAGTGGAGGTAGTTTTTTCAGCATTATTGGATATTTGATGGTGTTTTCCCGAGGAATCTCGGCATCTCCCCCAACTCAATCACCACACGCATAGATGTGGCACAATGCCCACATGGACGCCGAGAATCGTTTGAAACATAGAAATAATCCTGTTGCGATAACAAGGCGAAACAAGGGTTAAACTATTTTAATGAAACAAAAACATTGATTGGTTCCGAATAGGCAGTTTGAGCGTGAGACCTTCTGCTATCCAATGTCACTATGCTACCCATGGACAAGGACAATGACCTAAATGAACATGTGGAGATAGCAAACAATAGATGGAGTGGCACTAATTGATCTTCATCAATAGCTCAGATCATCGTTAACCAGAAACACAAACTGAACCGGCCAAGAATGCCTAATAACGATTAAAGATGACGAAGATCAGAAAACAACCGTAGATGAATTGATTAAGACAACAGCAAAGGGAGCACAACACTGCAGAGGAAGATCCAAATACAGCCACGGAGACGGCAGGTTGTATTCCTATTGACAATAGTGATGACGACGGCGCTGACAGTTAGCCCAGAGGTTCGGAGTTGAGGCCGATAACATCAGCAGGCAGCTAGGATGATTGCCACAAAAAAATTAGAAATTATGTACCGTTGAATGAGTTTACTTCATACCCAGGTATCTGTGCCAACACTGATGGCGTCAAAGTTCTTCCCGCTCCTCGTTCTACGGTCTTGGAACACCAAGACAGCATCAAGGTTGATGAGTTTATCAGAAGGAGTGGGTGAACCCTCAACCCATCCTTTCCATCCTTTCTTGTGCGCGACGCGCTTCTTCCGCTTCTTCTTCTTCTTAGGTCGTTCCGTCTCCTCAATATCCTCATCATCAGCTGGCGTCCGTGGTCTCTTAGAGGACGTGCGGGATGTTGAAACCGAGATAGAACGCCCACGCCGTGGTCTCTTAGAGGGCCTGTGGGATGTTGAGGATGAGCTAGATGTCGGGGTATCAGATGGAAGACGGGCTGGCAAGTATCCAGGCGGAGGAGTGACAGAAACAGAACGTTCCACTGGCATGAGCTGAATATTGGGTCGTCCTTGACGAGCAGTCCAAAAAGTCTTTTTCTTTCTGGGCTCTTGCTGAACCGGCTGAGGTTTTGAGGAGGAGGCGATGGGTGGCGCAGATTGGGGAACGGTGAGGTCAATTAAAGTATCGCGCCTTGGGGAAGCATCAGGTCGCTTCCTAGAGTCCTTCCTCTTCTTGGCCTTGCGCATTTCCTCCTTTGCTTCGACTTCTTTGTTAGGGCCGACGCCGTTGAGGAGGGACGTGAGGACGTCGCGCTCGGGTGAGGGGTCAAAGTAGCCAGCAAAGACCGATGTAGCAGTACGACGTTTATGAGGGAGCCTGAGATGGGGGAGGAAACCAGGCATGGGGGAGGGGAGGAGATTGTATGGTGGAGTAGTGGTGGTGTGGAAGCAATATATAGCGGATTTACGGCATCTAGGCAAATGCATCAACAAACAGCTCCCTTCTCCCGGCACGTGCACAGGAACCTAGCCTGGGACTTAGATCGCAGATCTATCTCCACAGCAGTCTCCCACATCCTCTTGTTCGTTTTAATTCTTGTTCAATGCTTACACAGCACAGGGTCTTTCTCCGCGAAAGCCTAGCCTTCTCTGGTAACATGCTTTTCACACCCTCTAACTTTGATCAGCTAATCAGTCCTCCATGCACCGGCACCTTATTAGCCTTAGCTCGGGACTTTCCCGGTTCCCTTACCAGTATTTTTTTCCCAACCGGCCGATTGGCCGTCAAGTGACCTCTCTGAATACAAAAGATTAAAGTTCATTCAGGTAGTCACAGTTGCACCCTAAATTAGGGATCCACCTTCATCTGACAAATATGATCCTGGGTAATGGAAGAATCCCATCTTCAGATTTCTCTACTCTTTTACGCCATTGTATCGACTGTGTACCTTCCCTGCCGATTTATCGGAATTTCGATATATCTTTTTGTCAGCATATGTCACGGTACTTTATCAGCCATCAGTACTTCCATTGCAAACGTCTAGTCTTCTCTAAATCGGTTTAGTCCAAATTTTAGAACAGTCTGATATCTGATGCTCATTCTCTCCACCCAACAAGCATGTCTATCAGATGGCGAGAAAGAAAATGTCTCTACCGTGAGATCATGCCAAAGTGGGGTGGGTGAAAAAAATTTTCCCAGAGCAATCCCAGAGTAATCCCGGAACGTTCGGCGACTAGTCATCTGCCCTTGACTCGACGTCCAATCTGAGTCGACAAATAACAATATACCCCTTGGTCCGCCATACAAGTACAGACAACCGCAGCAGTTCTACTGACATTGAACACTCCTAAACCGAACAACAGAGTACCGCTTTGGCTTCACGACTAACTGTTGTACTTTAATACCGGTTTCAGTGCCCTGTAATAATGTCC
>Ga0153924_1000136_pt1 | contig 49545 bp, 34 predicted proteins | sample TSNJ008MetaG_FD_104709 | JGI IMG/M metagenome (GOLD analysis project Ga0153924, IMG submission 104709) | Attine ant fungus gardens microbial communities from New Jersey, USA - TSNJ008 MetaG | ecosystem: Host-associated > Fungi > Mycelium > Unclassified | place: USA: New Jersey, Wharton State...
ACGGAAAGGTTAATTAAATTAATTTCATCATTCAATTTCATTAATAATTGCTTTTGAATGAATCATTTAATTCCCAATGGAATCTCCTCCTTATAAGTTAGCTTATAAATAAGGTGTTTGTTTCTGTGTTGTCATTATTATATATCAATTGCTCTTATATGTCAACCTTAATTTATTATATTTTAATATTAATTTTTATATGTTTTATTTGTTATGAATTATCTGAATTTTTAACCATTGATAATTCATCTAAAATTCCAATTTATTATTACAGTTGAGCCATCAAATTTACTCTGTAACAATTTATTTCAAGTAAGGATTGCATTTCCTAAATTGTAACTATATAATAACATCATATTTGACTTTAAAAAACCCAAAAAAATATATAAAGAGGTAGGATAGATGAAGAAAAAAGTTGTAGTAGCACTGGGACACAATGCACTTGGTACCACTTTCCCGGAACAAAAAATTGCGGTAAAAAGATCCGCTGCTGTTCTGGCAGAATTGACAGAAAACGGATACCAGCTGATCATCTCACACAGTAATGCACCGCAAGTAGGCATGATCCATACTGCCATGAATGAATTTGGAAAAGCACACCAGGATTATACGGTAGCACCTATGTCCGTCTGTTCAGCCATGAGTCAGGGCTACATCGGATACGACCTGCAGAATGCTATTCGTTCAGAATTACTCAAACGCGGTATTTATAAAACAGTCAGTACGATCCTGACCCAGGTACTAGTGGATCCATATGACGATGCATTTTATCATCCTGTGAAAGTCATTGGACGTTATATGACTGCCAAAGAAGCGGAAGAAGAAGAACAAAAAGGCAACCACGTAATCGAAGAGCCGGGGAAGGGCTTCCGCCGTACTGTATCTGCCCCGAGACCAAAGGATATTATCGAAATTAATGCCATCAGGGCACTGGTGGATGCCGGCCAGCTGGTAATTGCCTGCGGCGGCGGCGGAATTCCGGTGCTTGCGCAGGGCAGTGAATTAAAAGGAGCCAGCGCAATCATCGAAAAAGATTATGCCAGCGGTAAACTTGCGGAACTCATAGATGCCGATATACTGCTGATCCTGACCAATGACGATAAAGTATATATAAACCACATGTCGGACTCTCCTATTCCGCTTAATAAGATTACAACCGCTGAAGCAAAAGCATATATTGCCGACAAACAGTTTGGAGAAACAGCCATGCTGCCAAAGATTCAGGCCTCTGTTGATTTTATAGAATCAGGCACAAACCGTAAAGCGATTATCACGAACCTGGAAAATGTGATGGATGCGGTTTCCGGTAAGGCGGGGACGGTTATTGTTGATTTTTAGGAGGTTGTGAGTGTGGAAAAGAGTAGAACCAGCTTTGGTCGAAAACCTTGGCTTGAGGGAAAGATTGGAACAATGGTGCCGGACTGCATAGAGCGAGGATAGCGTTTTCTTATTTCGCTAGTGTGTTCCAATCTTTCCCTCTTTCATGACTTCCCCATCCAAAGCGTCCGATTCCCCATCCCATTCATTCCACCAAAAGCTGCAAAACAAACGTCGCACCTCCTCCCAGCGTATCCCTGACCCGGATTTTACCTCTATGCAGCCTTACAATCTCTTCTGCAATACACAATCCCAGTCCAAAATGCTTCTTTTGCGTATGACTTTTATCACTGCGATAGAAACGCTCAAAAATATGTTCCTTGTCTTTATCCGGTATCCCTGGCCCATTATCAATGACGCTGATTGTAATTTTTCCGTTTTCTTCCCTTATCTTCATTACCACTGTTCCATATTCCGGCGTATAGCTGACTGCATTATCCAGCAAAATTGATAATACCTGTTCCATACGCACTCTGTCGCAAATGCATTTCGAAATCACACCCGGTGGTAAATCAACACTTAATTTGATTTTTTGTCTTTCTGCTATAGACTCAAACTTTTCATAGAGTTCTAAAAGCAAGGTATCCATTTCTACCTTTTCCAAATTCAAATTCCAGGAATGATTATCCGCACTGGCAAGCAGTAATAAATCATTCACCAACCTGGACATTCGCAAGCCTTCAGACTGAATGGTCTGGGTGAAGCGTTCCTGTTCTTTTGCATCTGCTTTTTTAAGTGCAGATAAATTCGATAAAATAACGGCCAGCGGCGTTCGCAATTCATGGGAAGCAGATGCTATGAACTGGTTTTGCTGTTCTCTGTTCTTTTTTATTGGTGTTATCATAATAGCTGTAAAAAAATAAGAAAATATACCAAGCAGAAGGACTGCAATTACATTAACGGTGCCGAATAATATCCGCTGTTGTGTAATCTGGGCTTTCTGTGGTGCCAATGGATAGACAATAAATACACCTATATAACCATCTGACTTTGATATCTTAGAACAAAAGACATAATAATCATTTTTTTGCTCATCCGTCATAGAAAAATCATAGGACTGCGATAATACTTTAGATTTTATATTATTATCAAAAGAAAAATCATATAACTCCTGCGCCTTATTATAAGCAAGCTCTATTAATGCCGTTTTACTCTTATCATTTTTTAAATGGTCTAATAAAATTTCCGTTCCATTATTTGATAAATGTATCAGATACTTCCCGCCATTTTCCATCCTGGAGATCCATTCATAGGATATTATGGACTGGTTTTCCAGGCTTGTCATCATAGTCCTGGATTCATTTAAAAAGGTAGCATATCCGTTCTCTTTTATCCTTGATTCAGAGATATATAAATAAGCAAAAGACATGATTACTAAAATAATACCTGTGATCAGTATACAAAAGAATGTCATCTGTCTATGCAGTTTTTTAAACATATTAAAATGGCCCCCCATTTTCCAAACGGTAGCCAATTCCCCGTATTGTTTTAATAACCAGGCAGCTGTCTACTGTTTTTAACCGTCTTCTTAAAAAATGAATATAATTATCCAGATTTCCATCCTCTACATCTGCGCCGGGTCCCCATACACGTGACAGTATTACTTCTCTTGGTAAGACCTGATCAGGATTTCTTATAAATAACTCCATTAAATCAGCTTCTCTTTTAGAAAGCGTGCAGGACATTTTTTCTTTTGCTAATTGCTTGTTTGCATCATAAAAAGTGATATCGCCAAAAGCAAGGGATTTGTTACCGTCCCATTGTTTCGGGCGCCTGTTGATGCACCGGATGCGTGCCATGAGTTCTTCAAAAGCAAAAGGCTTCACGATATAATCATCGGCTCCGGAATCCAGCCCTTCAATTTTATCATTTAATCCGCCAAGGGCTGTGATCAATATAACAGGAGTGGAAATATGCTCCTGCCGCATTTTTTCTAACACTTGAATTCCATCTGTACCGGGCAGCATACGGTCCAGCAGGATCAGGTCATGTATCTGTTGCTCAGTCCAGTGCAGACCGTCATCTCCGTCAAAACAGGTATCTACGGTAAAGCCCTCTTTCTCTAATTGAAACGCAAGGGAATCACTTAAATTCCTGTCATCTTCTACTAATAAAATCCGCATATTCATTCATCCTCTCTGCAAAAACATCTATTGATGATGACATTATAACAAAGCCCACTGTTTCAATCAAACTTTTTTCTAATAAAATAATATCAATGCTTAATTTTGTGAAAATCCTATGAACTTTTCAGGAATCGGTTTGTTTTAGAGATTATTTAGAGATTAGCATGATATTCTCAAAAAGAAATAGGAGTTGTGGCGGAATCGTCATGAACATTCAAATACAAGGAGGAGCAAAATGAAACAATTAAAAATGATGGCAGCTTATGTACTCGTCTTTTCGATATTGCTGACCGCATGTGCAAAAGGTAAGTCAAATGAAACAACTGATGCTTCGAGTGCTAAAAATGGACTGACAGAAAATGCTACCGGCAGATATGTAGAAAAGGAATATGAACTGCCGCAGGATGTAGGAGCCGTATTTAAAATCAAAAAACTCCCTGACAAAACGTTACGCCTGATCGGATACACGGCAGTGTATGAATCATCCGACAATGGCGCAACATGGGAGAAAGCTGCCGTGCAACCGGCTATTTATGAGGCATTGGCTGCTCATGAATCCAATTTTCTGCTGGCTGCAAATATGGATGAAAATGGAAATATGTTTTTTATCTATATGAACGAATCTTACAAAGCAGTCTATCTGTATGTTGATTCTGACAACAATCAAAAAGAATTGAACATCACGCTGCCGGAACTTGACCTTATTGGCAGTTCAAGAACCATAGTAGTTGACAATATGGATACGGAAAATGCGAATGCTGATGAGGATCAGGATACACAGGCAGAAACCGAGGCAATGGTAAACGATACATCAATCGGTAATACTCTTATGGAAGTAAAATTTACACAGGACGGAAAGCTTCTGGGAAAGGATACTATAAATAGTATTTACCTGATCGATCCGGCTACCGGAGAAATCAACTATACTTTTGAAAATGAATCCTATAATTATAGCGGTAACTTTGCATCTGTTGGCAATAGGCTGCTTTTACCCCATCAGAAAGGGGTAGATATTTATGATTTAACGAATGGTCAATTACTGGATCCGGAAACGGCACTGAATGATTATTTTAGTACAGGGGCCGAATCTGACAGTTCCATCAATACGGATACTTATTTTTCATCAGGCAGCAGTGAATTTTTAATGATTTCGTCCGGTGATAAAACAATTTATTTCTGTGACAGATCGGGACTGTATCGCTATACTTTAGAAACCAGCGCTGTAGAGTCTGTCATAAATGGCTCCTTAACATCTATGTCTAATCAGGAATACTATTTTCAGGATATGATATACCAGGAGGATGATACGTTTTTAATAGTTTATACGGATATGAATAATAACATGAAATTAATGCATTATGAGTATTCTGATCAGGCAGCTACCGTACCTACCGAAGAACTCACCATATACAGCCTGGAAGATAATCAGAATATCCGGCAGGCAATTTCTAAATTTCAGTCTGGTAATCCGGATATTTATGTGAATTTTGAAATCGGAATGTCTGGTGAAGACGCAGCTACCGTATCTGATGCAATCACCGCATTGAATACCCGTATCATGGCAGGAAATGGACCGGATATCATTGTCCTGGATGGTATGCCGACAGATTCCTATACTGAAAAAGGCTTGCTTGCTGATCTAAGTGATACAATCAAACAAACTTCCAAAGAAGATCAATTGTTCAAAAAGATTATTTATTCCAAACAAACAGAGGATGGACTATATGCGATTCCAACCAGATTCGCCGTACCAGTCATATATGGTGAAAAAGAAACCCTTTCCGGTATTACCAGTTTATCTTCTCTTGCCGATACCGTAAAATCCATACGGGAAAGTAACTCCAAAATAAAAAGCATTTTAGGAATGTATTCACCTGAGACTTTGACAAAGCTTCTATTGTATACCTCCTCTCCGGCAATTATGGCAGCAGATGGAACAATGAATGAACCGGTATTGAAAGAATTCCTTACACAGGTGAAAAGCATCTATGATGAAAACACTGCCGGCTCCGGCACAGATGGAGCGGAAACGTCGATCTCCGATGTCGGCTTTCTCGGAACACTGATTTTCATGCTTTCTAAATACCAGAAGTTAGGCATTGGAAATGTAAGTAAAATAACCGATTTGAACTCCTTATTCTCTGCTTTGGAAGAAAAAGACCTGGATTACCGGTTACTAAACACGCTATCGGATCATGTCTATATTCCCATGGATACCGTTGGGATAAATGCAAAAAGCAAAATGATGGAGGAAAGTAAAGCATTTGTAAAAGCGCTGCTTTCCAAGGATTTTCAAAAAGTGGACCTGTCCGGCGGTTTCCCTGTGAATTTAACCGCATATGAAGAAAACTGCCGGGACTCAATAGAATCCGCTGATAAATCAGCAGAGATGCTTTCCTATGATATTGAAGATGATGAGGGTAATGTAACCTCCTCCGGTATTCTGCGCATAAGGCCTGGTACAGAACAGGAATATGAAGCATTTAAGGAATCCTATTTATCACTGGAAACGGCAGCTGTAACTAATGACATTATAATAGATGCCATCGTACAGGGCGCTGCAAAATGCCTCTCCGGCAGTTCCTCTGTAGAGGATGCCGTCAGCAGTATCATGCAGTCTGTAAACCTGTACTTATCAGAGTAAAACCAGAACAGGAAATATGAAATGAGATTGAAAAGAAAAAAAATATATCCATATACAGGCTTGCTGTTTATACTGCCCAGCCTGGCAGGCGTATCGGTCTTTGTATTGATTCCATTTGCAGATGTGGTACGGAGATCCTTTTTAGAAGCGGTAAGTGAACAATGGGTTGGTTTAAAAAATTATATGGCGGTATTTCAGAATCCGGCCTTTCAGTTGGCAGCAGTAAATACACTGCGTTTTATAGGGGTATGTATGCCTTTATTAATCCTGCTCTCCCTATTGATCAGCGTATTTCTGCATAAGCAGTTAAAATATGGATACTTCCTGAAAATGGCCTATTTGATACCCATGGCGATCCCGGTTGCCTCTGTAGTCCTTTTGTGGCAGATTTTGTTTCATGAGCAGGGCATGCTGAACGGGTTACTTGCAATGATCGGTATTTCACCCATTGACTGGATGCAATCGGAGTATGCCTTTGGTGTACTGGTGTTTAGTTATATATGGAAGAATGTGGGGTATGATATCGTTCTATGGATGGCAGGGCTTTCTTCCATCCCAGCCGACATTTATGAAGCTGCTAAAGTTGACGGCGCCGGTGAATGGAACATTTTTTGGAAGATCACTCTTCCCAATCTTCTGCCGATATCCGCTGTAATCACGGTTTTGTCCCTGCTGAATTCTTTTAAAGTATTCCGTGAAGCTTACCTGGTGGCGGGCAGTTACCCACATGAAAGCATGTATTTATTACAGCATTTATTTAATAACTGGTATCGGGAATTATCTTTGGATAAACTGACCGCAGCGGCAGTCGTTATGGCACTTGTAATCACGCTGTTTGTAATATGGCTGCAAAAGGGAAGTGAGGCGATGGACGAATGAGAAAGAAGCTTATTTTTGTTTTGCTTATAATCCTGGCTGTCATTGTCTGCTACCCTATTGTGTTCCTGCTCTCCGGCTCTGTCATGAGTATGGGCGAATTGAAAAATGCATTGCTGCCGATGATGACAGAAGGTTCTGAGAATTTTGTCGCCTGGAGGATCATCCCGATGTATCCCACGTTAAAATATTATGTGGAGTTGCTTTTGGATACTCCTGAATTTTTTACTATGTTCTGGAACTCGGTAAAGCTTACGTTTTGCATTTTAGTAATTCAGTTAGGGGTCGGTATACCGGCTGCCTGGGGATTTGCACGGTATGAATTTCCATGTAAGAAGTTATTGTTTACGGTTTATATCGTTCTTATGATGATGCCATTTCAGGTGACTATGCTGTCCAGCTATCTGGTTCTGGACCGTTTTCATCTTATGGATACACATCTTGCCGTTATTTTGCCGGCCGGTTTTTCCACTTTTCCGGTTTTTATCATGTATCGGTTTTTCAAGGGGATACCGAAGGCAATTATGGAAGCTGCGCAAATCGATGGAGCAAATGCAGTACAGAATTATATTTATATCGGACTGCCTCTTGGCAGTGCCGGTATCATATCTGCCATGGTACTTGGATTTTTGGAATATTGGAATTTAATTGAGCAGCCGCTCACATTTTTAAATACACAAACCCTTTGGCCGTTATCCCTGTATCTGCCGGAAATCTCCCTTGAAAATGCAGGAATTGCTTTTGTATCATCCGTAGTAACGCTGGTTCCGGCAGTGCTTGTATTTTTAAGCGGGCAGGATTACCTGGAACAGGGAATTGTGGCTGCTGCGGTGAAGGAATAGTCAAATACAAACATGCGCCTGGCTCATTGCTCGCGGAAATGAGCAGGTTATGCAGAGATTGGAGGTATGACGGATGGAAGCAGTAATCAAAAAATTGATGAATTATAAATTTAAAAATAACAGTAAAATTTCTGTCAGGGAAACTGCCGTAAAAGGGATTGCAGGTTTCTTTGCGCTAATGCTGGTCTTTACTTTTCTTTCCAGGGCTGCAAACGCAATGACCCTTGCCCGGGTGACCACAGATTCTGTACAGAAAAGAACTCTTGACCATAGCGTTACCAAGCAGGGGACTATTTTGGAAAACGGCAAACAGGCAGTATATACCGTTTCAGGGCTGAAAATAAAATCAGTGAATGTAAATATAGGGGACAGCGTTATACAGGGTGATACATTGATGGAATTGGAAACAGGTGATTTAGGGGAAAAGATAACGGAACTGAAAAATACCATTACATTACTGGAATTGGAGCTGGAAACGTTGCAGCATAATGCTTCCATATCGGACAGTGAAACAGCGAAAGATCTTGCCAGAGCCAAAGAGGATTATAAGAGTGCCGTGTCGCAGGGAAATACGGCGGTTACAAGGGCTTATGAAACTATGATCCGGGCAAAAGAAGCTCTTGAGAATTTTAAAAACAGCAGATCCGCCGCCCAAGGTTCAAACAACGATGCCGTTTACAAAACACTTGAATCTGCCTGTACGCAATGTAAAAAACAATTGAATACCGCCGAAACAGATCTGGAAAAACTAAAAACGGAACTGGAAGATGCCATTGCAGAAGCACAGGACAATGCGCAGATCAACTCGCAATCTCCCCTGTCAAACCGTGAATTAAAAGCAATTGAAAAGCAGACACAAGAGGCATATCAAATAAAATTAGAAAAAGCGAAACAGGCAGTCAGCAATGCGGAGAATGCCTTAGCAAAGGCAGAGGCAGCAATGGCGGAATATCAATCGGCACAGACTGAAAATGCAAACACTGATCTGGATAGTCAGGAAACAGAATTGCAGTCGGCATACAAGTCTGCCATAGAGACTTATGAAGATGCAGTCCTTTCTATGAATAACGCGGTAGAAACAGCCAGCAGAAGCATTGAAGACAAAAACGCCCCGGGTACGCTTACTACGGACGAAGAAATGAAGAAAGCGGAAATCGATTCCAAATATAAAGAGTTAAAAAAAATAAAGATTTTAGATGGGAACGGCGGATTGGTAACTGCTCCGTCAGACGGAGTCGTGACTGATGTTACGGCGGCTACGGGAATGTTTACGGAAGAAAGTGAAGCATTTTTGCTTACCGATACAAGTAAAGGAATGAGATTTACAGCCTCCATCACCAAAGACGAGCAGAAATATATCTCTAAGGGCGATACGGCAGTTCTGACTTTGAATAATGATACGGTTCTGGAAGGTTTAAAGATTTCTTCTATTGTCCAGAATGCACAGGACGGTGAGATGATGGATGTCACAATCCTGCTGGATTATAATGAAAACATAAGCTTTGGAGAATCAGCAGAAGTGAAGGTTAACAAGACCTCCAAAAGTTATTCTACATGTGTTCCTCTTCAGGCTCTGAATCAGGATAATGCCACCTACTATGTACTGGCTATCAAAGAAAAGCAGTCCATATTGGGCACCATAATCGAGGTAGAGAGAATTGACGTCACCCTTCAGGTTAAAAACACGTCTTATGCTGCTCTGACTGACGGAGCACTCACGAGTGATACAAAAGTAGTGATTGACTCCAATAAAACATTACAGCCAGGTGACCGGGTGCGCCTGACCGAAGAATGAGGCGTATGAAAGAGCATATACGGAATCTCTTTATGCTGGGACTGATGATCTTCTGCTTTGGACTAACATTAATATACAGCAGCCGGTTTCAGCAAAAGAATGAAGTCTATATGCTCTATAAAGAAAATGAGTTTATTAACGGGGTAAGGGCAATCCAAATGCAAACATCAGAACGTGAAGAAGCGGTACCAATTTCATTTACAACCTGGGGGGTGCAGGAAGGCATTGAACTGAGAAATAAGAATCTGGAAAGAACTACCCGGGCTGACGCAATCGTTATATGCGGAAGTCCTGCTCTTCTATTGGAATCAAGCGGATATTTAGATATCGATGACAAGAAAGGCTGTTTGATTTCCAGTGATACGGCCTTTGAACTATTTGGCAGCACGGATATCATTGGAAAATCAATCGAATACTCTGAAAGAGAATTTATAATACGTGGTATATTAAAAGACGGAAAGGATACGATCATTCATCAGGCAGACAGTAAAACAGAAGCTGTTATGGATGCCGCAGCCGTTCATATACCGGAAAATAAAACGGCGGAATCCATAATGCAGGTATTCCGGGAGCGGTATGGCATGAAAGGCAATGAAGTGGCAATAGATACTTTTAGCAGATCTGCCAAAACTGCTGCTATGGCACTTCCCCTCTTAATGGGCTGCTGTGTATGTTTTCCTTTATTGAAAAGTGCATACCGGCAAAAGAATTATCCGTTTCTCTGCGGTATCTGTCTTCTGGGAGCAATTCTTTATATGACTCTGTTTCTCTGGATCTGTGAATTCATGTTGGAAATACCGGCGGATATTGTTCCCACTAAATGGTCGGATTTTAACTTCTGGGGAGAGTTGTTCAGCCGAAAAAAAGAGGAATTTATGACTCTCCTGCAAATGGAAATCAGAGAACCGGAAAGAGTGATCTTTGAACCGTTTTTAGAAACTGTTAGATATAGTTTGTTTAGCTGTACTATATATATGTTTTATGTGAGACGCATGAAGATTAATAGTGTTGCTGTGCTGTATGTTTATTCTATGGGCAGCCTGTTCTCTTCCTTTTTATGTGTCCTGGTAAACAGAGGGCAGGCAGAATTCTTAGTTCAAAAGAAAAGCTTATGGTTTTTAGTAATTATTTATCTAACGGGGATGTATATTACAAATACAAATGTAAATACATATATGAAATATTCACCTGAAAAATATTCGCCTGAAAAGTTGAAGTAAGAAAGGGGGGCATATTTTAAAAGCGCGAGTTAATACATGTGGGTCTCAGGACGCCACTGTGGGAAGCATATCGCCTCCCACGGTGGCGTCCTGAGACCACCATATTAACTCAACATTTTTATTGAAACAAAAATATTAAACAGCATATCTCCATTTTTCCAATCTATTTCAAAGATATCTTCAAGCAATTTCAATTGACTAACCAATACGTCCCGGGATATACCCATTACTTTACATGTTGACTCGGAATCCTTTCCATTTAACAAATATATATAAATCAACTCTAATAGTGATGTATTATTTTTTCTGTCATACTCCTGTATCAAAAAAACCACCGGGCTATATATTGTACTTATATCTGCAGTTTCCTTAACGGAATTTAAAAAATACTCAATCCTGATATTGTCGTATCTATATATCTGTCGGTTCTTCCCGCCTTTAAGTCCGTAATTCAGTGCGTTAATGGCTTCCCGATAGTATTTCCGCAATTCTAATAAATTATGAAAACTACTGCTGATACCAGCGTATATTTCGTATCTTAAAAAAAACTCATTCAATTTACTTAATTTTCTTTCAATGCACAGTATTGGGTGATCCGTACTGATAATAAACATGATATAATTCAGGTGTATATAATAACAGTACTCAGCCTGCAATTTCCTAAACAGATCTCTGAAATAGGCCAGGTGAGTACCTGTCTGCTCATATTGGGTTGTATCTACGACGGCTATATATAAATTAGACTTGAGTTCCTCATATAACTCCGCAATTTTCGTTTTTACAATTTCATTGTCTGGTATTTTTCCGTCAATTATTTCATTTAACAGTGTTTCCTGATAAACCCTGTCGATCTTTTGATAAAATTCACTGTTCTGAAGTTCCACAGAAAGAACTTCACATAGCATTTCAATGAGCTTAGCATCCCCTTCCTCAAAAGGTTTCTGACATGCCGTCACGTTTATATTCCCCAACTGTATACCGTCTTTGTCAAAGAGTTTTCCATTTACTCTATCGTATTTCAATTTATCACTTTTCAACAGTGCTACTACATCCGACTGTGCATAAGCCTCAATAAAACATTCCGTATTAAAAAAATCTATTGTCTCGTGTGAAAATGTACCCAGCGTAACGATTTCGTTCCATAGCCAATCATCCGTAACAACGCCTTCCGCACAAGCCAGCATAATATAACTCGTATCAAACATAACAATGGGGTTCCCCAGTATACGATAGGCTTCATTCAGTAAATAATTTACTCCTCTGCCTGTTTGTAGCGATTCAAGCTGTCTTTTTTTTCCATCAAATGTACTTAACATAAAAACTCCTTACATAATTTATTCTTTAATATTTGCTATTATCGCCAATGTATCTCTATGCTTATTATATCTTAATTCATCCTTTTTATTTATAACTGTCTATTTCAAATTTGTCAACAAATATTTCAACTTCAAGCGAGAGGATTATGAAGGTACCTGATTTTGTTACGAATAAATTCTGAACTTATTAAAAATGAATAATAAATCACAAAAATAGATGTCATGTAATTATTTGAATTACACGGCATCTATTTTTTAGAATCAGCCAATGATTGTATGTATTTAATTATCTATCCTGTGTCCCATTTAAATCATATGGGGTCATCTGATAAACATAGTAATTTAACCAATTCGTATACATATTATTTCCATTTGCTCTCCACGTCAGCAATGGCTTATTCTCCGGATTGTCATCCGTATAATAATTTTTCGGAAGCTGAATATCCAGACCTTTATCTTTGTCACGCTTATACTCCTGATCCAATGTGACTCTGTCATATTCCGGGTGTCCCATTACAAAAATCTGCTTACCGTCCTTCGTCATCGTAATTAAGACTCCGGCTTCATCAGACTCTGCCATAATTATCAAATCTTCACATGCGCGTATATCCTCTGCGGGAGATTCGGTATAACGTGAATGGGGTGCCAGGAAAGCATCGTCAAATCCCCGCACGATGGGCTCTTTACGATTAGAGACACGATGCCAGAACAATCCAAACATCTTTTCCTCCAGTGGCTTTTTCTGGATGCCATAATGGTAATAAAGCCCGGCCTGGGCTCCCCAGCACAGATGAATGGTAGATGTCACTTTATGTTTACTCCACTCCATGATCTCTTTTAATTCTTCCCAATAGTCCACCTCTTCAAAATCCAGAAGCTCTATCGGTGCTCCTGTTATGATCAAACCGTCAAATTTTTTGTTTTTTACATCGTGAATACTCTGATAAAATTTGTTAAGATGACTGGTGGATGTATTTTTAGATTCATGACTCAATACCTGTAAAAATGTCACATCAACCTGCAGAGGGGTATTGGACAGAGAGCGCAGCAGCTGCAATTCTGTTTCCTGCTTTAAAGGCATCAAATTTAATATGGCAATCTGGATGGGTCGTATGTCCTGATGCATTGCACGGTTTTCATCCATAACAAATATGTTCTCACGTTCCAGTATTTCTTTCGCCGGCAAATCGCTTTGTATCTTGATCGGCATATTATCTACCCTCTTTCCTGATTTTTGTTATTTTTAGTTACAAATCCAGCTTATAGCTGAACTGTAACTATCTTTATGCTATATACAACGACAATCTTTTTTCATTATATAGCATAACATATTATTATGTTTTATGAAAAGCCTAAAATTATGACACACTTGTCCGCCTGGCAAGGACACAATGTCATTACATCAAAGGCGCCAGTAAACGCAGCACGCGTCCCGCCAGTTGATTGATGATATTCTGTTTCTTATAATCCTCCTGTGTCATCTTCTGACTCTTTGACAACGTATCCTGAAAATCCTTTTCAATCACTGCAACTTCTGCATTCTTATATAACAAGACTGCACATTCAAAGTGCAGGTAAAGGCTTCTGAAATCCAGATTGATCGTTCCGACTACAGCCTTTTCATCATCCGATGTAAATGATTTTGCATGCATAAATCCGGGGGTATATTCATATATCTGCACCCCGGCATCCATAAGTTCATTATAATAGGTTTTTGCCAACACGAAGGCATACCATTTATCCGGAATATGAGGCATTACAATAACGACTTCTACCCCTCTCTTTGCTGCGTAAGTCAGTGCCATCATCATTTCATGATCCAGTATCAAATACGGTGTCATGATATGTACATACTTCTTTGCCGTATATAAAATATCCATATACACCTGTTCACCTACCGGCTCCCCATCCAAAGGGCTGTCCCCATAAGGTATCACAAATCCATCTGTTTTAGCTGCTATCTTCAACTGCGGCACATCCAGATACTTGTCAAAATTTTCCTTCTTACTGTTCTTTTGTACATTCCACATCTCAAGGAACATCAGCGTCATACTTCGTACCGCTTCCCCCTGCAGCATGATTGCCGTATCCTTCCAGTGTCCGAAACGTACCTTACGGTTAATATATTCATCTGCCAGATTGATTCCACCCGTAAAACCAATATGTCCGTCGATCACAACAATTTTACGGTGATCACGGTTATTCTGATGAGTAGAAAGCGCCGGCAAAACAGGGGAAAACACATGACATTCGATACCCATTTTTTCCAATTTCTGCGGATAGTTATACGGTAAAAGTGAAAGAGAACCCATGCCGTCGTACATAAAGCGTACCTCTACCCCTTCCTTTACCTTACGCTTTAGGATATCCAATACCGCATTCCACATAAATCCACGCTCTACAATAAAATATTCCATGAATATAAATTTCTGCGCCATTTCCAATTGCTTTTTCAATTCTTCAAATTTTTCTTCTCCGCATGAAAAATATTTAGCCGATGTATTCTGATATACCGGAAAACCACCGCGCCGATAGACATATTTCGCCATATTTTCCATCCCCAGGCTTTCCCGTTCCAGATTCTGAGAAACAACTTCATTCTGCATCCAATATTTACGGGTTATTTGATGCATACTATTCAATCTTGTATTGATCGACCGGGTTCTCGGCTGCAGTTCCGCAAAAAGGAAAAGCAGCGAACCAAACACCGGCATTGCCAATATCAAAATGACCCATACCATAGAAAATGCCGGGTTTACAGGTCTGTTTATAATATAGATTACCAAAACAACTGCTAATATATTTAACAGCGTGTTTAAATAATATATATACTTATTCAGCCATGCATATCCCAGGTAAAACATTGCCACCTGTAAGATGATTAAAAATACAACAATGGTGGTTCTTCCAAAGATAACTCCGAAGATCCCTTTTTTACCCTTTTTAATTTTTCTGCCAGCTTCTTCTCTTATCCTGGATTCCATATCTCTACTCCAACATTTTAATGAAGTCCTCTTCCGAAAGGATAGGAATACCCAATTCTTTCGCTTTTTTATTTTTTGATGAGTTTGAGGATATTTCATTATTAATCAAAAAATCTGTTTTTGAAGTTACTGATCCGGTAACTTTTCCACCTTTTTCCTCAATCATAGCTTTTATCTCATTTCGATTAGAAAAGTGTTTTACACTCCCGGTGATTACAAAATTCTTTCCTTCTAACTGCTGTTTCACTTCATTGATGGCAGGAGTCTCTATCTCAAGCTCCTTTAGTAAATGATCCAGTATTTCAATATTCTTTTCTTTCTTAAAATATTCTGCAAATATATTCCCCAGCACGTCTCCAATACCATCTACAGCACTTAGTTCTTCCGGGGCGCAATGCCGAAGCCTATTCAAATCATATTCGAAAGCTTTACAAATCATTCTGGCATTTGCGACTCCAATACCCCGAATACCAAGACCATAAATTAACCTTGGAAGCGTGGTTTTTCTGGCTCTTTCAAGACTTGCTATCAGATTCTCATAAGATTTCTCTCCAAAGCCTTCCATTTCAATGATTTCATCACGAAAACGGGAAATCCGAAAAATATCTGCGTACTCCATAATAAAACCGCATGCGATAAATTTTTCCAGAGTAGCTTCCGAAAGCCCTTCAATATTCAACGCATCCCTGCTTACAAATAACGTAAATGACTTGATTTGCTTTGCCTGACACTCATTATTCGTACAATAAAGCGTCTCTACGTCATTTGCGGCACTTATTTTTATATTCCCCTGACAAACCGGGCAATGTTTGGGAATTTTAATCTGATCACTCCTGGTTAGATTTTCTGCGATTTGAGGAATAATCATGTTTGCTTTATATACTTGAATCGTATCACCAATCCCCAACTGCAACGCCTTCATTATGCTAAGATTATGGACGCTGGCACGGCTGACCGTGGAGCCTTCCAACTCCACCGGCTCAAAAATGGCAACCGGATTAATCAATCCTGTCCTGGATGGGCTCCATTCAATGTCTAACAACTGCGTTTCTTTTATCTCATCCACCCACTTAAATGCCAGAGAATCCCGTGGGAATTTAGCAGTACTGCCAAGAGATTGTCCATAGGCAATATTATCATAGATGACCACCAATCCGTCTGAAGGAATATCGTACTCTGCCACACGCTTTGCAAAACCGGTTACTGCTGTCTCTACTTCATCCGACTCTACAGCCTGATATTCTACCACGTCAAACCCTTGTGCAGACAACCACTCAAATTGATTTTCCCTGGAATTTTCAAAATCTATGCCATCCGCTTTTACAAGTGAAAAGGCATAAAATTTAACCCTTCTTCTTGCCGTAATCTCATTATTCAACTGCCTTACCGAACCACTGCACAGATTTCTGGGATTCTTGTATTTTGCCGCCACCTCTTCTATTTCCTCATTGATTTCAGCAAAATCATGATAAGAGATCACGGCCTCTCCCCGCAGTATCAATTCTCCTTTGTATTGAATCGAATAGGGAATGTTTTGAAATACCTTTGCATTATTGGTAACGACTTCCCCTGCTTCACCATTTCCCCTGGTAACTGCCTTTTCCAAATTTCCGTTCCGATAGGTCAGCACCACTGTCAACCCATCCAGCTTCCATGAAATCAAAGCTTTCTGATTTCCAACAAAAGATTTGAGGGCTTCCACATCTTTCGTCTTATCCAATGACAGCATTGTTCTCTCATGGCGCTCCTTTGGAAGTTCCTCTAAAGATTCATAACCTACGCTGGCGGTAGGACTCCCGGCCAGAACGACACCGGTTTCATCTTCCATCTCCTTAAGTTTATCATAAAGTTTATCATATTCAAAATTACTCATCAATTCCCTGTCTTCTTGATAATAAACCTTCCCTGCCTGATTCAGCAATTCAATTAATGCTTTCATACTGTCAATTTTATTACTCATTCTGACCTCTGGCGGCTTTTTTGTCCGCTTCCCCCTGCTTTGTTTTTATTTACAGATTCCTTTGAGGAATCACGAAGTAATTCATACAGCTCTTCCATCTCTCCATCTGTCAAATTCCTGTAAGCCCCCGGATTTAGATTACCTAAATAAATATTCATAATACGCACTCTTTTCAGTCTGATTACTTTATATCCAAAATACTCACACATCTTTCGTATTTGACGGTTCAACCCCTGCGTTAAAATAATACGCATCTTATTCTTACCCATCTTAACAACTCTGCAGGAACGGGTAACCGTATCCATGACCGGAATACCGCCTGCAGCCATCTGCTTCATAAATTCTTCCGTAACCGGCTTATCTACGGTCACTTCATATTCTTTCTCATGATAGTTTCCGGCACGCATAATTTTATTCAAAATATCCCCATTGTTTGTCATTAGAAGCAAACCTTCCGAGTCTTTATCCAGCCTCCCCACATTAAAAACACGCTTAGGATACTCAAGTACATCTTCTACGGTCCGATCTCCCCACCGCTTGTCCGTCGTACACACAACCCCCACCGGCTTATAAAATGCCAGAAGAATCATTTCCCGCTCTTGCCGTAAACACTTTCCATCTACTAAAATTTCCTGTTCCGGGAAAATTTTCATCCCGGTAACGGCTGTCTTTCCATCCACTATTACTCTTCCGTCTTCAATGAAACGGTCTGCTTCCCGTCTGGAACAGACACCAGATTCACTTAAATATTTATTTAAACGAACCTGTATCCCTTCATCTCTCTCTTCAAATTCCCGTTGAAGTTTATTTTTCATACTTATCTTCTCTCTACCTGATTCATTAGACTTAAATATTTAACCCTATCAAGTATATCATTTCTAATAAACTTTTTAAACTAAAAATTATAAATAATTATGTATTTGAGAAAGTCTGATCAGGTTTTAGAATCGGACGCTTTGGACTGGAAGTTATGAAAGAGGTAAAGATTGGAACCATGGCGCCGGTCTGCTTTACCGCTGCGTCTGAGTTTTCTATTTTCCCTGCCCCTGCTCGAACCGGAAAAACCGCTCACAACTCACACCGTTTCCTGATGGAAACGCTGCTCAAACAATGTTCCCCCCCGCCGCAAGGGCTCATTTCCCCTGACCGCAGGACCAGCGAAATAAGAAAACTCTATCCTCGCTCTATGCAGTCCGGCACCATGGTTCCAATCTTTACCTCAAGCCAAGGTTATCGACCAAAGCTGGTTTTTGCTTCGTAGAAGTTATATCTATAATCATTACTTACCGCAAAAAAACGCTCTTATCTTATCATTCGTAAAAAATGTGACGAAGTATGTCTTCAGCCAACAAACTCGGCGTGTGGAAAAGAGTAGAACCACGGTCCGAAGTCGGCATATAGCGAGTCTTGAACTTTCTTATTTCGCTGCCCCTGCGGTCAGGGAAAATGAGCCCTTGTGGCTCAAGCGAACATTGTTTGAGCAGTGTTTTCATCGGAAAACGCTGCGAGTTGTGAGCGGTTTTTCCGTTTCGAGCAGGGGCAGGGAAATTAGAAAGTACAGACGCAGCGGTAAAGCCGACGCAGGACCGTGGTTCTGCTCTTTTCCACACTCACAATCCCCTCTATTCACAATAAATTTTCAACTTCTTCATACTCTCCTGCTCAAAACCAATAAACTCTTCCGCCAATTCATATGACATAGCACTGATCACCGTATTCTCTTTTACCGTCTCTTCCAAACTCCGAATACGTTGAGCCTTATCTTTTACCACCATATCAGCTATATGTCCGGTGCTTACATTAAGTGCCGTGTTTGCCTGTAATGCAGCCCAGCGCCTTGTTCTGTCCAGAATACTGATCGGAGCCGGTATTACTCCCGTGTCCAGCAGACCGTTTGCCGCTTTCTCTTGTATTCTGGAATATTTTGCCGCCTGACGGTTCAAATCCATAACCAATTCTTCATCATAAACTTTCCCTATGAGAGTATGAATATCAAAAAGCGCTTCTTTGCTATTCTTGCATATCTCTTCCAAAACTTCCTGCTCTGATTGTGAAATCATGACACCGACCTCCTATATTCCATTTTTCTTAGGATATGGAAATCAATAGAATTTATGCACTCTGATAGACGTAATTTCCCAGGTATCAAAAAAGGACATTGCCTGCTGACGAAATCTTCGATCTGCAGACAATGCCCTCTTTACTATTTTATTCATTCTCCTGAGTTGAAGTGCTTTCAGTCAAGTACTCACTCTTTACATAGCCTGTAGTTTCACCGTATCTTATCTCTGACCATCCGTTATCCAACTGCTTTACTCTCGTAACAGTCTCGCCTTTATCCAGCATACCGATGACTTCCGCATCCTCTGTCGAATCCGCTCTTACATTTAAGACGTCCATAGCTGTTACTATTTTATTTGTCTGAACACCGGTGTCACTGCTGTCAGGAAGTACACTTTCGGTCTCCGGAGTAGCAAGAGAATCCATCAATTCCTTTAATGACGGGTCATTTGCTTCCGCCTCAGCATATTTTTCCGATACATCCTTAATCAACGCTTTCACGTCACTGTCTGACTTGGTCTGCTCAATATAATTCTTGATGTCCTCATCACTATCCTGGTCTGCAATATATAAGGAACCATCCTCTCCTGTCCGCAGATACAGACAGCTAAGACTGGGAACCAGGGTTTCAATATCAACAACTTTCCCTTCAAAATACACATATGTAACATAAGAACCTTCTTCCAGCCCTTGTTTCGTATATACGGAGATATTATTATAACTCTCGGTATACTCATTGTCCAAAATTTTCTTCTTATCTTTCTCATCCAAAGATTCTACAATTTCATTCAGGGTATCCATATCCTTATTTCCCAGTGCCGTATAATAGGACTGTACTACCGTTAATACCACAGGTTCATCTTTTACTAAATTATTTTCCGGCCTGTCTGACTCTGTCTCATTTGATTCCACGATTACTGACTGCGGGGTTTCACTTTCTGTCCCTTTTGTGCTGCCGCCATCAGACAATCCGCTGATCAGCTTTACTGCAAAAACAGCAACCACAAGGATAATTATAATCGCTAAACCAAGTAAGATATATCTTAGATTATCAGATATCCATTCTCTAAAACTATCCACTTATCCTAACCTCCACTTCTGCAATTTGTTATATGCGTACCTATAAGCTTCACCTGCCTGAGTATTAAAGAAACACATCCGGAGGGATTCGAACCCCCGACACGCGGTACCGGAAACCACTGCTCTATCCCCTGAGCTACGGATGCCTGTTCTAATAAACTCATTGTGAATCAGGCACTTGCCTGTTTCAACAAACTGTTTTAAAATACTATGCTATAATACCACACAATATTGGAATTGTAAAGTGCAACGAGCTCTTACCAAAATACTTCAGACCGTAAAACAGATAGAAATATTGATTTTAACTTGCATTTTTTTAATTTTAAGTTACAATAAAAGAGGTTATTTAATATGCAATATAAATAAGAAAGTATAAATGAGGAGAAAACATGATTAGTGCTAATAATGTAACATTACGAATCGGTAAAAAAGCATTGTTTGAGGATGTAAATATTAAATTTACCGAAGGAAACTGCTATGGATTGATTGGTGCCAATGGTGCCGGAAAATCTACATTTTTAAAAATATTGTCCGGTAAGATTGAAACTACCAAAGGTGATATTGTGATCACACCCGGTCAGCGTCTTTCCTTTCTGCAGCAGGATCATTTTAAATTTGATGAATTTCCTGTAATGGATACCGTTATTATGGGAAACAAAAAACTCTATGAAATTATGAAAGCAAAAGAAGCCATCTATGCAAAAGAGGACTTTACCGATGCGGATGGAATCCGAGCCAGTGAACTGGAAGGTGAGTTTGCCGAAATGAATGGCTGGGAAGCGGAATCGGATGCCGCCCAGCTCTTAAACGGACTCGGTATTGAAACCGATATTCACTATGCCATTATGAAGGACTTAAATGGAAATGAAAAAGTAAAAGTGCTTCTTGCACAGGCACTTTTTGGAAATCCGGACATATTGCTTTTGGATGAGCCTACGAACCATCTGGATCTGGCTGCAATTGAATGGCTGGAGGAATTCTTGATTAACTTTGATAATACGGTAATTGTCGTATCACATGACCGTTACTTCTTAAATAAAGTATGCACCCATATTGCCGATATTGACTATGGCAAAATTCAGCTCTATGCCGGAAACTATGATTTCTGGTATGAATCCAGCCAGTTAATAGTACGCCAGATGAAAGAAGCGAACAAGAAGAAAGAAGAAAAGATCAAGGAACTGCAGGAATTTATCTCCCGTTTCAGCGCCAATGCTTCGAAATCCAAACAGGCAACATCCCGTAAGAAAGCACTGGAAAAAATTGAACTGGATGAAATCAAACCTTCCAGCCGTAAATATCCATACATTGACTTCCGCCCAAATCGTGAGATTGGAAATGAGGTCCTGACCGTAGAAGGTTTATCCAAAACCATCGACGGAGTAAAAATTCTGGATAATCTGTCTTTTACATTGGGACATAACGATAAAGTTGCCCTGGTAGGCAGCAACGAAATTGCTAAAACTACGCTTTTCAAAATACTTATGGGGGAAATGGAGCCGGACGAGGGTTCCTTTAAATGGGGCGTTACCACATCCCAGGCCTATTTTCCGAAAGACAGCACCAATGAATTTGACAACGATTTAATCATCGTGGACTGGCTGACCGGTTACTCAGAAATCAAAGACGTTACCTATGTCAGGGGCTTTTTAGGTCGTATGCTCTTTGCCGGAGAAGACGGGGTTAAGAAAGTCAAAGTGTTATCCGGAGGTGAAAAAGTTCGCTGCCTGCTCTCCAAAATGATGATTTCCGGGGCAAATGTTCTGATTCTGGATGAACCGACAAACCATTTAGATATGGAAGCTATTACCGCTTTAAACAACGGACTGCTCAAATTTCCGGGTGTCATCCTCTTCGCATCCCATGATCATCAAATTGTGGAAACTACCGCAAACCGAATTATGGAGGTCCTGCCGGGCGGCGCATTGATTGATAAGATCACAACGTATGACGAATATCTTGCCAGTGACGAAATGGCCAGAAAACGTCAGGTATATACGGCTGACGAATCTTTGGAGGATAATTAACCTTAGCGGCATGCGCCAAATGCAGGAGAAAAACATTCCTGCACTTGCCTCATGCCTGAGGGAATAAACGGCCGTCAAAAATATACACCTATTTTACATAAATGCTTTCCACTTTTGAATAAGCACCATAAACTTTCTTTCCTTCTACTTTCCTGTACGCTCTTACTCTAAAATAATACTTTTTACCCGAATTTAATTTCTTTACAATGCTGCTGACTTTATTTGCTTTTGCAGGCGTTGCTTTCTTCTTGAAACCGCTGTTCTTTTTAGTCGAAACATATACCTCATAACCTGCTGCGCCTCCAATCTTTTTCCAGCTTACCTTCACCTGCTTCTTTTTTGCGGATACCAGTTTAACCGCCGGTTTTTTCAATAGGGAAACCTTTGCCGCACTGCTCTGCACGCTGTTCGTTATTGTAGAATTCCCCACTGTCACTACTTTGTAATAGTAAGTTTTTCCGACCGCTGCTTTCTTATCTGTGTAACTGTTAGACGTCGTAGTATTAAGTTTCACATAGCCACCGGCTGCTTTCGTGGAACGATATACCTCATATTGTTTTGCACCAGTCACTTTTCCCCAGGATATCTTCACTGCTTTTGCAGATTTTTGTACTGCTTTCACAGACTTGGGCGCTGGAAATTTTACATATACGCTTATATTTGCAGTAGCAGTTACCCCACCTTCCATATAGGAAATTGTAACTGTTTTTGATCCGCCTGATGCTGTAAAACCGATTTCGGCTATGGCATAATCTGTGATTTGCCTTGTACTCTTATCGCTGTAAGTTGCCGATACTGCCATACCCCTCCCATCAAAGGTCTCTCCAATGGCATATACTGTCTTTGTTGGTGCTTTTGTTACGGTAATACCGGTAAGTACGACTTTCTTTTGCAGGTTATTCTGAGCATTGACGAGTGCCGTATATGCTTCGTCTACCATATACTGTGTTGCACCGGCATCATTATATATGGTCTCCGCTTCGGCTAATGCATTCCCTAATACGTTTACGCTTTCCTGTGTATATTGCTCTGGGTTAATTAACTTCACCTGGCTAATGAGAGATTTAAGTTGTGACTTGTAAGCTTCGTCTGCTATGATTAAATCTTTCTCAGAAATTGCCCTGTTATACACTTCAACGTTGTCAATCGCTCCGATGAATGCCTCTGTTTTGCCATATGCATTACCAATACATGCCGTAAGCTCATATCCGAGCTCGCTTACGGTTCTTACATGTTCATTTGCAGCAATCAACTGATTATCCAGATAAATCTTCATCACATGATCATCCATTACCAGTTTCACATTCACCCATGTATTCAGTAAACCGGACTGGTTCGCCGTTGTCTTAAATTCTCCGGAGGAATTAAACGTCGTAATTGTGCCTGTTACTTTAGAGTCCGTCATTGTGAGATTCAAATATCTGTTTGATATTTTTGCCGAGTCCGTATAGTATCGTGGGATTTCATCAAAAGCCTGCAATGTTGAGTCATAGGTGTAGCTGCTGATTTTATTTGTTACCGTACTTCCCACCCCAAACAATGCTCCTGTTGTATTTGCGGCTTTTACATCCATGGATATTGTCATCTGATCCAAACCATCGAAAAACCCGTTTGGGAAGGAAAGTGCTGATCCTGTATTTCCATCTAATAAAAGGACATTACTTCCTGTCACACTGTCTTCTGCTACTACTGCAGTTCCTGTCAGCTGACTATCATTGAGACCAATCGTATCTTCCACCGTAGAACCTGATACATTTTCAAAATCATATTTCAGAACAGGCGTTGTCTTTTTTATCTTGTTATCTTCTTGTTTCTCCGTTCCATAGGCTGCCATTAATGCGTCGTACTCTTCCTGCGTAATGGAAATTACCGTACCATGCTTTGCAGCATCCGGCATGATATAGGTATCATTTCCAGGCATTTTGACGCTGTTTGGCTCATCCAGATCATAAGTGATAAAAGGTATGTAACCACGTGCATTGCTTACCGCATATTCATCAATCAGAATACACCATGCCTCCTGGTCATTAAATTTAAACATCGTAGGCCCTTCGCTTCCGTTGAATGTTTCTAAACAATTTGAAGCATTATTTACAATGCGGGTAAATAAACTGCCTCTATTCGGAAGCTGTTCGCCGCCTATAGTAACCGAATCCGCATCATCGCCATAAGCCAATAATTTCTCACTGCTTTGTAATATAATATGATTATCCCGTTCATCCTTAATAAGGCGGTAATATTTATCACCTTCTTTAAAAATTGAAGCATCAATATTTCCAACTCCGGTGCCGCCGCTGCTGTCATTGCCGTTGGCATAATCCGAATATACTTCAGCATCCGTAAACGTTCTAAAGTCACGGGTTTTTGAGACATAGATATAATCTTTACTACTTTTTAGTGTTCTGGAAGACCAGAATACCAAATATTCTCCTGTGGCCTCATCATAAATTGCTTCCGGTGCCCATGTCATATTCGCATCAATGGATGCTCCCACATTTCCCAACCATGGTTCCGACCAGTTCAACAGGTCTGTCGACTCCCATATGACTAAATTCTGGCTTCCGTATCCATAGCTTGATATCTTTCCCCAATTTTGAACACCATCATACTTTGCACCGAAATCTATATCCAGATCCGTGGCGATCATGTAGAATTTATCACCCTCTGCCGAGCGGATAATATAGGGGTCGCGGACGCCGTGATCGCCTACGGAGGATTCTGCCACAAACTGATTATTATTCAATGCGCTCCAGTCATATCCATTCTTGCTGATTCCAAAGAATATCTGCTGAATCCCGTCATATCCTCCTGTTGCGTGTTCATTAAAATGTGCATACAGATAACCTGCATACTCTTTCTCCTCAGATTTCGCCTTTACGGTTACTTCATATTTTCTCGTAACGGACGCACCACTTAACGTTCCGGTTGCTGTAAGTGTTACTCTTGTATCCTGATTTTGTCTTGTTACCACTCCGGCCGGAATCTCTACTTCATCATAATAAACGGAGCAGTCTTCCGCCTGAGTGCTAATCACCTGCTCATTACCGGATTTCCAGGTAATGGCAACCTGATCTTCTCCTTCTGTCACTAATGTCAAATTGCCGGTAACCTCACTTGGCAGATACAGGCTGTCCAGTGCATTTTCAATCTTTGTCTGCGGATCGTCTTCCGCATTGACTTGAATCGTTATTCCCTGAAACAGGGATGCTGCCATACTAAAGGCCAGCAGGGACGTAACCAACTTTTTCCAATAGCGCCTTGCTACATTTCTCATTAAATTTTCCTCCTTTTTCAAATAATAAAAATGAGCTGAAGGGTATACCGCTCCAAGATGGGAGTTAAAAAGTTGCCTACTTCCATCTGATTCACAGCTATTTTTGTGATTAAATATCTTAAAAGTTATTTAAAAATTGCTTTTATAAAATTATACAAACCATTTTTCCAAACTGTAAAGTCATGATCGCCCGGCATTGTGTACCAACTATGTTCAACGCCATTTTCTATAAGCGTTTCATGATACGTAGTTGGAACATCTCCAATTGTGCCGTCACTCTCTCCATTGCAGATTAATATTACCTTTGGTGCTGTTATATTTTCATCCAGGCAAAATTCTGATTTTTGAAATTGACCCGGGTAGCCCAAATCTTCATATGGCAATAATCCGGGTGCGGGTGAAAACGCGCCTATGTAGTCAAAACGATTCTGCATTTTAAATCCAATAAACAACGCTTCACGACCGCCCATGGATAAGCCTGCAATCGCCGTATCTTCGCGCTTTGTACTAACAGAATAGTTTTCTTCTATAAAAGGCATTAAGTCATTTTGTAAGTCATGGATGAAATTATCAAAAGCATCAATATTTTCCGGGCTAAGTATGTTCTTCGGTACGCTGTCATTTGCAGAGGCACGTACATTTGGGAGTACGACTATCATTTCAGCCGCTTCCCCTGAGGCCGTTAAATTTCCAATTATAATATCAGGAGAACCGTACAACCATTCATCATGTGTTCCGCCAATGCCATGTAATAAATATAATACAGGATACTCTTTCTCATCACTATAATCAGCAGGTGTTAAAACATAACAACTTCTTGTAGTTCCGGTTGTATCGGAATAGTAAGTCACCAGATTTCGTGTCGCATAGTTTACGCCGGCAGCCGTTGTATCAAAATTTGACGGCGTGGCATATGAGGTATGAACCGTAATACTAGTTTTACATTCACTTCCATCCTCTGTAACGACATCAATCGTCGTCTCTCCTATTGTAAGGGCTTTGACCAAGCCTTCCGAAGTAACTGTTGCTACTCCCGGACTGCTGCCGATATATTTTAATGCCTGGTTGGAAGCCGTCGAAGGTGATACTATGGCGTTAATTTGATATGTACTGCCTATTCCAATCGTTTTATTGTTCTCATCTAATTGTATGGACGTTACCTTGGTAACTACGTGAACAGTACATACTGCTTTTATATTCGTCCCGGTAACCTGGGCGGTAACTTGAGTGGTTCCATTTCCTATTGCCGTAATCATACCGCTTTTAGGATTGACTTTAGCTATGCCTGTATCCTTTGCTTGATAAGTTACTGTTTTTTGCGTCGTACTTACAGGGTTAAAGCTATTAACACCCAGGGTATGGGAAGATCCTTTTTCCAGGGTTAACTCTGTCTGGTTGAGTTTTATGCTTTTGACTTTCGTAATTACATTAACTTTACATGCCTTTTTGACCTTTGTTCCTTTCACTCGTACAATAATGTCAGCAGTTCCATTTTTCTTTGCCGTAATTATACCCTTTTCGTTAACGCCGGCTACGCTTTTATTTCCTGATTTATAAGTTACTTTCCTTTGCGTAGTCATTTTAGGTTTGTAGCTCTTAACTTTCAGTTTGTACTTCGACCCTTTTTCCAAGGTAAGCTTCGTTTTGCTAAGTTTGATGCTCCTGACTTTAACGGCTGCCTTCGCTGCGTCAGCCGTGGTATTGATGTTAAATAACAGGCAAACGAATAAACTTATGATAAACGCATAAACTGATTTTTTTCCTCTTCTCATACTTTTCCTCCTGTTTTGTTTAATCTTCAAAGCTTGTCCTTACCGCTTTTAAGCGAAACATAATTTACGATTTCCCAATTCACCAGATCATAAGATTTCATGATCGGGCAGCCCGGCGACAAATGCATCGTCGTGCTGGACATATAGTAGGCATCACCCACCCGGATCCGGTACATCGGAAAAGATAACAGGATTGGTAAATGTACCATTCTCATTTGCTGTTGCCGTTGTGACCGCATTTGTTCCTAATGGCAACATACTGGATGATAATAGTATTACACTTAGAAAAACCGTTAATATCCTTTTCATTATTACCGCAATTTCTCTATTCATTTTCAACCCTCCTGTTTTGTCAATCAGTTTCACCATTGGCAAGAGCAATCCTTCTGGCTACTTCTGCCGTAAGTTCACTTTCGTATGCCTCTATATCTACTTTGGAATGATATTCATTCATATATGCTTCCCAGTTCTTTTCAAATTCTTTTTCTGAAGAAATAATGACTTTGGGCAGCCATTTACGTTTCACCTCTTCCATATTGAGTTTTGCAATACCATAGGGTGTATTCGGCATCCAGTTATTCGTGGCTGAATAAAGAGGAAACCATGGCTGATTTTCTTCTGCCAGTGTCAGAAAATCGGTCCACTTCTGATAACCATATGCATTCAATATCCTTTGATCTATATCAGACAGGGTTGCATAGAATTCTCCCGGCTGATTACCTGGCGATACGGTATTTTTTCCATCTGCCATCATTCCTTCATAATGAGGAAAATACCTATAGTTACATAAATTTCCATAATATGAATTCACATTTATCGCATTTGCCCTTTGTTCTTCTGTTCGATAAAATACTCCCTCTTCATCTATCTCATAATCTAAACTTTCCTCACCCCAAAATCTCATATTCATAATTTCAGGTTCCAGCAAATCATTTATAAATTTCAATGCTCCTTCTACATCTTTACAGCTTACCGATATTCCAAGGCCATTGGATACGTCAAATCCATTTTGGCTCCTGTAGGCATCTGTGATGGATGCATCGGCTACGATGCCAAGGGGTACATAAGTCCGGTCATCCATTCCCTGAGATACTAAAGAATTATCCGCGTTCTGGAATTCCCAGTACTGATCCACCATACCAAGCACGCATCCTGACGACAACTTCCCCAAATACTGTTCATATGACATAGTGAAAGTTTCAGGATCGATAATTCCTTTGTTATATTCCTCGCATAATTTTTGGTAATACAGCTTTGCTTCCGGTATGGTATCGTATATACGTGCCTCCTTTGTTTCAGGATCCACGATTGCACATCCGTCATTGGGATATCCTGCCAGAAACTGCGGTGGATTTTCCAGGCAAAAGTAACGCCAGTCATCACACAGAATTTCAAAACCTATATTTTTCTGTCCTTCTGTTTCCGGATTTGCTGCAATATAATCCTCTATCAGCTTAAAATATTCATCTAAAGTTTTTGGCTGCGGATAATCCGCCCATTCCAAAACACGTTTCTGAATCCAGAACGCTTCATCTGAATGCTGTGTTGCCATATTCTCACCCTGTACGATTCCAAACTGGGGAATATAATAAATATGCCCGTCTTTTTGCCGCAGTTGATTCCATTCCTGTTCTGACAAATAATCTTTAATATTGGGATAATCATCTATGTATTCATCCAGAGGAATAAATGCTCCCGCTTCCAAAAGTGCATTTGTACCATCTGAACCATCGATAAAATCCGGGTATTCTCCTCTTGCAATCATAACCCCGATACGTTCCGATGCCGTCTGTTGTCCGTTCAGCCAGTTGACCTCTGCTTTTGCCCCGATTTTTTCCGCAATCTTATTCCTCATGCGGTTATTATTCGTAAGCACATGTCCCGGTACTGCCATAAAGGCAGTAAAAGTCTTTATTTCTTCATTCACGGTTTCTGCTTTCTGATCACTTGTCTCTTTCTCATTTCTGCTGCAACCTCCCATTATTGTTAAAAAAATTGAAGTTGTCAGCATTATTGCCGTTATTTTAAAATATTTCATCTTCCATCAATTCCTTCTTTTTATGTTTTCTATTCAAACCAAACGTTTTTTATCCGGTATTGATGCGGAGTGATGCCTTTTAACTGTACAAATTTATTTATAAAATAATCCGCATTATGAAATCCTACCTTTTCCGCAATCGCATAAACGCGAAGTTCTGTCGTCTCAAGTAATTTCACTGCTTCTTTGATTCTCAATTCGTTCAAATAATCGCTAAAAAACATCCCGTATTTCTTTTTAAAAAGCTGTCCCAGGTATACATTATTAATATAAAATTTTTCTCCCAGGGATCTTAAACTTATATTTTCCCGATAATTCTCCTGGATATAATCTTCTATTTTTTCCAGCGTTCCCTTTGTTTGCGTACTTCGTAATTGTTCGAGATATTCTGCATAATGAAGTACAAATCTTTTCAGTTCCTCCACGCTTCCGCTTAACGCAATCTTATCAAAGGACTCCCGGCTAATATATTTTAACACTTCTTCCTGATTTTCCTCATTGTCAAATTCCTTCGCTAATTCTATAAGGCGGTACAGCATATAATAAATATTTGCGTTAATCCTTTCCAATATTGTCGCATTTTTACAAATTTTATGATAAATGGTTTCTACCTCCTTTTGAATTCTGTCCGTTTTGTTATCTTTCACACATGCAATTAAAGGTTCTATTTCAATCTGTCCCAGACCTGAATCCGTCTTTCTGTTTTCCAATTCTTCATAAAATGTGATTGTTTTCTTTTCGTCCGCAAAATTATGCAGACAACGGGCTATGCTGACTGAATGATAAGATTCTGAAATCCGTTCTATGCTATCAGTTTCCGAACCAATATAAACTTGTATTCCGCACAAAAAATGCTGACTCAGATGACATTGAAGAAAAGCAATGTACTCTTTATCCTCCATTTGATTATGTAGGGCAAGTTCCGGGGTAAATAACAATGCAATGCCAAATATATGCGTTTCCTGTTCTAATAATTGAACTACATGAAATGGATTCTCTTTTATAATCTTCGACAGATATTCCATGCAGCTAATCTGCAATTCTGCTTTTTCTGCTTTGCTCAGTACTGCGAAGCTTTTATGCTGAACGTCAAATTCAAAACTGATATATTGCCATTTATCTGCACTTATTAAACGTTTTTTTACATACAGCAAATTCTCTCTTGTATATTTCCCAAAAATGACATTCGCAATATGAACATTATATTCCATCCGTTCCTGTATTTTCTCATGGGATTTTTTCTCTTCTTCATACCGATAATCCTTATTCAGCCGCTCCAGTATCAGAATCAATTCTTCTTTTTTGACCGGTTTTAGAATATAATCTTCTACATTTAATCTGAGCGCCATTTTGGCATATTCAAAATCAGCATAGCCTGTTAATATCACAAAACGCACATGATCTGAAATATTTTTCCGTACGTATTCAATAAATGCAAGTCCGGACATTCCCGGCATATTTAAATCAACAATAGCCAGATCAATCTCCTGTCCCTCCAGTATCTTAACTGCTTCGATTCCGTTTTCAGCTTCTGCTGCTATTTCATATCCATACATTTCCCAATCCAGCATAATACGAAGTCCCTGCCGTATAAAAGGTTCATCATCCACCAATAATACTTTCATCCTGATTTCTCCTTCTCTAATTATCCTGCATTTCCTGATTATAATCAAGCGGCAGGGTTATACAGATTTCTGTTCCTTCACCGATTGTACTGTTTATGTCAAATACTATATTGCCATTATAGTACAGATTTAATCGAATTATCGTATTCAATATCCCTATACTTTTTGAACTTGACAAATCTTTCATTGAGGCATTGGCTATTTTATTTCTTAGTTTTCTAAGATCATATTCTGATATCCCCCGGCCGCTATCCATAATTTCCAAATACATATGTTGTTCATCTTTCGTCACCATAACCGTAATAGAGCCGCCTTTGATACTTTTTTCAATTCCATGCAGACAGGCATTTTCTACAAATGTAAGAATTCCAAACTTGGGAATCCGCCATGCCTTACATTCTTCCTGTATATAGATCGAGTAGTTCAACCTGTCTCCAAATCGATACTTCTGAATATCCATATAGTCTTTTATATAGTCTTCTTCCTCTTTCATAGTAACAAAATCTTTATTCCACTGTATCACCGTCCGCATTAATGAAGCCAGTTTCCCCAGCACATCGGCTGTTTCTTTTTCTCTTTTCAGAAAGCTGTGCATACGGATACTTTCCAGAGTATTGAAAAGAAAATGTGGATTCATCTGACTTTGAAGTGCATGCAGTTCCGCATCTTTTCTGGAAATTTCCAGTGTCTGCTGCTGAACATTTTTCTTGTATACGACTTCAATTAATTCTTTTATTTTTATTACCATGAAATTATAGCTGCGTATCAGATTTCCGATTTCATCCCTTCCTTCGCTGCATACAATCTCCTCAAACTCCTCATTTTCAATCTTTTTTATATATTGTTCCGTCAATGTAATACGGTTATGAAAAGAACGGTTCATCAGGACAATTACAATGCTTGGCAAAATCAAATTAAGCATAAATACTACTATGATAAAATACCATTGCTCTTTCAGTCCATTTATAATACTGTACTTATCTGCTGTTATATAGATATTCCAGGTGGTATTCCCCAAAATAGTAATTGTCTTTTTATACTCCACTTCTTTTGCCTCTAGCCCTGATAAGGATAAGAAGTTCTGATTTTCTCCTTCATTTTTTACAGTTGTATAAATGATCTTTTCATTGTCATAAATATATATATCAACATTACGTTCATTCTTAAAAGTTTGAATCACTTCCTGATAATCAATGTCTAATTTCATAATATGATTTCCGCCAAAATAATCCATTTTTCTAATAAATGACATATGCCTGGCTTGTCCTGTATATGCTTCATAATAATTTGTATTATCATAATAAACACTGAAAAAAGTCTGACTGTTATTTTTCAAGAATTTCTGATACCATTCTTTATTCTCTATTTCAGCTTTTCTAATAAAATATCCGCCATCGGTAATCGTTTCGTTCTCTCCACATATCTGTATCTTACTAATTGATAGTGCTGTATAATAATAACGCAATAAATTATCACTCATAAAGAGATTATAATGATCATAATAATCAGACTTACTGGTATATCTATGCTCTATAAATTCATTCAACTCTTTATTTGCATATAAATAGTCAGAAACAGAAACCACGTTTTGAATCATCTTATCCATGTCATATTCAATACGGCGCCCCATGTCTTTTATTACATTCATCTGATCCTTTTCCACGCTTTTTTTAACAGACAGATATAAAAAACTATCCGTTGCAATCAATGGCAATATTACGCAGAGAATATAAATAATGACTAGTTTCGTCCGGATCTTCAGATTGTTTAACCGCATTGCCTTCTCCATATCTGTAGTGGATACTAAAGTTTATAGTCTGATAGAGTTTATTATATCGTATTAAGCTCATTTTGAGTATTCAATTATTTATTATAAAAGTGGTATTTTTTACGAAAAAATCCGAGATATTGAAAACAAAAACTGCAAATCAAATAAATTTATCCTAATTGGATTTCATTTGACTTGCAGTTGTATCAATTGTTCTTAAAACCGTACTATATTATTTTGCGCTAATACCTCTCACTTTAGAGAAATCCCCAAATACCTTCTTACCATTTATTTTCTTATATGCTCTTACTTTAAAGTAATACTTTCTACCGCTTTTCAGCTTCTTTATAGTTCTGCTTATATTCTTTGATTTTGTAAGTGTTGCTTTCCTCTTGAATCCTTTTGTTTCCTTTGTAGACATATATACCTCATAGCCTGCAGTTCCTTTTATCTTTTTCCAGGATACTTTTACCTGATTTTTACCGGCGGTCAGCTTGATAGAAGGTGCTTTCATTAAAGTAACCTTGGCTGCGCCGCTTTTTGGGCTGTTCGCTGCCAGCGAAGTGCTTACTGCTACTACTTTATAGTAAAATGTCTTTCCAGCCTTTGCTTTTTTATCCGTGTAACTATTAGCAGTCGTATTTCCTATTTTCACAAATCCGGTGCCGGCTTTAGAAGAACGATAAACATCGTACTGTTTGGCACCGGTCACTTTGCTCCAGGTTACCTTTACTGCTTTTGCAGACTTTTGCGTTGCTTTCACGGATTTTGGAGCCGTTAATACTGCCTCCTTCTGTACTGTTACGGTAAGTGTCGCTTTCACACCGGAACCATCCTGTGCCTTTGCCGTAATGATCGCTGTTCCAGCCGCTTTTGCCGTTACTTTATTCCCATTCACAGATGCAACGCTGTTGTTGTCGCTGGAGTAAATGATGCTCTTATTGTCCGCATTAGCTGGTACTACATCCGCCGTTATCGTAAAGCTTTCACCGACCTTCAGCGTCTTGCCGGTCGGATTTAATGTAATTCCGGTTACCTTGACCGAACTCTTCACAATTCGAACTGTATAAACGGTTTTCGTATCATGATCCTGAGCTACTGATCCTAATGTCAGCACTGTTTCTTCATTCTCTAAATTAATTGTTCTAGGCTGTGTATCATCGAAGAGTATCTCCCCTATATAAACTAATCCGCTTTCTTTGATTGGAGTCGCCTTCATACTTACACTTTTAATATTTTGGGGAACCGTCAAGGTATACTCTTTCACCTGACCGTTAAACGCTTTATCCAGACTTCCTTCCGTAAAAGTCAAATCTTTAAGATCAGGATTCGTATCGTAATCCGAATTAATACTAATTCCGTAAAGTCCGCCAACATGTGTTGTGCCTTTTCCCACGAATTTGACCGTTACAGCATCACCATTTGTCAGATACGATTTCGGAATCTCACGTCTTTCCGTATAAAAATTATCGCTTGTAATCTCATTTCCATTGCCCGTGTTGCTTATTGTTTCAGTAATAAAAAACTGATTATTGATATAAATATCAAAACGTCTGCCATTATCTGCGGTAACATATGTTGTTGAAAGATAATTTTTTGTCGCTTCTTCATTCACTTTCAAATCGTAACTAAACCAGCCATTTGACTCTGCATCTCGATAAGTACGGCCATTATAGGATCCCACACCCGAAGACTCGTACTTTACATTATAACTGAGTTCAGAATTATTATTGTCAAAAGTACTTATATAAGATGAACTGACTTCTTTTTCTCTGATTGCCCTTTTCTTTTCTAAAATTTGCTCTTGTATGTATGGGGAATCCGGGTCTATTATATACATGTAAATTCCGTATCTTTCCAGATAGCACATATAATAAGGAGTATAGACTAAATTATCATCCTCGTCCGTTCCCCGCAGCTTAAACTGTACCTTACCGTCCTCGCTGTCTTCAATCCGAACTAAATTATTTTTAACATCCGCTTTCCAATCTTCTACAGATTTGTCAGATATATTAATCGTTGTAAGCGCTGAAACATCTTTCGAAGGACCATAAACCATGATACCCGCACCAACAATGCCCGTCAGATCGTTTGTTCCTAAACCACAGCTTAATACTACCGGTCCATATTTAAATGCAACAAAATACGCATCATCCGGTGTATCATAAGCAACAACTTCCATAGGCAGTGTAAGTTCCAATACATCACCTGCTGTCAGATTTCTTACCACAATATATCCGTCTTCTATTACTACAGGAATATCAGTATTATTTTTTGTTAATTGTGCATCGTTAGCTATCCAGTCCGGTTGCCTTAATCTTAAGACAGTACCTGTATTTATAGAATCTACTTTGATTTTAACTTTATCTTCATTTGGCATATTTGCTTCCTGAGTAATCTTAATTCCTCCATCTTCATAAGCGGAACTAAAATACATGTTCACATACAGGTCATTGCCATCCGGAAAATAGATAGAATCTCCTAACTTAGTAAAGCTCTCAACTCCTGTTGCCGTACAGCACCAGAAGCTCTCCTCCGGAGTATTGTAGACTTTATAATAACCCGGCGCCATAGGCTGAAAATACATCATCATTCCGGTTTCCGGATTTTGGGAAGACAAAATTGAATTAATATACGTATTTTCATAATAGTCTGCATATTTTACATCTTTTGTTAATTTAAATAATTCCCTTGATAATTTCAACATATTATAGGAGTTACAGGTTTCGCAATTTACATGATCCGCATTTGCCGCAAGTGCATTCGCCGTCCTGAAATGCTCAGCCTGACTGTTTCCTCCCGTAATATATGTATGATTTTCAATTACAATATCCCAGAAATTCTCAGCAGCAGTAAGATAAAAATCCAGACCGGCTTTCTCATCTTCAGTCAGATCAGCATAATAGTCAGGCTGTGATAATACCGTATATCGTTTTAACGCACCCATTAATTTGGGAATCATGGTGTTCGCATGTTTTCCACTTAATACATCATTACCATTATATAAATCCCTAAACAATGCAATCTCATCAAAGCACTCCGCCGCGTCTTTATAATTCGTATCCCCTGTTATGTCATAGAGATCATATAACGTTAAATTCATTGCACCATACTCCGTCCGGAGCATCGTTAATTTTGTTGATTCACTCCATGTACTGGCTCTGGAATAGTATATATAATCACCAAGTCCTTTTGCTACTTCCAGTGCCTGTGCACCTACATTGCCGCCTACATTTTTAGCTATATCAATTAATCCGGCTAAAATTGTATCTAAAGTCCACCAGGGAACAATTGCATTTTCATCCGTAGTTCCTGTACCCTCTATGTAATCTAAGAGGCTTTCACGGAATGCGGAGATATAACCCGCACTTTCCGGATGTTCAGCTGCATATGCATCCTGACATGATTGTAACCCGTCAACAGCTGTTTCAATATGTTCTAACAGAGCAGCCTTCGTATTTTCATTCGAATTTCCCAGATATGCCTGGGATAGAGCCGTCATATAATTCCCGAAGAAATGCCCTCTGAAGTTCGTTGCATCACTGCGCTCCCATCCTCCATATCCAGAGTTTGTCGTAGGTTTCAGACCTGCCACTTTAAAAAATTCATATAAGAATTTTTCGGGTTTTAAGAATAGCAGATATTCAATATCTTTGTTTGCAGCATTCACCAGGTAGGAATCCAATAATTCCACCTTGTCTATGCCATTGTTTTGCAAATTAAGAGTTCCTATCGATTTAATAACTATCTCAAAAACTCTTGTTGTACTGTATGTTGATTGTGGATGGGAGATGGTCGCAGTCAGAGTGACTGATACGCTTCCTTCCTCAGGGCAGGTGACCTCACCAGTATCTTTTAAATACGTTTCATTCCCGGACACCCAGGTAATAGTAGATCCATTTTTACCGGTTGTAACCAATTTCAAATCTTTCGTTGTAGTAGAATTAACAACCAATGCAGCTGCATCCTTATTAATTCCTTCCGTATAATCATAAGGTTTTGATTCTTCATATAAGGAAATTATGTCTTCAGGTTCAGCTGCATATCCCAACAGTAACATTTCATCCAAACCAAACTTAGCATATGCACCGTTATATTTCGGTCCGTTATAACCTATCGCCTTTTGCATGGTATTTCCCGGCAGAATAACTCCGGTAGCTCCCGTGGACCCAATGGGAGATGCTATAGTAGTTGTTTGTTCAATACCGTTGCGATACATTTTGACATTTTTCGTACTTTTATCATAAGTTATTGCAATATGCACCCAATCATCTTTTGTGAAAAATTCAGCTCTATTCGCACTGACGGATACCTTATATGGCTGCCCCCATGCGTCGGCCTGACCTATAGAAATAGCCAGTGGAACTTCATTTGATTCTGATGCTACATACCATCCATCTGTAAACCATTCTTCTTTATTCCACAAAAAAATTTCTTCACCTGTCATATCCTGAGTTCGTTTCACCCAAAAGGAATAAGTCAAACTGGAGGGATTTAAGGCGGAATCATTCCCAAGACTAAGATATGTATCCCCATTAAATTTCAAGGCTTGCGAACCAGATTTTACACCCTCTATATACTCATAACCACTTCCCACTATTGTACCATGGAATTCATTACCGGAAGAGTCCTGAAGATTACCCTCAAATGACATATCCAATATTCTGGTATCATCCACATCATCTTTCCCATATACTGTTATTCCCGGGGATATATTTCCCAGTACAAGAGCAAATGATACGGTTAATGAGAAAGCTCTTTTTAATAACTGATTTTTCATTTTCTAATGCCTCCTATAATTATAAATATTTTCTCTGAGCTGTATTAAATTAATATACATAATTTTCATATACTTTATACAGATCAGGTTGAGCCCTCTTTAAAGCATAGGATAGAGAGGTGGATCAAGTCATATTAGAAGTCTCCTTTCAAACAATTAATACTAATTTGTGATTATTATACTATATTGCACAATCTTTGTATATTCACTTATTTATTATATAAGTGGTATTTTTTATTTTAAAAAATGAAATCGCCGCTCGTAACCTATACGTTCACAAACGACAATTCCTTAAAATTATATGATATTTGTAATCATTAATATAATCATAATCAACATACAGCAGGGTCTGGGTACTAAATACCTGCAATATTAATTAAAGTTAAATTTCTTTTATCCGTGTTTTCCAAGCTGGTAATCAACGCTTCAGCAGTATCCATGGAGGTCAGTACATTCACTCCTGTCTCAATCGCATTTCGGCGGATCAAAAACCCGTCTTTGGCACGTTCCACGCCCGGTGACGGAGTATCAATGACCAGATCAATTTCATGCCCCAAGATTAAATCCAACAGATTCGGGGATTCCTGCTCTATTTTGTTGATACGGATGGCTTTTACGCCGCCTGCCTGCAATGCTTTAGCCGTACTGCGTGTAGCATAGATCTTATAGCCGATTGCTTCAAATCTCCTGCCGATTTCCACTGCTTCGGCCTTATCCTCATCTTTTACTGTCATAATCATATTCTTATATTTCGGTAAATTAATACCGGCTCCCAGAAATGCCTTATACAACGCTTCATTGAAAGACCCGGCAATGCCGAGGCACTCTCCTGTGGATTTCATTTCCGGTCCGAGGCTGATATCTGCGCCGCGGATTTTTTCGAAGGAGAATACAGGCATCTTAATTGCAATATAATCCGCTGATGGCTGAAGACCGGGACGGTAGCCAAGATCTTTTATCTTTTCACCCAGGATTACCTTTGCTGCCAACAGAACAATTGGGATTCCTGTCACTTTACTGATATAAGGTACCGTACGGCTGGAGCGGGGATTTACTTCAATTACATATACGTCTTCGCCGCAGACGATAAACTGAATGTTAATCAATCCCATCACATGCAGCGATTTGGCCAGTCTGGCTGTATAAATCTCAATCTTTTCTTTTACTTTTTCATTCAGGCTCCTGGCCGGGTATACGGAAATACTGTCGCCTGAATGGATTCCTGAACGCTCAATATGCTCCATGATACCGGGAATCAATATATCTTCCCCATCACATACCGCATCCACTTCGATCTCTTTACCCACCAGATATTTGTCAACCAGAATCGGGTGTTCCTGCGCAATTCGATTGATGATTCCGATAAATTCGTCCACATCTTCATCGTTGATTGCAATCTGCATCCCCTGACCGCCCAGCACATAAGAAGGTCTTACCAATACCGGATATCCCAGTTCATTTGCCGCTTCTTTGGCTTCCTCTGCCGTAAATACCGTACGTCCGGCCGGTCTTGGAATCTGACAGTCTTCTAATATTTTGTCAAATAATTCCCTGTCCTCTGCCGCATCCACATTTTCTGCTGAGGTTCCCAGAATTGGTACACCCATTTTCATCAGCGCCTGCGTCAGCTTAATTGCGGTCTGTCCGCCAAACTGCACAACCGCACCATCCGGCTTTTCCAGATTCACAATGTTCTCCACGTCTTCCGGAGTCAGTGGCTCAAAATATAATTTATCCGCAATATCAAAATCTGTGGATACAGTTTCCGGATTGTTATTCACGATAATCGTTTCGTATCCCTCTTTTGCAAAAGCCCAGGTGCAGTGTACAGAACAGAAATCAAACTCAATGCCCTGCCCAATGCGGATGGGTCCGGAGCCTAGCACCAGGACTTTTTTCTTTGCATTGGTTTCTATCACTTCATTTTCACTTCCAAAGACGGAATAGTAATACGGTGTAGACGCTTCAAATTCCGCAGCACAGGTATCTACCATCTTGTAAGCTGCAGTGATACCGTTTTCATACCGCAATGCTTTTACTTCATCTTCTGTATTTCCGGTCAGTCTTGCAATGACATGATCCGGGAACTCAATCCGTTTTGCTTCTTTTAGAAGTTCTGCCGTTAGTTCCCGGGTCTTCAGCGTTTCCTCCATCTCAACCAGAATAGCCAGCTTATCTATAAACCAGATATCAATCATGGTAATTTCATGGATTACTTCGTAAGAAAATCCTCTTCGAAGGGCTTCTGCAATGACCCATATACGTCTGTCATCTACGATGGAAAGTTGTTTACGCAATTTGTCATCGTCCAACCCGGTAAAATCATAGGACATCATAGAATCCACATGCTGCTCCAGGGAACGGATGGCTTTCATCAGCCCACCTTCAAAATTGTCACAGATGCTCATAACCTCGCCGGTGGCTTTCATCTGTGTAGTCAGGGTCCGTTTTGCACTGATGAATTTATCGAATGGAAGTCTTGGGATTTTCACGACGCAGTAATCCAGCATAGGTTCAAAGCTGGCGTAGGTTTTTCCGGTAATGGCATTTTTGATTTCATCCAGGGTATAGCCCAGTGCTATTTTAGCTGCCACCTTTGCAATGGGATACCCTGTTGCTTTGGATGCCAAAGCGGAGGACCGGCTTACGCGGGGGTTCACTTCAATGACACAATATTCAAAGCTGGTGGGATGAAGTGCGTACTGAACATTGCATCCTCCTGTAATATTCAGTTCACTGATAATATTCAGTGCGGAAGTTCTCAGCATCTGATATTCCTTATCACCCAACGTCTGGGATGGAGCCACTACGATACTGTCACCGGTATGTACGCCAACCGGGTCAATATTTTCCATATTACAGACGGTAATGCAATTGCCATTGCTGTCACGCATTACTTCATATTCAATTTCTTTCCAGCCTGCGATGCAGCGCTCAACCAATACCTGTCCAACCCTTGAAAGGCGCAGTCCGTTTTCCAGAATCTCTCTCAATTCTTCGTACGTTTTGGCAATACCGCCTCCACTGCCTCCTAATGTATACGCAGGACGAAGTACGACCGGAAAACCAATGGTTTTTGCAAATGCAACCCCTTCTTCCACAGTCTCTACTACCAGTGAGGCCGCCACCGGCTCTTTTATTTTCTCCATCGTGCTTTTGAATTCCAGACGATCTTCTGCTTTTTTGATCGTCTCTGATGTGGTGCCGATCAATCTCACCTCATGCTCTTCCAGAAATCCGGACTCACAAAGCTCCATTGCCAGATTCAATCCGGCCTGCCCACCCAGCGTTGGAAGTACACTGTCCGGCTTTTCTTCCAGGATCAGCTGTTCCACTATCTCTGCTGTCAGCGGTTCGATATATACCTTATCGGCAATGTCCTTATCCGTCATAATCGTTGCCGGATTGGAGTTTAACAGAACCACTTCGATCCCTTCTTCTTTCAGGGAACGACAGGCCTGCGTACCTGCGTAATCAAATTCTGCTGCCTGTCCGATAACAATCGGGCCGGAACCAATAACAAGCACTTTCTTAATATCAGGATTCTTTGGCATTATTTCGTCACCTCCATCATTTTCAGGAACCGGTCAAAGAGTTGATTGGAATCCATTGGTCCCGGACTTGCCTCCGGATGAAACTGAACGGTAAAGATATTTTTATCCGTATATGCAAGACCTTCATTGGTACCGTCGTTTACATTGATAAAAGCAGCCGTTGCCACCTTTGGGTCTAATCGATCCGTATCCACCACATAGCCATGATTCTGGGAGGAAATATACACACGTGAAGTTTTCAGATCTTTCACCGGATGATTTCCGCCACGGTGTCCATATTTCATCTTGTAGCTGTCCGCACCATTTGCAAGTGCCATCAACTGATGACCAAGACATATTGCAAAAATCGGAATATCGGTCTGATATAATTTTTTGATTTCTTCTATTATAGCCGTACATTCTTTGGGGTCTCCCGGTCCGTTTGAAAGCATTATGCCATCCGGGTGAGATGCGATGATTTCTTCAGCGGAAGTAAATGCCGGATAAACGGTTACTTCACAGCCTCTTTCGTTTAAAGATCGGGCAATGTTTTTCTTGGCACCTAAGTCTAACAGTGCTGCTTTGAAACCATTTCCCTTTAAGACATATTTTTCTTTACAGGTGACTTTTTCAACTACATTTCCTGTCGTATAAGCTTTTAATTTTGGAATAATTTCCTCCAACTGATACTGTTCATTTGTGGTAATCATTCCATTCATGGTCCCCTTCTCACGAAGGATTTTCGTCAAAGCACGTGTATCAATGCCGGAAATTCCGGGGATATCATGGATTTCCAGAAAATTTTGAATCGTGTCTTCGCTTCGAAAATTACTCGGCAGTCTGGACAGCTCTCTGACGATATATCCGTCGAGCCAAGGTTTTTCAGATTCCATGTCCTCATAGCAAATACCATAATTACCGATTAAAGGATAGGTCATCACAACAGCCTGTCCGGCATAGGATGGGTCCGTCAATACCTCCAGATATCCTGTCATTGATGTGTTAAATACGATTTCACTGATCATCTCTTTCGTTGATCCAATGCTGGTTCCGGTAAATACAGTGCCATCTTCAAGTATTAGAAATGCTTTCATAAATCACCTATTCCTTTCTTGTAATTTCGATTGATCTGCTTTATACTCTGGAGCGTGTCTAAAAAATGCTCTAAAAACGCCCGCACTTATGCTGCTGCCAGCTCCGTTGCAAGCGTATTTTTACAGATTCTCAAATTGTAAAGATTCTACCATATCTCCCGACACATTTCAACCTTTTTTTGTTTGTGGTTTGTGGGGTGCATATTAGAGGTACGGAACCGGATAAGCCATGCTTTTACAAACTTACAAACTGCCAAAGAGCAGCCGTTGTGGAATGAGAGGTGCTTTTCGCAAACATTTAGAGAGTGCTTTTAGTACCTGGCGAAATCCGCTGCTTACGAAGACCCGGCGTGACGGCATTCCGGAGCGTCGCTGGTCGAAGTTAGCCGCGGAGTTCGTCAGGTACGTTGCCCGGGTTTGCGAAAAGCACCTCTCATTCCACAGCGGCGTCCTAAAAACCGGCATGTATAAACTCCCACTACTATTCACCTATACAATTTCACTTATACAATCCAACCGTCCTCTTAACCCCTACATAAATTTCCTGTACCTTATACCATGACCGATAGTCAATAATTCCGGTCTTCGGCAACCCAAAAATCTCCTCAAACCTTCTTACCGCATTCTGCGTCTGAGTCCCATAAATCCCATCTGCCTTGATCTTTGAAATAACAGAATAATGCTCGGAAACAGCATTGATCTGCCTTTGTATTTGTTCCAATTCAGGTCCTGCAGAACCAATACTCAAATCATATCCCGGCCAGTAAACCGGCACACCGGATATCCCCTCCGCCGTATTAATATACATCGTATCCCCATAATAATGACGAAGAATTTCAATCGCTGAATATCCCTGTTCCGCCAACTTCCCGGATTCCCACAATGACATCCAACTAGGACAACGAATTCTCTCTCCATCACAATACTGAACCAAAATGGGTTGCTTCACATTCGGTCTGGACAAATAATTACTGAAAATTTCATCAACAATCAATGAAACATTTTGATAAATATTCCGGCCATACACCCATTTATAATCAAATGCGCTGGAAGATGTAACGGTAAAATCGAAGCCTTTATTTCGATACCACTGCGTATAAGCACGGTTCAGGGTAAAAGACATAATGGCTAAAATATTAGCGGTAATGGCTGCTAAGGGCCACGTTGCGTAAACTGCACCGGAAGCCACGTTTTTAATATAGTCCTTATAGCGTATATAATAGTCTTTCGCCGTCTTATCCCGGGGAGCTCCGTCATGCACCAATACAAATTCCGGAATTACCACACGGCTTCTGAAAAATTCTTCCGTTTGATTCATTGATTTGATCTCAGCTTCCGCAATTTTAGGCGGATACTTCCCATATAAAGTATGGGCAGGAATTACGATTTTGTCAGATTTTTGTTTTACATCGACAGGACGCATATGCACCGGCAAAATTGCCGTTTCATTGGAAAGTATCTGAACTCCTGTAATCATAATATCCTCATATCCCGCTGCTTCCACCTTGCATGTATACTCCGAATATGGCTTATTTTTATGTTTTGGTTCCAGACTATATTCCACAGGAGGCGCCGCCAAATCTACAATCTCGCTCATACCGCTGTTGCCTGCTTTCACCTGCTCGAAAATCTTGACTGAATTACCAGTTTCCAAAATAGAGATTGCCGCATCCTTCACCGGTATCCCGCTTTGCGCCGACTGCACCTGCACACGTATCTTTCCGATATCCGGATGATCCTGCTGCATCGCTTTTATATAATTTCTTTGCATCGTTACCTCAATATAGTTATTCTCACTATTACTATATGTTTATAACGATTCTAAATAACCCATTCTTAATAACAAAATTTTAGCCAAACAATTTTCTTACGTCATTAAACATGACTACGATCATCAACAGCATCAAGGCTACAAGTCCAATGAAATGCACCATTCCCTCTTTCTCCGGATCCATACGTTTCTTACGTATTGCTTCCAGAATCAGAAATACCAGACGCCCTCCATCCAATGCAGGCAATGGAAGCAAATTCATAACGCCTAAATTGGCAGTCAGCAAAATTGCAATATTCAGCATGTTGAGCCATACATAAAATCCGCCGTCTGATACACTGGATTCATAAGTCTCACCAATAATTGTAACCACTCCTACCGGTCCTGACATGTCATTGATTCCAACCTTCCCTTTCAGCAGCATCCCCAGGCTGGAAATTGTTGTCTGGATCCAATATTTTACTTCGTATGCGCTATATCCAAGAGTTTCAAGGGCAGTTGCTTTTTCCCGGTAAATACCGCTGCTGGCACTGATTCCGAAAATATAGCGTCCGCTTTCATTTTGTACCGGTTCAAGCGTTACTTCTTTCACTTCACCTTCATGCTCATACTGAATAGTGGCTGCTTCTCCCTGATGAAATGTAACATAATTTGTAATTTCACGGCTCAGATATATTTTGGAACCATTGATTTTTTTGATCGTATCTCCCGCAGCTATTCCGGCCTCTGCGGCCGGATATCCTTCTGATACCTCTGCAACCACCGGTTTATCCACACCTATGCTTCCTATAATAAATAAAGAAAGCAGAAATGCTAAAATAAAATTAAAGACCGGACCTGCTGCAATTACAGAAATTCTCGCCCATACGGACTTGCTGCCAAAAGAGCCTTCCTCATTTGTCGCATCATCTTCTCCCAGCATCATACAGGAGCCGCCAAAAGGCAGCAGTTTCCATGAATACCTCGTGCCGCCTTTCACCGTACTGATAAGCCGGGGACCCATACCCATAGAAAACTCTACCACTGTGATTCCGTTTTTCTTTGCCAGTAAAAAATGTCCCAGTTCATGAATCAATATAATTAAACTAAATATTATAATTGCTAATACAATACTCAAATTACCACCTGCTTTCAATAAATTCATAGGTTGCCTGTTCAGCGCCCAATATTTCTTCTACGGTAGGATGTTCTGTTACCGTATGATTATCCATACATTCCGCAATTATATCATAAATATCTAAAAAGCGAATCTGCTTATGTAAATATTTACTTACCGCCCTTTCATTTGCCGCATTATAAACCGTTGGCATGGAACCGCCTTTCTTTGCCGCGTCAAATGCCAGCGGTAATCCCAGAAATGTTTCCGTATCCGGTTCTTCAAACGTAATCTGACCAAGCTTTGCAAAATTCAGACGTTCCCCGGCTAAAAACTTTCGTTCCGGATAAAATAAAGCGTATTGTATGGGCAGCTTCATATCCGGTGTACCCAGTTGAGCCATGACGGCACCATCTGCAAATTCTACCATCGAATGTATCACACTCTGCGGCTGTATTACTACCTGTATACGGTCTAAATCTACATCGAAAAGCCACCTGGCCTCTATTACTTCCAAACCTTTGTTTACCATTGTCGCAGAATCTATGGTAATCTTCTGTCCCATTGCCCAGTTGGGATGTTTGAGGGCATCCTCCGGCCAAACATCGGTCAAATCCACTCTTTTTCTGCCGCGAAAAGGGCCTCCGGATGCCGTCAGCCAAATCTTGCTGATCTGTTCCCGCCCTTCACCGTTCAGCGATTGGAAAATTGCACTGTGCTCGCTGTCTACCGGCAGTATCTGTACTCCATGAGCTTTCGCTAAAGGCATAATCAAATGTCCTGCAGTGACAAGTGTTTCTTTATTTGCCAGAGCAATATCCTTACCTGCTTTAATCGCTTCTATAACAGGCTGTATACCGATCATACCTACCACAGCCATGACCAGTGTATCCACCCCCGGTAACGCAGCGATCTCTATGAGCCCATCCATACCGACTGCGATTTTCACATCTAAATCCCGCACCCGGCTGCGGAGCCCGGCTGCGGCTTCTTCCTGCCACACTGCAACTATGCTCGGGTGAAACTCCCGGATCTGTGCTTCCAAAAGTGTTATATTACTCCCTGCGGCCAGAGCCGCTACACGCAGTGATTTATTTTCTCTCACCACCTCCAGGGTCTGTGTCCCTATGGAACCGGTTGACCCCAAAACTGCAATTGTTTTCATATGTTATCCTTTCCCGCATTAAGATACTTCATACTCCTAAATCAAAACTGCTGCCAAATAGTAAATTACCGGCGCCGTAAATATCACACTGTCAAAACGATCCAGGATACCGCCATGCCCCGGAATCAATGTCCCGTAATCTTTAATCTCATAATTACGTTTAATGGCGGAGGCTGCTAAATCACCCAGCATGGCAATCAGTGATCCGGCTGCGCAAATCACGGCATAATTTATTATCTGACTCTCAGCATGTAAATAATTTCCGATAGCCGCCCCATAGACGCCTCCTAACAGAGCTGCGCCTGCAACTCCGCCAACAGCACCTTCCACTGACTTTTTAGGACTCAGTTTCGGAGACATTTTATGTTTTCCGATCAACATGCCTACACAGTAAGCACAGGTATCACATCCCCACGAACATATAAAAATCAACCATACCAAAAACACTCCTTGCGGAAGATTTCGAGTCTGATAGACATAAGAAAGCATTACCGCAACGTAAAGGACCCCGAAGAAGGCGGCCGTGACCTGCTCTATCCGGTACTTTGGAAAGGACATCACATATACAAGCAAAAATAAGATCAAAATAAAAATGACATCTATCATAATATATGCATTCATCCCGAAATATAACAAAAAATAGTAAGAAATTACACCCAGATACCCTACTGCCGCCAACATGGAAAAACTCTTTTCCTGAATTTTCATCGCACGGTACAATTCATACAATCCAATCAGGGAAACTGCCAGAAGCGTAAAAAACAGAACATTCCCTCCGCTAATCATAGCCGCTGACGCAATGACAGCCAATAGGATTCCACTAATAAGCCTTGTTTTAAACATCTGTCTCCTCCTCCTCCACACCTCCATATCGGCGGTCACGGCAATTGTATTTATCAATCGCCTTTTGAAGTTCTTCTTTTGTAAAAGCCGGCCAGGGTACCTCGGTAAAATAAAATTCCGTATATGCCAGCTGCCACATCAAATAGTTGGACAATCGCTGCTCACCACTGGTTCGAATCAGCAAATCCGGATCCGGAATCCCTTTCGTATCCAGATAACCGGAAAATAGTTCTTCATTGATATTCTCAATTTCCACTTTTTCATCTTTGCAATCCCAGACCAGTTTTCTGATGGCACGTATCATTTCATCCCGGCTTCCATAATTGATCGCAATCTGAAAGTTTAATCCTGTATTATTTTTAGAACTTTCCTCCAACTTTCTAAGACTTTCCTGCAGGTCTTCTGCCAAAGCACCGGGCTCACCTATCGTCCGTACTTTCATATTATTTTTCCTGGCTATCTTAATACAGGTTTTGGTATAACTTCGAAACAATTGCATAAGCGCATCCACTTCTTCCTGCGGTCGCTTCCAGTTTTCCGTGGAAAACAAATACACCGTCAGATACTTAATTCCCATATCATATGCATCTTTGCAGATGATCTCCAGATTCTTCGCACCTTTTACATGACCATAATTTCTGGGCATTCCCATCTGCTTTGCCCATCTTCCATTGCCATCCAGAATAATCGCTACATGCTGTGGGATTATCATGTCTCCTCCATCCCGGAAAAAGGAGGCTCATCAAGAACCTCCCCCTCCCAATTTATACAGTTAAAATTTCTTTTGATTTTTCTTCAACTGCCTTATCAACTTCTTTGATATATTTATCTGTCATTTTCTGAACCTGCTCTTCCAGCTCTTTGACTTTATCCTCAGAGATTTCACTGCTTTTGCCTAACTTCTTAAAGGTATCGTTGGCATCGCGGCGGATATTACGGACTGCTACTTTTGCCGTCTCTCCTTTTTTCTTTACTTCCTTTACAAGACCCTTTCTGCGTTCTTCAGTCAGCTCCGGAAATACCAGGCGAATTATCTTACCGTCGTTATTCGGATTAATACCCAGATCGGAGGTTATGATTGCCCTTTCAATCGCTTTTATCATCGTTGCATCCCATGGCTGTATCTGAAGCATTCTCGGTTCAGGAACTGTCACGTTTCCTACCTGCTGAATTGGCGTCGGTGTACCATAATAGTCTACCACAAGTCTGTCCAATACATGCGGATTCGCACGTCCGGCACGAATTACCCCGAATTCTGCCAGGAGATTATTATACGATTTAGTCATTTTGCTATCGTATACCTTGATTCTTTCATCCATTTTGAAATCCCTCCTACTTTGTATTTATTTCATTTATACAGTTACTTTTGTGCCGCTGAATTTACCTTTTACGGTATTTACAATACTACTTTCTTCGTTCAATCCAAATACCATTACAGGCATTTTATTTTCCATACACAGAACGGAAGCCGTCATATCCATAACCCCCAGTTTCTGATCTATAATCTCCTGTATCGAAATTTCTTTATATTTCTTTGCGTCCGGATTATCTTTCGGATCACTGTCATAAACCCCGTCAATGGATTTAGCCAGCAATATCACATCTGCTTTAATCTCAACCGCACGTAATACGGTAGCAGTATCCGTGGAAAAATAGGGATGTCCTGTTCCGCCTGCGAAGAAAGATACCATACCTTTTTCAAAGTATTTATCGACCCTGTCTGTTGAAAATAATTTTGTAAACGAACTGCACGCAAAGGGTGTCAGTGTCTGTGTCTGCATTCCCATCGAACGGAAAATCTCAGATACATATATACAATTCATGACCGTTGCCAGCATCCCGATCTGATCGGCCTTTGAGCGGTCAATATGTTCACTGGAACGTCCTCTCCAGAAATTACCTCCTCCGATTACGATTCCTACCTCAATCCCATCATCAACCAATTGTTTTACTTGTTTGGCCACCTGCATCACAGTCGGTTCGTCAAAACCTGTTTTCTTATCCCCTGCTAATGCTTCGCCACTCAATTTTAACAAGATTCTTTTCATGCTGACCCCCTGTTTGTCTTATTATTCTACCTTTGGAAAAATCTTTTAAAATAGTATAGCATATCCATTTGCAAACTACAAGACTCTGCTGGGTGTATATTTTAAAAGTGTGGTTATACATATTGGCAATTAGGACGCCACTATGGGAGGCAATATGCTTTACGCAAACAGGGCAACGCTCTTTAATCGTTTGCTTAAAAGCATATTGCCTCCCATAGTGGCTGTTTTTGGCAGTGTATACGTTCTGTGCAAATCTAATCCATACTTTCAAAATATGCCCCCTCATCCGGTATCAGTGGCAACACGGTTATTGGAGGGCGTTTTTCTTGTAAATTCCTTGAAAAAACAGCGGCAGGAGGGCAAGGGACAGCTTACGTAAACAATTGGCAGGCGGTTTTAGCGGCGGCGGAATCCACCATTTACGAAAACC
>Ga0153924_1000138_pt1 | contig 48667 bp, 48 predicted proteins | sample TSNJ008MetaG_FD_104709 | JGI IMG/M metagenome (GOLD analysis project Ga0153924, IMG submission 104709) | Attine ant fungus gardens microbial communities from New Jersey, USA - TSNJ008 MetaG | ecosystem: Host-associated > Fungi > Mycelium > Unclassified | place: USA: New Jersey, Wharton State...
GAACAGCAATAAAATAGAATGAGAAAAAGAGTAAAGCAATCTATAGTGCCCTACTCTTCATGACTATATGGGTATACTTTTTTTAACTTAATGACATTGGGCGGAATCCACCATTTACGAAAACCCGGCGCGACGGCATCCGGAGCGTCGTTGGTTGTAGTTAATGGTTAGTCTGCCAGAGCGTTGCCTGCGTTTACGTAGGCTGTCCCTTGCCCTCCTGCCGCGTCCCCCTGTAAATACTTGACCTTGCACTTTTAAAATGCCAAACAACCTTTAACAGGTAATTGCTATAATAAATACTTTATGGTAGAATAATAGCAATAAATCATAAGATTCAGCGGAGGAGGAAAAAAATTGAGTAAAGATAAATACGTTGCATATGTAGGTACATACACCCATGGAACCAGTATCGGTATCCATGTATATGACTTGGATGTTGAAAACGGATATATGACAGAACGTGATGTGGTTCCGGTCAATAATGCATCTCATATGGCAAAATCAAACAATGGGAAATTTTTATATTCGATTGCAGATGAGGGTGTTGAGGTATTACACATAGATGAAAACGGTGATCTGGAGTCGATTAACAAGGTGGGAATTGATGGTATGAGAGGATGTTTCCTGTCTACGGATTTGGATGGTAAATTTCTCTTTGTAGGCGGATATCATGATGGGAAGATCACGGTGGTGCGTATACATGAGGACGGAAGATTAGGCGAAGTCTTAGATGGGATTTTTCACAAAGGTCTCGGCAGTGTGGCTGAGAGGAATTTCCGCCCGCATGTAAGCTGTGCAATGCCGACTCCGGATGGAAAATACCTCTGTGTTGTGGATAATGGTATTGACCAGATCAAACTCTATACCGTACATCCCAAGATCGGAAAATTAAAATTGTACGATATCATCCGCTGCGAACTGGAGTCAGGACCACGCTTCATACGTTTCAGCAAGGATGGTAAATATGCATATGTAATCTGTGAACTGAGTAATGAGATTCTGGTCTATACGTATGATGGTTCAGGCAAATCTCCGAAGTTCGAACTCATTCAGACGGTAAGTACCGTTATGGATGAAATGGAAGTACAGTCTGCGGCATCGGGGCTTCATATTTCCCCAAGCGGCAAATATCTCTACTGTTCAACTGCCGGAGATAATAGTGCCGGCGTATTCAGAATCGATCCGGACAATGGTATGCTGGAAAAAATCTGTATACTGCCCATCAGTGGGAAATATCCGAAAGATATTGCAGTATTCCCGGATGAAAAGACCCTGGTGTCATTGAATCATGAATCAAATGAGATTCGTTTCTTCACCATTGATTATGAAAAAGGATTGCTGGTGATGAAAGGAAAACCGATCAAAGTAGAAACACCAAACTGTATCCTGATTTCAAAACTAGGCTCTTAAGCCTCAGCTGTAAAAACGAATTAAATGATCCATATTGGAATTGATGCCTGCAAACATCATATCCAGGATCGTTATGGCGACCATCGATTCGACTACGACCACCGCTCTTGGAACAATTACCGGATCATGGCGCCCTTTAATGCTTGTTTGAATGCTCTTGCCCTCTTTGGTTATTGTAGATTGTTCTGTGCCAATGGAAGGAGTGGGTTTTACTGCGGCACGCAGAATGATATTGCTTCCATCACTGATTCCTCCCAGGATACCGCCTGAATGATTGGTCAGCTTGATAGTATCCCCATCTGCGGATTTTGTATATTGATCGTTGTTGGTATGACCGGTTGCCCGGGCAGCTGCCATACCATCACCGATTTCAAATCCTTTCACTGCCCCGATGGAAAGAATCGCTTTCCCCAGATTGGCACTTAATTTTTCAAAAACAGGATCTCCGATTCCGGGTTTCATATTTTTAACGACACATTCAATAACACCGCCGGCGGAATCCTGTTTTTTCATGCAATTTTCCAGAAATGCTTCCGCCTCCCGGGCAGCCTGTTTATCCGGCATATACAACGGATTATCGGCAATCACACTGGGATCGAAACGGCTTTCGTCAATCGCAACCGAACCAATGGATCTGGTATAGGTGAGGATGCGGATGCCAAGCTGATCCAGAATCTTGCAGGCGATAGCGCCGGCAGCCACACGTCCGATGGTTTCCCGGCCCGAAGAACGTCCGCCGCCCCGGTAATCACGAAAGCCATATTTCATATCATAAGTAAGGTCAGCGTGACCGGGGCGGTAGAGACGGGCTATTTCACTATAGTCGCCGGAGCGCTGGGATTTGTTGAACACGATCATGGAGATGGGGGTTCCGGTAGTCTTTCCTTCAAATATACCGGAGAGTATTTCCACCTTATCCTCTTCTTTTCTGGGAGTGGAATATCTGCTTTGCCCAGGCTTTCTTCTGTCCAGATAAATCTGAATATCATCTTCGCACAAAGCAAGACCCGCCGGGCAGCCGTCCACAACAACGCCAATGCCCTTCCCGTGTGATTCACCCCATGTTGTAATTTTAAAAATATTTCCAAATGTTGAACCGGCCATAAAGTTACTCCTTATTTTTCTTTTTTCACATCCATGCTTTTTGGACATCCGTGATACCCTAAAGGGTGTTTCTTTTATTATACTGAAAATATTCAGAAGTTTCAAGTTGGCAAAAAGAGACTTAGTGCATATTATTTAATAAGAGCGATTATAAAGGAGAAAAAATGGAGTATAATATCTATGGACAAGAAACAAGATCGAGGCGCTGTCCCGGTTTCATTCATGTAATTAAGAAAGGTGATACCCTGTATAAACTTGGGAAAAAATATAATGTAAAAGTTTCAGCAATCATCTTTGCCAATCCGTATGTAAATGTATATAATCTCCAGATAGGAGATGAAATCTGCATTCCAAAGATGCCCTCCCAGAGCCCTCCCCAGAGCCCCGGACGGGTAGTTCCAATACCCTTTTACCAGGGAAACGAAGAAGACGAAACAAATATTGAAAATAAAACAGGAACTGAAGACGAAACAAATATTGAAAATGAAACAGGAACCGAAGATGAAACAACTGTCGAAGAAGTAAAAAATGAAACAAATGATAAGAATGAAAAAAGCGATACGGTTGATTGACAAATGGTGGGTTAGAATTTATAATAACTGTAGCAAATGTTCAAAACTAATAGCTGAGTATAAAAGTGCGGAGCAATCCGTAGGTATCAGGGGTCAAAATACCTTTTGATCCTGGTATCATATCATTAAGTTAAGGATTGTCATCCTGAGCGAAGCGAAGGATCTTTCCGGCAAGGTAAGATTCTTCGCTAACGCTCAGAATGACAGCGTTTATGTTTTTCCTTAACTTAAACTTCTTTTAACACAAACAACATTATAGAAAGGATACAGAATGAATATTTTAAATAAATTAGAACGAAAATTTGGCAGATATGCCATACATAATTTATCAGCAATCCTGATTGGCTGTTACGTAGTTGGCTATATACTGGGACTTTTTACGCCCGGGATATTGAACTGGATGACCCTTGAGCCTGCATACATTCTCCGGGGACAGGTATGGCGCTTGATCACATGGGTTTTGATTCCGCCGGAACAGTTGGGCATATTTACGATTATTATGTTGTTTTTATACTATTCCCTTGGGACAACCCTGGAAAGAACCTGGGGAGCATTCCGCTATAATGTCTATATTTTTTCGGGAATTATATTTACCGTAATAGGGGCATTTATTTTGTATTTTGCAACGGGGCAAGAGTACTTTGGTCTTTTATTCAGCACTTATTATATCAATATGTCGATTTTCCTGGCCTTTGCCGCGAGTTATCCGAATATGCAGGTAATGTTATATTTCATCATTCCGGTCAAGATAAAGTGGATGGGAATTATATATGGGGTAATGATTATTTATGAATTAATAAACACTACCTGGGCTGGAAGAGTAGTGATTATTGCGTCCCTCTTTAACTTTATTATTTTTTTCTTTGCCAATCGAAATTACCGGAGAATTTCGCCCAAAGAGGTCAAACGCAAGCAGACCTTCAAAAAACAAATGCATTCTGCCGGTTCTGTCACGAAGCACAAATGTGCAATCTGCGGAAGAACAGATGAGGACGGAGACAACTTGGAATTTCGGTTTTGCTCTAAGTGCGAGGGGAATTATGAATATTGCCAGGAACACCTTTTTACACATGAACATGTACACAAGCATTAAGAAAAGTGAGGAGAATATTTAATGAAAAAAACAAAAATCATATGTACGATGGGACCGAATACAAACGATAGAGAACTGCTTTTGGAGTTGATAAAGAATGGCATGGATATTGCCCGTTTTAATTTTTCGCATGGATATCATGAAGAACATCTGGGCCGCATTCAATTGCTGAAAAGTGTGAGAGAGGAACTGGGGATTCCGATTGCGATGCTGCTGGATACAAAAGGACCGGAAATCAGAACAGGACTTTTAAAAGACGGTAAAAAGGTACAGCTTCATACCGGAGATCCTTTTACCTTACATATGAATGAGATAGTAGGGGACGCTGCAAAGTGTTCCGTCACATATCCGGAATTGGAAAATGACATGAAAAAGGGTGATAAGATCCTGATTGATGACGGATTGATTGAACTGGAAGTAAAAGAAATTTCCGATCATAAAATTTATTGCGTGGTTGGAAACGGTGGAGAACTGGGAGAGCGCAAGGGCGTAAATATTCCAAATGTCAGCGTCAAGCTTCCGGGGGTAACAGAAAAAGATAAAAAAGATATTCTGTTTGGTATTGAACAGGGATTTGATTATGTTGCGGCATCTTTTGTACAAAATGGTGAATGTATTCGTGAAATCAAACGATTTTTGAAGGAGCATCATGGGGAATATATGGGTATCATTGCGAAGATTGAAAATGCAGAGGGTGTAGACAACATAGAAGATATCATCAGGGAATCCGACGGTGTTATGGTGGCAAGAGGCGATCTGGGTGTGGAAATTCCGGCAAATGAAGTACCTCACGTTCAAAAAGCGATCATACGTAAATGCAATGAATACTATAAACCGGTGATTACCGCAACACAGATGCTGGATTCTATGATCAGAAATCCGCGTCCAACCAGAGCGGAAGCCGGTGATGTGGCAAATGCCATCTATGACGGAAGCGATGCCATTATGCTTTCCGGAGAGACTGCTATGGGCAAATACCCCATTGAGGCAGTAAAAATGATGAGCAGTATTGCGCAGACCACGGAAGCACATCTGGATTATAAACTTTGGGAGAAATTAAATCAGGAGCGCAGAAATAAGAGCATTTCCAGTGCGGTGGGTGTAGCTACCGTTTCTACGGCAGAAAACCTGGATGCAGTTTGTATCGTAACACCGACGGTGTCAGGACAGACAGCGAGACTGATTTCACACTTCAGACCAAAAAAACCGATTTACGCAGTTTCACCCTACGATGATGCAATAAGAAAGATGCAGCTTTATTGGGGGGTATATCCATTAAAAGGAAATGAGCAAAACTCAACGGAACATATTATTGAAAACTCTATGAAAATAATTAATAAGAATAAATTGGTAAAAAAGGGTGATTTAGTCGTATTTACTGCGGGCGACCCGGTAACCAATCATGTAATGGGAGAGGGTGCCGTGACAAACATGATGCATGTGGTAGAGGCGAAATAGATGGAAGCTGTTCACAGAATTCCAATATTCAGCAAGTCTAAGGTCAGGATTGCTGCCGCAGTAACCGTGGCGGTAATTCTGATTATCTTGACCTTGTTAGCAGTACAGGAAGATGGTTTGCAAATAGGTAAGCTGTGTCTGGCGCTGCTTTTATCCGTACTGGCAGGTGTTTGCATCGCAGTAAACTTAAAAATACCGGAAAAAGCCAGTACGGCAGTACTCTTTATCATGCCCTTTCTGGCACTGTGGTGTATGGAGTTTTTTACTCATGTTCCCTGGGATTTAACTTTTTTAATTACAATTTTAAATTATGCATTTTTCCTGATCTTATATATAATTATGTGCTGCTTGTTAGGAACCAGCCGTCTGGGCAGCGTTGTAGCGACTTTGTTTCCAATGTTGGCAGGAACATTAAATTATTTTGTCGTAAGCTTTCGTTCTTCACCAATCGTACCCTGGGATATTTATTCGGCAGGAACGGCAGTCAGCATTGCGGATAATTATGAATTCAGCATAAATTTCCGCTTACTTTTTGTACTTATTGGCTTTGCCTATTTAATGATTTTGGGGGAAAAGACGAGGGTTTCTTTCCGTAAATGGAAGGTGCGTCTTGCTGCTTTGGCAGTTTCTGTCTTGCTTATGGCAGGGTTTATTCAGTCTGTGCAGACAGATAGAGTGGCAGACATCTTTGGGTTAGATGACATTTTATTTACCCCTAATGTACTATACCGCAATAACGGTTTTATGGTAGCATTTCTTGCGAATATGAGATATCTGGCAGTGGAAAAGCCCGAAGGCTATTCGGTAGAGACAGTAAAAGAAATCGCAGAAGATACACAGAGTGAAAAGATAGAGGAAACATCAGTCTTAACAGACTTAAAAGATATGCCGAATATTATTGTTATTATGAATGAAGCTTTTTCAGATTTATCCGTATATGGAGATTTTTCTGTCAGTGAAGAGTATATGCCATTTTTCAATTCTCTGCAGGAAAATACGGTTCAGGGTAATCTTTATATGTCTGTTAAAGGGGGAAATACAGCGAATGCTGAATTTGAATTCCTGACCGGAAATTCAATGGCGTTCCTGCCGGCCGGAAGCGTACCCTACCAGCAGTACATCAAAAGTGAATTTCCAAGCCTGGCTGGCTATCTTGGCAGCCTGGGATACCGTACGGCAGCATTGCATCCCTATTATGCCAGTGGCTGGAACCGGGATCAGGTATATGAATATTTGGGATTTGAGGAGTCTTATTTTAAGGATGATTTTACAGACGCTGCAACATTACGCGGATATGTGGATGATAAGTCTGCATTTGATAAAGTAATTGAGCTGTATGAAGAAAAGGATGCGGATGAAAAGCTGTTCGCATTTGAAGTTACCATGCAGAATCATGGCGGTTACAGCAAAGAATATTCAGACCTTACTCCGGATATACAACTGACGGATTATGCGGAAAGTCAGAAAGGAACGAATATATGGGCTACAGAAAAATATCTGACATTGATAAAGAAAACAGACGAGGCATTTGAAGATTTTATCAAATACTTTGCGCAGCAGGAGGAGGATACCATAATTCTGATGTTCGGTGATCATCAGCCTTCAGATTATATCTGTAACCCCATTTTAAACTTGCTGGGTATCGATGCATCAGTGCGGGAAACATCCGTAGAAGAGTTTTCGAAAGGTTATATCGTACCTTTTGTCATGTGGGCGAATTATGATTTGGAAGAGGAGCAGGTGGACTGCTTAAGTGCTAATTATCTGAGCGGGCTATTGATGGATAAAGCGCATTTGCCAAAGACGGACTACCAGACTTATCTGGCTGAACTTCAAAAAGAATATCCGGTGATAACGGCAAATTTCTATATGGATGGAAAGTCCGGGCAATTTCATGAATTAGCGGAAGGTGATTTTGAAAAAGATAAGAAATTTTCCCTGAATGCATATTCGGTACTCCAATATAATGATTTATGTGATACGAAACAGAGGGTTGAAACATTTTTTGGCGGCTCACTATTGACAAACGAATGAGTGCATATTATAGTTTTGAAAAGGTAATAATTACAAAAAGGAGAACCGATGATGAAAAAGGATCCATTTGTGACACATGAACAATTGAAAGAAATTGTGCAGAAATACCCGACGCCCTTTCATCTATATGATGAAAAGGGGATAAGGAATAATATAAAAGCTCTGAAAGAGGCATTTTCCTGGAACAAGGGATTTAAAGAGTATTTTGCGGTAAAGGCAAATCCGAATCCTTTTTTGATCCAGATCCTGCAGGAGTATGGCTGCGGATGTGACTGCTCGTCTATGACAGAGCTGATGCTGTCAAAGGCAATCGGGGTTGTGGGAGATGATATTATGTTTTCCTCCAACGACACGCCGGCAGAGGAATACGAATACGCCAATAAACTGGGTGCGGTTATTAATCTGGATGATATTACCCATATTGAGTATCTGGAAAACATTCTTGGGACGCTGCCAAAGAAGCTGAGCTGCCGCTACAATCCGGGCGGATTATTCAAAATCAGCAATGACATTATGGATAATCCGGGAGATGCCAAATATGGCATGACCGGGCCGCAATTGTTTGAAGCATTTAAGATCATGAAAGAAAAAGGAGTCGAGGAGTTTGGCATCCACGCTTTCCTGGCAAGTAATACGGTAACCAATGATTATTATCCTATGCTGGCAAAGGAGCTGTTTGAATTTGCAGTCAAACTGCAAAAGGAAACAGGCGCTGATATTAAGTTTATCAACCTTTCAGGCGGCATTGGAATTCCTTACAGACCGGATCAGAATCCCAATGATATCAAAGTAATCGGAGAAGGCGTACGCAAAGTATTTGAAGAAGTGCTGGTACCGGCCGGTATGGGCGAGGTAGCGATATTTACGGAACTGGGCCGCTTTATGATGGGACCTTACGGCTGCCTGGTGACAAAGGCGATTCATGAAAAACATACCCATAAAGAGTATGTGGGAGTTGATGCATGCGCAGTCAATCTGATGCGTCCGGCAATATATGGAGCGTATCATCACATTACGGTCATGGGTAAAGAGCATGAGGCATGCAGCCATATGTACGATATCACAGGATCCTTATGTGAAAACAATGATAAATTTGCCGTTGACCGTATGCTTCCTGAGATTGAGAGAAATGACATACTGGTGATTCATGATACCGGTGCCCATGGGTTTGCAATGGGCTATAACTATAACGGTAAATTAAAGTCGGCAGAGATACTTTTGAAAGAAGACGGAACAACAAAATTAATCCGTCGTGCGGAGCAGCCAAAAGACTATTTTGCAACGTTTGACTGTTTTCAGTTTTATAAAGATGTACTAAATTCATAAAAATACTTGCATAATCCCCGGTCCTGTGGTAGAATAAGCATCGGTTGAAAACCCGGGCCGGCGTGTCGGAATGGCAGACGAGGCAGACTCAAAATCTGTTGTGGGTAACCACGTGTGGGTTCAAGTCCCACTGCCGGCATATTATGAAAGAAGTGCCAAATCCTTGGAGTGAGGGTTTGGCACTTTTCTTATCTTAAAGGAAATTGCTTCCTATAAAATCAAAACTCTCCGAAGGATCGCATTGCGGCGTATAAAAAAGATGTTGCAGCCACACCCCACCCCGCACAGCGGTGCGTAGTTAATTACAGAACTTAAATATTACCAAAAACAGCCACTGTGTGAAGCATATCGCCTCCCACAGTGGCGTCCTGCTAACCAACACATATTACCCGCACATTCCCCCCCCCTATTTGAAAGTTATGGGTGTCCAAAAAGATGAAATGTGTTATAATTTATTAAACTAAGAGGTTTTTGGAAAATATATGAAGATTGGAGAATCATGGATGGATTGTAAAACAGCACAAAAAATGATAGATCTTTATATAAAAAAACAACTGAACACCAAAGAGATGGAAGCATTTCTGGCCCATATCAAGGACTGCGGCGAGTGTAGAGAAGAACTGGAGATTTATTTCACCGTCTATATGGCTCTGCAGAAGTTGGACGAAGAGCGTGATGTTTCTTTCAATATTCAAAAGCTGCTTCAAGATAATCTGGCGGCGTCCAAACGTAAGGTACATCGTCTAAAGATTATCCGCATATTTAACTTTGCATTGGTATTATGGGCGGAAATTGTTCTTGTTATGGTGATTTTAACTCAGATCCAGGCATGGAATGCAGGGGGATATAATGATACTTATATGTACCGCATTGTATATGAGAGAGAAGCGGAGCCGGCGTCAGAAGAAGCGGAGAGAGAATCAGAAAAGATGGAGAGAGAGTCTGTAGAAACGGAGAATAGAAATGGGAAAGAAAATAGTACTGATAGACGGGCATAGCATTTTAAACAGGGCATTTTATGGCGTGCCAGACCTGTCAAATACAGAAGGGCTGCATACAAATGCAGTATATGGCTTTCTGAATATCATGTTTAAAATCCTGGATGAGGAGAAGCCGGATTATCTGGCGGTGGCATTTGATCTGAAAGCCCCTACATTCAGACATAAAATCTATGCGGAGTATAAAGGAACCAGAAAACCCACTCCGAAAGAGCTGCGGGAACAGGTTCCTGTTATGAAAGAGATGCTTAAGGCCATGGAAGTTCCGATTTTACAGTTGGAGGGCTATGAAGCAGATGATTTGCTGGGGACGATTGCGAAGCGCATGGAGAAGGAAGGCCTGGAGGTTTCCGTTGTATCCGGTGACCGGGATTTGCTGCAGCTGGCTACGGACAAGATTAAGATAAGGATTCCCAAGACCAAACGTACCGGTACGGAGATTGAAGATTACAATACAGCGGAGGTTTTGGAAAAATATCAGGTAACTCCGGAGCAGATCATCGAATTGAAAGCTCTTATGGGGGACAGTTCCGATAATATTCCGGGAATTCCGGGAGTAGGAGAGAAGACGGCAGCTAAAATTATTTCCCGCTTTGGGACGATTGAAAATGCATACGAACATGCAGATGATATCCAACCCAAACGGGCAAAAGAGTCTCTTCTGAATCATTATGATGAGGCTCGGCTTAGCAAGGTACTGGCAACCATTGAGATAGAATGTCCGATTGAATTTTCAGTGGAAAGTGCTGAAATTGGAGATTTATATACAGAAAAAGCTTTTGAATTATGCAAAAGACTGGAATTTAAAAATTTATTATCCAAATTTCGGTGTGAAGGTCCTAAAAATTCCATTACTGAACATTTTCAGAAAGCCGCCGGTCTGGAGCAGACAGAGCAGATATTCTTATGTGCGGGGAAACAGGAGACGGTGGGATTTCAACTGTTAATACAAAACAATCAGGTATTTGGCTGCGGACTTGCTTTTGATACCGATAAAATATACTATCTGCCGGTGGAAGGATTTGTTACAGCAGAATATCTTTGCGAAAAAATAAAGGAACTGTTAAGTACTGTCAGATGTGCCGGGACACTGAATCTGAAAGAACAGCTTGCTTATATACAGCCTGAGGACAGGAAAAATATATTTGACAGCGCGATCGGTGCTTATCTGGTAAATCCGCTGAAGGACGTATATACCTATGAAGATATTGCAAAAGAATATCTGGATATCCTTATGCCATCCAGAAAGGAACTTCTTGGTAAGGAGGGATATATGGGGGGACAGGAGGAAGCGGTAACTGCCTGCGCCTGTTATATGGGATATACTGCATATGCCTGTGCAGCTCCGATCAGGGAAAAACTTAAGGGTATGCAGATGGAATCTTTGTTTGAAGAGATAGAAATGCCTCTGGTATATACGCTGTATGAAATGGAGCGGGAAGGGATTCGTGTTGAGGCAGAAGCGCTGAAAATATACGGAGATCAGCTTTTGGGCCGTATCGCTGAGCTGGAAAAGGAAATTTATATACAGGCAGGAGAAGAATTTAATATCAATTCTCCAAAGCAGTTAGGAGTGATCCTTTTTGGAAAACTGCAGCTGCCGGGAGGAAAGAAAACCAAGACGGGCTATTCAACGGCAGCGGATGTACTGGAGAAACTGTCGGAGGAATTTCCAATCGTATCCCTGATTCTGGAATACAGGCAGCTGACCAAGCTGAAATCAACGTATGCCGATGGTTTGGCGAATTACATTACCGAAGACGACAGGATACACAGTACATTTAATCAGACTATTACGGCTACCGGACGCATCAGCAGTACGGATCCAAATCTGCAGAATATCCCGATCCGTATGGAACTGGGGCGTTTGATCCGGAAGGTATTTATTCCGAAAGACGGTTTTGTATTTGTGGATGCGGATTATTCTCAGATAGAACTGCGCATCCTGGCCCATATGTCCGGGGATGAAGAGTTGATTAAGGCATACCGGGAAGCGCAGGATATCCACAGACTGACTGCATCGAAAGTTTTTCATGTCCCTTTTGAGGAGGTGACGGACCTTCAGAGAAGAAATGCGAAAGCGGTCAACTTCGGGATCGTGTACGGCATCAGTTCTTTTGGACTCAGCCAGGATCTCAGTATTACCAAAAAGGAAGCCGCTGTGTATATTGAACAGTATTTTAAGACCTATCCGAAAATTAAAGAATTCCTGGATGAAACAGTGCAGAATGCTAAGACAGATGGATATGTAGTCAGCCTGTTCGGCAGACGCAGACCGGTACCGGAGCTGAAATCCAGCAATTTTATGCAGCGTTCTTTTGGCGAACGTGCGGCCATGAATGCTCCGATACAGGGAACAGCAGCAGACATCATCAAAATTGCGATGATCCGGGTGAACAACAGGCTGCGGACGGAAGGTCTGCGGTCAAGATTGATCTTACAGGTACATGATGAACTGCTGATTGAAACAGCCGGGGAAGAAGTAGATAAAGTAAAGCACATTCTGGAAGAAGAAATGCAGGGGGCGGCGAAATTGGATGTCTGTCTGGAAGTAGATGTGCATACGGGAAAAAACTGGTATGAGGCGAAGTAAGAGATGAAAGTATTGGGAATTACAGGCGGTGTGGGAAGCGGCAAGAGTATGGTGGTTGATTATATCACCAGGACTTTCCGGGTCAGGGCAATACAGGCTGACCTGGTTGCACATGCCCTGATGGAGCCGGGAGGGGACTGCTATGAACGAATCGCAGCGTATTTTGGTAAAGAAATTCTCAAGAGTGACCTTACCATTGACAGAGAGAAACTGGGAGCGGTCGTATTTGCAGACAGAGAAAAACTGAAGAAGCTGAATAGTCTGGTTCATCCCGGGGTAAAGGAATTCATTGCAGCAGAGATCAGGAAGGAAAGAGATGCGGGTAAGAAATCTTTGCTGGTCATAGAGGCAGCTCTTTTGATTGAGGATCATTACGAGGTCTTTTGTGATGAAATCTGGTATGTCTATGCCCAAAAGGAAGTACGACGGAGAAGACTTGTATCTATGCGGGGATATTCCAAAGAAAAGGTGGAACAGATTATGAAAAATCAGCTGCCGGATGAGGAATATCGGAAGTATTGCCATTTTATAGTTGACAACAGCAGTGATATTGTAGAAAATACATTTAAACAAATAGACAAAGGATTGGTGGAACATGGACTTTTGTAGTATAACAAGCGGAAGCAGCGGAAATTGCATTTATGTAGGTTCTGATTGTACCGGAATTCTGGTTGATGCAGGGATAAGCGGCAAACGTATAGAGGCAGGGCTGAATTCGATTGACAGAAAGACTTCGGAAATGCAGGGGATTCTGATCACACACGAACATTCAGACCATATCAAAGGACTGGGAGTCTTAGCCAGAAGATATCAGATTCCGATCTATGCTACAGAGGGAACGATTGAAGCTATCAAAAGATGCTCTTCACTTGGGAAGATTGAGGACTCTTTATTTTGCAGAATCAATCCGGATGAAACGTTCACCATAGATGATTTGGATATCGAGCCATTTTCCATATCCCATGATGCCGCAGAACCGGTAGCTTACCGGGTAAATCATCAGGACAAGTCCATCGGCATCATAACGGATCTGGGTGTCTATACGGATTATACCATCAGGCATCTGAAAGAGCTGGACGGCGTATTGCTGGAAGCAAACCATGATATACATATGCTGGAGGCGGGCAGTTATCCATATTATTTAAAGCGGAGAATTCTTGGAAACAGAGGACATTTATCGAATGAAAATGCAGGCAGGCTGTTGTGTGAACTGCTGCATGATAAAATGAAGACCGTGATTCTCGGTCATTTAAGCAAAGAGAATAATTATGAGGCGCTGGCATATGAGGCTGTATGTGCGGAAGTGACCATGGGTGACAATCCATACAAAGCAGCTGACTTTCCCATTCATGTTGCGAAGCGGGATGAGATATCAGCATTGATGACATTATAACTTACCGGGTGAAAGCAAGCGGCTGCGAAACATGCACTAGCGATATGAGAACCGCTTCTCATAAAATAAGAAAAGGAGAAAAAATGATGAACAGGACAATTATTACGGTAGTAGGACATGATACAGTTGGGATTATTGCAAAAGTATGTACCTATCTGGCAGAAAACAATGTAAATATTTTGGATATTTCCCAAACCATTGTGGAAGGATTTTTCAACATGATGATGATTACAGATGCGAATAAAGCTGCAAAGGATTTTGAGAATCTGGCAAAGGAACTGGAAGCACTGGGGGGGGAAATCGGTGTAAGTATCCGCTGTCAGCATGAAGAAATTTTCAACAAAATGCATCGCATCTAATCTAAGCAGCTCCTAAGTTTCGTATAGAGAGGAAATATCATTATGATAAATATGTTTGAAGTAAATGAAACAAATAAGATGATTACACAGGAAAATCTGGATGTGCGTACGATTACGCTGGGCATCAGCCTTCTGGATTGTGTGGATTCGAATTTGGAGGTTTTGAACCGCAATGTCTATGAAAAAATCACGAAAATAGCGAAAGATCTGGTATCTACCGGTGCAGAGATTGAACGTGAATATGGAATCCCCATTGTCAATAAACGGATCTCAATTACGCCTGTTTCCCTGATTGGCGGTAAAGCATGTAAAAGTCCGGATGATTATGTTACCTTGGCCAGGACGCTTGATAAGGCTGCAAAAGAAGTGGGCGTCAACTTTATCGGCGGATATTCCGCTTTGGTTTCCAAGGGGATGACAAAAAGCGATGAATACCTGATTCGCTCTATTCCAAAAGCGCTTGCATGTACGGAGCGCGTCTGCAGCTCCGTAAATCTGGGCTCTACCAGATGCGGTATCAATATGGACGCAGTCCGCCTGATGGGCGAAATCATTCTTGAGACAGCGGAATTTACGAAAGAAAATGACTCTCTTGGATGTGCCAAGCTGGTAGTATTTTGCAATGCGCCGGATGACAATCCCTTTATGGCAGGTGCGTTTCACGGTGTAACGGAGACGGATGCCATTATCAATGTAGGCGTCAGCGGTCCTGGAGTTGTGAAGACCGCATTGGAGCAGGTACGGGGAGAAAGCTTTGAAGTGCTTTGCGAAACAATTAAAAAAACAGCTTTTAAGGTAACGCGTGTGGGGCAATTGGTAGCGCAGGAAGCTTCAAAACGTATGAATATTCCCTTTGGCATCATTGATTTATCCCTGGCTCCGACACCTGCAATCGGAGACAGCGTGGCAGATATCCTCTGCGAAATCGGTCTGGAATATGCTGGTGCGCCAGGCACGACAGCGGCATTGGCGCTTTTGAATGATCAGGTAAAGAAGGGTGGTGTTATGGCCTCCTCCTATGTAGGCGGACTGAGCGGTGCTTTTATTCCGGTCAGTGAAGACCAGGGAATGATCGATGCGGTTTTGGCCAATGCCCTGACATTGGAAAAGCTGGAAGCTATGACCTGTGTGTGCTCGGTAGGTTTGGATATGATAGCGATCCCGGGGGATACGAAAGCAGCCACCATTTCGGGAATCATTGCAGATGAAATGGCGATTGGTATGATTAATCAGAAGACAACGGCAGTACGGCTGATCCCGGTGATTGGAAAGGGAGTAGGAGAGATCGTACAATTTGGCGGTTTATTGGGCTATGCGCCGATTATGCCCGTAAATCAATATGGCTGTGACGAGTTTATAAAACGAAAAGGACGTATCCCGGCACCTATTCACAGCTTTAAAAATTAAAATAAAGTCCAATATGTATAAGTAATGTATAGAATAAACATAATATTAGTATTACTTAATATAACTTAACACAAGCAAAAATAAAAGTATACAGGAGATAAATAATGAAATTAATTATCCAGATACCATGTTATAATGAAGCAGAAACGCTGGAAATTGCCTTGAATGATCTGCCTGAAAAAATACAGGGAATTGATGAGATTGAATATTTGATTATTAATGACGGAAGTCAGGACGATACTGTCCGGGTGGCCAAAAACTGGGGAGTTCATTATGTAGTCAACTTCAAGAAAAATAAAGGTCTTGCGAAAGGCTTTATGGCAGGTATAGATGCCTGCCTGAGAAACGGTGCTGATATTATTGTGAATACAGATGCGGATAACCAGTATTGCGGTGCGGATATTGAGAAGCTGGTGCGTCCGATTCTGGATGAAAAAGCGGATATTGTGATTGGGGAAAGACCCATTGACCAGACGGAACACTTTTCCGATTTAAAAAAGAGACTGCAGCGCATTGGCAGCTGGACCGTTCGTGTAGCCTCGAAAACCGACATGCCGGATGCGCCAAGTGGTTTTCGTGCTTACAGCAGGGAGGCAGCAATACGTCTGAATGTTACAAATGAATACACCTATACTTTGGAAACGATCATTCAGGCAGGCAGAAATAAAATTGCCATGGAATCGGTACCGGTACGGACAAATCCGGAATTGCGTGAGTCCAGATTGTTTTCCAGCATGTTTGGATATATTAAGCGCTCAACGGTTACAATTGTACGTTCTTATATCATGTACAAACCACTGCGGTTTTTCTTGGGAATAGGTTCGGTGCTGTTTCTGATTGGAGTTATATTGGGAATACGTTTTCTGGTATATTTCTTTATGGGGGGCGGAGCCGGTCATGTACAGTCCTTGATTTTGGCGAGTACGATGCTTTTGATTGGCTTTCAAACATGCATAATCGGTCTCCAGGCAGATGTAATAGCCGGTAACCGAAAATTACTGGAGGATATCCAATATCATGTCAGAAAGATGGATTATGATTCGGAAAGAAAGGAAAGAACGAAAAATGAAGACTAAGCTGCAGGCAAAGGAAGTCAAACGGGTCAAGATGACATTAAAAGATAAAAAGTGGATGTTGTTATTGTTTGTTGGCATGCTGATGCTGACGGGGATACCGGCTTTGTTTTTAAATATGGGACTGGTGGTTGATGAATTGGGGACAATGGCAAATCCCGCGTTTTTGGCAGGATATAACTGGGAAGAGGCTGTTGCATCCAGCGGTGGGTACTATTATAAATATGGACAGACGCTGCTCTATATATTGCCTTTCTGCCTGATCAAAGATTCGGTAATACTATATCGCACGCTGATCTTTATAAATGCAATCTGTATCAGCGTGACTCCGGTCATTGCATATATGATTTGCCGTAAACATCTATTGATTTCTTCTGAAAAGATTTCTGCCATATTTGCGGCAGTTTCCACTATGCTGCCTGCGGTTATGCTGAATTCCCTGTATGTCAGAGCAGATGTAATGCTGTGTGTGCTATCCTGGGTGACGGCATATTTTCTTTTGGAATGCTATAGGGCGGAAACGAAGAAGTATAAGATTCGATACAGCATTCTCCTGGCAATGTCAGCCATGTATAATTTTATGTGTCATACCCGCGGCATTGTTGAAGTTATTGCAGTAGTAATAGTTATAATTCTTGTGAGATGGTTCAAAAAAGAAAAAGTTGTTCATTTGCCGGCATTCTCAGTTACTTTGCTTATCATATTCGTAATTGACCGCATACTGACTCCGTTTTTTAAACTGGCAATATGGGGAGAAAATGGAGTTGGGCGTGCTACTACAGTGGAGACTTTTTATTGGGGTTACCTGTTGAATATGCTGACGGTATCAGGGATAAAATCTTTAATTAAGATGGCGATTGGCTGGCTTTTTAATGCATTTACATCAACAGCCGGTTTGGTCACCATTGGACTTATTGCAGCATTCATGATTATATGGCTTTGGCTCAAAAAAAGTGAGAAAATTTCCGGAGAAACCGGGATACTGTCACTATTTGGATTGCTTAATTTCCTGGGCTGCCTGGCAATGGGAATGTTGTTCTTTTTCAACGTGGTACACAGGTACTTTCTGGGTACTTATAAAGATAGAGGAGACCGGATCATATATGACAGATATCTGATAGGTGCTTATGGGATACTGTGCTTGTTGGCATTATATGAATTGATCTGGAAGAGAGATATATTTAACCTGAAGGCCAAAATAGTCACCGTATTGGGATATTTAACCGTATTAGTACTTTTTATCTTCGGCGTAGCCCCTTATTTAAACGGGAGATCTGTGACGATGAGGTATTTTATTGCGCTAAATGTCTTTACGGACATGAAAAAAGGAGCCGTGGCAGGGATATTTGATAATTTATCAACGAGTATAATTCAGATCGGCATCATTATGTTTATTGTATTTTTAATTATAATGATCATTAGCATGGGCAAAAGAGCCATAGGGCTATGTGGAGTTATCCTGTTAAGTTCGCTGACGCTTTATACAATTAATTATAAAAAAATACGGTATGATGAGGATGCAAAGCGTTTTAATGCTATAGCCCAGATTCATGAAACCATAAATCCCATAAAAGAAATTGCAGATGATTACGAAATGGTCTATGTAATAGAGGGAGCAGTAAAAACTAAAACATATCAGATATTATTAAAAGAATTTAAGATAATTGATGAAGAGTTTCCGGGTATTGAACAAATCGGCAATATGTTTATTATCAGTAAAGAGCTGCCAAAAGCAGATGTATTAACCCCGGGTACTTATTATATTTTCAAAGAGTTTGATTATGACAAAAGTGATAATATTATTTTGGTAAAAGGAGAAGAATTAAAAGAGAAATTGGAATCTATGGGAGTAGTACTGGAAACATATGCAGAAAGTAAATAAAGCGCAAAATGAGTAAGTCAAAGGAGAAGACGATTCATTATGGAAAAGACAAAGAAAAAGAAACTTATGAAAATAGCAAAAATTATATTTCTGATAGCAGTTGCCGTATTTTTGGTACGCTATTTTTATAATAACTATAATGATTATAAAGAACTGGAGGTAAAGATTAACTGGACTATTTTTACAGTCTCCATCTTTTTCTACTTTGCTTATAAAGTAACGCTGGCTTCCCTGTGGCATTATCTGACAAAACTGAATGATTCTGCTATCAGGTATTCAAAGGCAGTAACCTCTTATTTATATTCGATCTTAGGAAAGTATATACCGGGAAAAGTATTTATGCTGCTGGCCAGAGTGCCGGCTTATGAAGAAGAAGGTGTAAAGATTCGAAAGGTTACGATTTGCTTTTTTTTGGAAAACATATGTACACTGCTGGGTGCGGCGTTTTTATTTCTGTTCTCCTTATTTTTCTTTCCCAATGATCTGCTGAATGATTATAAATGGTTGACGATTGGATTAGTCGTTCTCTTTTTTGTTTGTATTAATCCAAAAATTTTAAATTTTTTTCTGAAATTAATTGAAAAAATAACGAAGAAAGAGGACCTGCTCATTTCTGTCAGCTATGCCCAAATGATTAAGATCGTATTGTTGTTTATCTGTAACTGGCTGGTAGTAGGAGTCGGATTTTATATGCTCACCTGTTCTATTTATCCGGTTCCCATGTCTGAACTTTTTTATGTAAGCGGAATTTACGGGTTATCCTGCATCATCGGAATATTGGCGGTTTTTGCCCCCTCAGGTATCGGTGTACGCGAGGGAATTATGGTTGTGGGACTCAGCCTTGTCATGCCCAAAGAATATGCGGTAATCATTTCTATCGTATCCCGTCTCTGGCAATCCGTAGCAGAACTTATATTGATTGGAATTGCTTTCTTAGCCAATCAGATAATACGAAAAAAAAAGAAACATGATTTAGAAAAATCTACAATATAATCAGTTGCTGCGTGTATTCATTATAGGGAGGCAGCTGGAATTGATTATTTACTGCGCTATGATAAACGCTTGAAGCGAAGATGTCCGAAGCAAGCATGGACTGCGCTTCTCCACCCAGAAGAGAAGGACTGTCTGCCAGTTTGGTAATGAGGGGCAGTTGGCTTCTCTTTTTTAATTCACCCAGCAATGGGGCAGCCTCTTTTCGAAAACCAAGTACCCGGATGTAATGGTTCCGGCGGCTGGATAGGGCAGCGTTTACGGCATTTGTTTTGATGTTCAGCATGATATGCAGTAAAGCCCGGCGGATACGGGTTTCTGTAAACTGTCTGGTCTTCAGCAGAGTAACGAAAGATTCGAAATCACTGAATCTGGGAATCAGATGATAGAGCCGGTTGGCCAAATCAGGAGAGATATCCTGATATTGCTCCAATTCCTCCGGGGATTTTATATGCAGCAGACTATAATGCAGGAGTAAAGAAAAACAATTGCTTTCGACAGGGCAGTTTTTCCGGTAAGCCTGTTTCAAAATCCTGTAGGAGCTTTCCGGCAAGTGGTTTTGCAGCATATCCGGAAAACCGGACCGGGCATGAAAGGATTTAAGCAATGTCCGGCGAATGGAGGTTGCGGAACTGATACAGGTATTTTCACCGGTGCCGGAGGATAGGACCCGGTCATGGTAGCCGCTTTGGCAGCGGGTAATGGTTATGGGGGTTAAAGGGCTTTGAAGCCGCAGTTGTGCTTTGATGTATTCAATTCCCAGGATATTGTTTGGGGAATGCAGGCAGGTTTTTACATCCTTAAGTTCTTTGGCATTACAAAGAGCCTGTCTTTTAAGATAATCTGACAACGCATGTGCTCTGGCAGCCGGGAAAGAATTTCCCATTTTCAACTGTTGTTTTAATGTGACCCGGAATTCTTCAGGCTCTTTTAGAAGAATTTGCGCAGCCAAAGTCATCAGGGCGGTATTTCCGCATTCGCTGCCAAAACAAAAAGAGCCGGTTATGCCAAGCTGTGAGAGAAGATCCACGGCACCGGTGGCAAAATACTCAGCACTGCCGGTGGAATAGTATACCGGCAATTCCAGTACCAGATCAATACCGCTTAAGAGCGCCATAGTTGTCCGGGAGAATTTATCAAGGAATGCAGGTTCGCCGCGCTGCATAAAGTTACCGCTCATGACAGCAACCAAATAATCTGCGCCGGTGGATTCTTTTGCCTGTTCTATATAATATTTGTGCCCATTGTGCAATGGATTGAATTCTGTAATCAAACCTGTGACATTCATATATCTCATTCCTCTTTCCAACGATTATGCAAAAGATGATACGAAGAGTACTATATAACGATTCATAATGCTTATTATAAGCGGAAAATATGGGTTTGTATACAAAAAGATACATCTAACAGGTTGTAATTGCCAATACAACCTATTATAATTGAACTTGATAGAAAAAACACGAAAGGAGTCAAAAATCATGGGATTTATTGACGTAATCAAAGACAGGGCAAGAGCGGACAGGAAGAAGATTGTTCTGCCGGAGACCGAGGACCGGAGAACTTATGAAGCAGCAGCGCAGATTTTAAGGGAAGGCATTGCAGATGTTATATTGGTAGGAAGCGAAGAGGCAGTAAAAGCGGGCGGCGAAGGACTGGATTTATCCGGTGCGGTAGTAGTTGATCCGGCAACATCTGAAAAGACAGCGGGCTACATAGACAAGTTAGTAGAACTCAGACAGAAAAAAGGTATGACACAGTCTCAGGCTGAAGAAATTTTATTAAATCAGTACTTATATTTCGGAGTAATGATGGTTAAAATGGGAGATGCTGATGGTATGGTATCCGGAGCATGTCATTCTACAGCAGAAACTTTGAGACCCTGCCTTCAAATATTAAAGACAAAGCCCGGCACAAAACTGGTTTCCGCATTCTTCCTTATGGTAGTACCGGATTGTGACTATGGTGCCAATGGAACGTTTGTATTTGCAGATGCCGGATTGAATCAGAATCCGAATCCGGAAGAATTGGCTGCAATTGCTGCATCCTCCGCAGAGTCATTTCAGGCATTAGTAAAAGAAGAGGCCAGGGTGGCAATGCTTTCTCATTCTACAAAGGGAAGTGCAAAACACCCGGATGTAGATAAAGTGGTAGAAGCTGTCAGAATTGCACAAGAAACAAATCCCGGATTAAAGATAGATGGGGAACTTCAGCTGGATGCGGCAATTGTACCAAGCGTAGGAGTTTCCAAAGCACCGGACAGTTCCATTGCCGGAAAAGCAAATGTATTGGTATTCCCGGATTTGGATTCAGGAAACATTGGATACAAATTAGTACAAAGACTTGCAAAAGCAGAAGCTTACGGTCCTGTAACACAGGGAATCGCAAAGCCGGTAAACGATTTATCAAGAGGCTGTTCCGCCGAAGACATTGTAGGCGTGGCGGCAATTACAGCGGTTCAGTGTCAGGAACAGTAGTGAAATTCAAAGTTCATCATTTTATTTAATCTGGAGGATTTATTTATGAACATTTTAGTTATCAATTGTGGCAGTTCATCTTTGAAATATCAATTAATCAATTCCGATACGGAATCAGTATTGGCAAAGGGAATTTGCGAGAGAATCGGCATCGAAGGAAGCCGTATTGTATACCAGCCGGCAGGTCAGGATAAAGAAGTCATTGAAAAGCCAATGCCGACACATAAAGAAGCGATTCAAATGGTTTTAGAAGCATTGATTAATGAGAAATCCGGTGTGATCGGCAGTCTGAAAGAAGTATTGGCAGTTGGGCACAGAGTCGTACATGGCGGTGAAAAATTTGCTTCTTCCGTTATCATTACAGAGGAAGTGCTTACGGCAATCGAAGAATGCAATGACCTTGCACCGCTTCATAATCCGGCAAACCTGATCGGAATCCGGGCTTGCCAGGAGTTGATGCAAAATGTGCCTATGGTTGCGGTATTTGATACTGCATTTCATCAGACCATGCCTGAAAAGGCATATATGTATGGTCTTCCATATGAATATTATGAAAAATACAAAGTGAGAAGATATGGTTTCCATGGAACTTCCCACAGCTTTGTTTCCGGGAGAGCAGCAGAGTTTCTGGGACTGGATATCAATAACTCCAAAATTATCGTATGCCATTTAGGAAACGGCGCATCTATTACGGCAGTACGTAATGGTGAATCCATTGATACTTCTATGGGAATGACGCCACTGGAAGGATTGGTAATGGGAACACGATCGGGTGACGTTGACCCTGGTATTCTGGATTTCCTTGCAAAAAAGGAGCACATGAATATGGATCAGCTGATGGACATGCTGAATAAAAAATCCGGTGTAATGGGATTGTCGGGTATTTCCAGCGATTTCAGAGATCTGGAAAATGCTGCGAAGGAAGGCAATAAAGCCGCCGTTATGTCAAGAGAAGTGTTCAATTATCGTGCAGCGAAATATATCGGAGGATATGTAGCAGCCATGAATGGAGTGGATGCGATCATCTTTACGGCAGGCCTCGGAGAAAATGACTGGCTGGTGCGCAGAGATATTATATCTTACCTGGGATATCTGGGAATCGAACTGGATGAGGAAGCGAATAAAGCGAGAGCGAAAGAAGTCAGACTTTCCACAGAGGATTCCAAGGTGGCAGTTGCATTGATCCCCACCAATGAAGAACTTGCAATTTGCCGTGAAACGGTAGCATTGCTGTAAAAGCCCGGCTTTTTAATATAGCAACCCGGACGCTGCTGTGGAATGAGAGGTGTTTTTCGCAAACCCGGGCAACGTACCTGACGAACTCCGCTGCTAACTCCGACCAGCGACGCTCCGGATAGCCGTCGCGCCGGGTCTTCGTAAGCAGCAAATTTCGCCAGGTTCTAAAAGCGCCCTCTAAATGTTTGCGAAAAGCACCTCTCATTCCACAGCGGCTGGTACAGCATTGCGCAAATATCACTGAATAAAATATTTGATAACGATGTACTGGTCTTTGGTAGTTTGTAAATTTACAAAATGCAAAAGCAGAACTCATCCGGTATCGGTGGCAACACGGTTATGGGAGGGCGCTTTTCTTGTAAATTACTTGAAAAACCAGCGGCAGGAGGGCAAGGGACAGCTTACGTAAACAATTGGCAGGCGGTTTTAGCGGCGGCGGAATCCACCATTTACGAAAACCCGGCGCGACGGCATCCGGAGCGTCGTTGGTTGTAGTTAATGGTTAGTCCGACAGAGCGTTGCCTGCGTTTACGTAGGCTGTCCCTTGCCCTCCTGCCGCGTCCCCCAAATATTATTCCAATCAAATAACAGACCAATATACAGCTCATTTTCAAAGTGCTTCGAGTAGTGCTTCAGATAAAGGAAAAAAGTGTTGACAAAAATCGGGGCTGTATGTATAATTATCTAGGTATGAATAGGAGAGAATATGCTGCTTGACTTAACCCATGTAATAAAAAATGAGGATAAAGTAATACAGACAGAAGCCGAACTTGATATGAATGAGTTTGTATTTAAGTTAGGATCATTTCCTATTGTAAGCAAGATGCCTGTAGCCCTGACGATTCAAAACAGAGGAAATCAAGAATTGCAGATAAAGGGCAAGGCAGAACTGGTCCTGCAGATTTCCTGTGATCGCTGTCTGGAAAATGTGGAATACGGCTTCTTACTGGATTTTCAAAAAGATGTAGATATGAAGATGCAAGAGAGTGACCGGATAAAGGAACTTGACGAACACGATTATATAGATGGATATAATCTGGATGTGGATAAGCTGATCAAGGGTGAAATATTGATGAATTGGCCGATGAAGGTATTGTGCAGCGAGGACTGTAAAGGAATCTGCTCAAGCTGCGGAACAAATCTGAATCTGGAAGCTTGCAGCTGTGACAGCACGATATTAGATCCGCGAATGGCCAAAATACTTGATGTCTATAGCAAATTTAAGGAGGTGTAAACCATGTCAATCTGCCCAAAGAATAAATCTTCCAAAGGAAGAAGAGATAAGAGAAGAGCAAACTGGAAAATGTCTGCTCCCAACTTAGTAAAATGCAGTAAATGCGGGGATCTGATGATGTCTCACAGAGTATGCAAAAACTGCGGAACTTATAACAAAAAAGAAATCGTGGCTGTCGATTAACAGCTGTTTGAAAGGCATCTCGCAGGAGGTGCTTTTTTTCGTTAAGTGAAAATATGTATTGATTTTTAGATTGATGTCTAGTATATTATTGTATAGAAAAGAGGAGGTAAAATCATGCAGGATATTGTGAAGGTGGTCGTTGACGCTATGGGCGGAGATAACGCGCCTGAAGAAGTAGTTAGGGGTGCAGTCCTGGCCGTAAATGCCCGTGAGGATATCAAAGTATATCTGACCGGAAGAAAAGGTGAGATAGAAAGCCAGCTGCATAATTATACATTTCCTAAAGAACGCTTAGAAGTGGTACATGCAGAGGAAGTGATTGAGACTGCTGAATCACCGGTTATAGCAATAAGAACAAAAAAAAATTCATCAATTGTAGTGGGACTGAATATGGTGAAACAAGGAGAAGCAGATGCATTTGTTTCTTCGGGAAGTACGGGGGCGGTTCTGGTGGGAGGCCAGTTGATTGCAGGGCGCATAAAAGGAATCGAGAGAGCCCCCCTGGCGCCTTTGATACCAACGAAAAACGGAGTCTCGCTTCTGATAGATTGTGGAGCAAATGTGGATGCAAGACCGTCTCATTTAGTACAGTTTGCTAAAATGGGTTCTATCTATATGGAAAGTGTAGTAGGAGTTAAGAATCCAAAAGTGGGAATTGTGAATATCGGTGCGGAAGAAGAAAAGGGAAATAAATTAGTAAAAGAGACATTTCCTTTACTAAAAGAATGTGTGGGAATTAATTTTATCGGGAGTGTCGAAGCCAGAGAGATACCAGAGGGGGTGTGTGATGTCATCGTCTGTGAGGCATTTGTTGGTAATGTAATACTAAAGCTTTATGAAGGTGTGGGAGCTACACTGATCAGTAAGATTAAGCAAGGCATGATGTCAACCTTTCGAAGTAAAATTGGCGCACTTCTGGTAAAACCGGCATTGAAAGAAACATTAAAATCATTTGATGCCAGTCAATATGGTGGAGCCCCTCTTTTGGGATTGAATGGATTAGTAGTGAAATCGCACGGGAATTCAAAAGCAAGTGAGATCAAAAATTCAATTATTCAATGCGTACAATTTAAACAACAGAATATAAGTGGAAAAATAAAAGAAAATATAAAAGTAAGTAAATAATAAAACATAAAAGAAAACATAAAAGTAAATAAATAATAAAGAAATAAATAATAAAACAAATAAACAAGGGGGAAGATTATGGAACTCGAAAAATTACAACAAATTATTGCAGAGGTATTGAATTTAGACGTAGATGAGATTACGACAGAAACAACATTTGTAGATGATTTGGGTGCAGACTCACTGGATATATTTCAAATCATTATGGCGATTGAAGAGGAATTTGATATTGAAATTCCAAATGAAGAAGCGGAAAAGATTGTATCTGTTGGGGATGCCATGGAGCAGATCAAGGAAGCGGTAAACTAATGCACTACTGTTTTTAGGGGTGTTGCCACGCAGCACCCCTTCTGCTTTGACCGAAGCGTGTTTCTTATTGATTTAAGAAGGAGGACAATTGGAATGCAAAAAGATAGTTTAAGAGAACTGGAAAAGAAGACGGGCTATCGGTTTAAGGATATTTCCCTGCTGCAGCTGGCGATGACCCACAGTTCCTATGCAAATGAACATCGTAAAAGCGGTATGAAAGACAATGAAAGGCTGGAGTTTCTGGGAGATGCGGTTTTAGAACTCATCAGCAGTGAATTTTTATATTTTAACTACCCACAACTTCCGGAGGGGGATTTAACAAAGATGCGTGCCAGTATAGTATGTGAGCCTACGCTTGCTATGTGTACCAGGCAACTGGATCTGGGAAAGTATTTGTATTTAGGCAAGGGAGAAGACCGGACCGGAGGACGGAAACGGGATTCTATTGTTTCAGATGCTATGGAAGCATTAATCGGTGGAATCTATCTGGACGGTGGTTTTGCTAGTGCAAAAGAGTTTGTGCAGACATTTATTTTGACGGATATTGAACATAAGCAGCTCTTTTATGATAGCAAGACTATTCTTCAGGAAATGGTACAAAGTGAGTGGAAAGGAAAAGAGATTTCCTATGAACTAATAAAGGAAGAGGGACCCGATCATGACAAGAAATTTGTAGTTGACGTATTGATTGGAACGAAATCTGCAGGAAGTGGTATCGGACGGACGAAAAAGGCGGCGGAACAGGAAGCCGCCTACTGTGCCATTATCAAGCTGAAAGGTAAAACGAAAAAGCCATGTATTTAAAAAGTATTGAGGTGCAGGGATTTAAGTCTTTTGCTAATAAAATTGTATTTAAATTCCACAATGGCATTACAGGTATCGTCGGGCCAAACGGAAGTGGGAAGAGCAACGTGGGAGATGCGGTACGCTGGGTGCTGGGAGAGCAGAGTGCAAAGCAGCTTCGCGGTGCCAATATGCAGGACGTCATATTTTCCGGTACGGAAAACCGTAAGCCGCTGGGCTTTGCATCCGTGGCCATTACATTAGACAACAGTGACCATCAGCTGCCGGTAGATTATAATGAAGTGACCGTTACAAGAAGAGTATACCGTTCAGGGGAAAGCGAATACCTGATGAATGGAGCCTCCTGCCGTTTAAAGGATATCAATGAACTTTTTTATGATACGGGTATCGGTAAAGAAGGTTATTCTATCATTGGTCAGGGGCAGATCGATAAAATCCTGAGCGGAAAGCCGGAAGAGCGCAGAGAACTTTTTGACGAAGCGGCAGGAATTGTAAAATTCAAACGCAGAAAGAAAACGGCGCAGAAAAAACTGGAGGATGAAAAACAAAATCTGCAGCGTATAAATGACATCCTTTCGGAATTGACCAGGCAGTTAGGGCCTTTAGAGCGCCAGGCAGAGACTGCCAGGCAATATTTAAAGAAAAAAGAGGAATTGAAGAGTCTGGATGTGAATATGTTTCTGCTGGAAATGGAACGCATCAAGACACAGATCAACGAGGTTTTGGAAAAATTAAGTATTTCGGACAGTGATTTGGCGGATACGAAAGAGTCGTATGAGAGTACCAGGACAGAGTATGAAAAGCTGGAATCGAATATGGAAGAATTGGATAGACGAATAGAAGAAGTCCGGGAGAAGGCAAACCAAAACCAGTTATTGAAGCAGCAGCTGGAAGGTGATATTAACGTTCTGAGGGAACAGATCAATACGGCTAAGCTGAATGAAGAACATTTACAAAATCGTAAGGATGCCATACAGACAGAATTAGAATCAAAGAGCGCCCAGAAAGAAAAGGAAAATCTGGAACTGGAACAACTTCGTTCTCAGCTGTTGAAAGCGGCAGAAGAGGAGGAAGATTCAAAATTAGAAGCGGATGCCATTTCTGCGAATCTTTCCCATATAGAAGCACAGGTGGAACGAAATAAGAATAAAATAATAGAATTATTGAATCAGCGGGCTTCTACAAAGGCAAAGCTGCAGCGCCAGGATACCATGCAGGAGCAGATTCAAATTAGAAAAGCGAAGCTGGGACAAAGAGCCCTGAAACTGAAAAGCGAGGAGGTTCAGCAGAAGGAGACGCTGAAAAAACTACAGCGGCAGTATCAGGAAGTCCTGGAAGTGATAGCAAAACGGTCGGAGGAAGTTGCGGCCTATGAACAAAAAGAGAGACAGCTTCAGCAGGAATTGACCAGTCAGAATCAGCAATTAGAAACAGGGCAGACAGCATATCACAGAGAAGCATCGCGCCTGGAATCCTTAAAGAATATTACCGAACGCTATGACGGATATGGAAACAGTATTCGCCGTATTATGGAGCAAAAGGCGAAAGAAAAAGGGATCGTGGGTGTTGTAGCAGATATTGTTAAAACAGAGAAAACTTACGAAACGGCAATTGAAACAGCTCTGGGAGGCAGTATCCAGAACATTGTGACAGAGGACAGTGATACTGCAAAGCGGATGATTGAATTTCTAAAACGAAATAAATACGGACGCGCCACATTTCTGCCTCTGACCGATATTGGAAATAAAAATGGCTTTATCAATGATAATGTCTTAAAAGAACCCGGAATCATCGGCTTAGCAAGCCAGCTGGTACAAGCAGATGCAGAGTATGAAGGACTTGTAAAATATCTGCTTGGAAAAACAGTGGTTGCCCGGCATATAGATCATGCAATTGCGCTGGCTAAGAAGTACCGGTATTCTCTGCGTATTGTGACGCTGGAGGGAGAATCCTTAAGCCCGGGCGGGTCCATGACCGGTGGTGCATTTAAAAACAGCAGCAATCTGTTGGGACGAAGAAGAGAAATTGAGGAATTGAAGCAGAGTGTGGCCTTGCTTCTGAAGGATATGGAAATTCTTCAGAAGAGCATAGATGAAAACCGCAAAGAACGGAATCTATACCGTGATAAGATGGCGGAGTTAAATGAAAATATTCAAAAAAAACATCTGATTCAGAATACGCTGAACATGGAAATTGATCAGACGGAAAACAAAATAGAGGAACTGGAAAAGGGCTTACATCACCTGAAGAGAGAAACTTCAGAAAACGAAAGCCAGATGGTACAGATTTGCGGAGAACAAAAAGAGATACAACAGGAATTGGATACATCCATGCAGCGAGAGAAAGAACTGGAATCATCGACCAACGAATTACAGAAGACTTTAGAGGAGGAACGCCGTGAGCAGGAAGAACAGACAACAAAGTCCGGTGCGATTCATCTGGAATTAGCCAATTTAAAGCAAAAAGAAGAGTTTATAGACCAGACACTAAAGCGCATCCATGGGGAAATACAATCTTTACGTGAGGAAATGGAGACTGTACAGTCACGGATAACCGGAGGCGGAAAAGAGGAAGAGAAAAAGCTGCATGAAATTGCAGCAATTGAGAAAAATATTGAAAAGGCAAAGCAATATGAAATTGCCTCAGATAAAACAATACAAAAGCTGCTGGCAGAAAAAGAAGAGCTGAATACTTCTCATAAAACATTCTTTACGAAACGGGAAGAATTGTCGGAACGCATAAGCATACTGGATAAAGAATGCTTCCGGTTGAATTCTCAGAAGGAAAGATTGTTGGAGAACAAGGAAGTACATATTAATTATATGTGGGAAGAGTATGAGCTTACCGGAAGCAGTGCCGCCAAATTGCGTAATCCGGAACTGGATAAACCGACCGATTTAAAGAAAAATATTAATCGTTTGAAAGAGGAAATCAAAGAACTTGGAAATGTCAATGTCAATGCGATTGATGATTTCAAAGAGCTTTCACAGCGTCATTTCTTCCTTTCCACACAGCAGGAAGATCTGGCAAAGGCAGAACAGGTGCTGTTGGATATCATCGCAGAACTGGATGCGGGAATGCGTGCACAGTTCAAAGAAAATTTTGCGGTGATTCAGACGGAATTTGATAAAGCATTCAAACAGTTATTCGGCGGAGGAAAAGGAAGTCTGGAACTGGTAGAGGATGAGGATGTTTTGGAAGCCGGTATCCGTATCATTTCCCAGCCGCCCGGAAAAAAGCTTCAGAATATGATGCAGCTTTCAGGAGGGGAAAAAGCGCTGACCGCCATTGCACTCCTGTTTGGGATCCAGAAGCTGAAACCCTCCCCATTCTGCCTGCTGGATGAGATAGAAGCGGCTTTGGATGAGTCAAATGTAACCAGATTTGCAAATTATTTACGTAAGTTGACAAAACACACACAGTTCATTATTATAACACATAGACGAGGCACCATGGCGGCAGCTGACCGCCTATATGGTATTACCATGCAGGAAAAAGGAATTTCGGCGCTGGTATCGGTCAATCTTATTGAAGATGACCTGGAATAATTCAGGAATATTCAGGAGGAAAGAATGGAAGAAAAAAAAGGCTTTTTTAAACGTTTGGTTGAGGGACTTTCTAAGACCAGGGCAAATATCGTATCTGGCATTGATGCTATTTTCAGTGGATTCTCCAGCATAGATGATGATTTCTATGAAGAAATCGAAGAGATTCTGATTATGGGTGATTTAGGAATTAATGCGACTGGAGCGATCATAGAAGATCTGAAGAGAAAAGTAAAAGAACAGAAAATCATGGAGCCGGGTGCCTGTAAAAATCTGCTGATTGAAAGTATAAAAGATCAGATGGATGTGGGTGAGACTGCATATGAGTTTGAAAATCGCAGGTCGGCAGTGCTGATCATCGGTGTAAATGGAGTGGGAAAGACCACCAGCGTGGGTAAATTGGCTGGAAAACTTACAGCCCAGGGCAAAAAAGTGGTATTGGCAGCAGCCGATACGTTTCGTGCGGCAGCAGCAGAGCAGTTGAATGAATGGGCGCACAGGGCTGGAGCAGACATTGTGATGGGGCAGGAAGGTTCTGACCCGGCGGCAGTGGTCTATGATGCGGTAGCGGCTGCAAAGGCAAGGCAGGCAGATATTCTTTTATGTGATACGGCCGGCCGCCTGCATAATAAGAAAAATCTGATGGCAGAGCTGGGCAAAATAAACCGTGTCATTGAACGGGAATATCCGGATGCCTATCGGGAGACTCTTGTGGTTCTGGACGGCACCACCGGTCAGAATGCATTGGCTCAGGCCAGACAATTCAGTGAAATTGCAGATATTACGGGTATCATACTGACGAAACTGGATGGAACAGCCAAAGGGGGGATTGCGGTGGCAATTCATTCGGAGCTTGGGCTTCCGGTAAAATACATTGGCGTAGGCGAAAGTATTGATGATCTGCAGAAATTTAATGCAGATGAATTTGTAAATGCACTCTTTAATATACAACAGGCAGAGTAGTGCACTGTCCCATTCATAATTAGCAAAACTGATGAACGGTACAGTACACTAGACTGCAGAAAGGTCAAAATTATGTTAACCTTGGAGAAATTTGAAGAAGCTTCAGAAGTCGTAAAACAGGTGACTCAGAAGACAAAACTGGTTTACAGTAAATATTTTAGTGAACAGACAGGAAACAAGGTGTATCTAAAGCCCGAAAATATGCAGGTGACAGGTGCTTATAAGCTGCGTGGGGCTTATTATAAAATCAGCACGCTCTCCCGGGAAGAGAGAGAAAAGGGACTGATTACGGCATCTGCCGGAAATCATGCACAAGGTGTTGCCTATGCGGCAGAGAGCTTTGGAGCGAAGGCAGTGATTGTAATGCCTAAGACTACGCCTTTGATTAAGGTGAACCGTACCAAGAGTTACGGCGCTGATGTGATACTGCACGGAGATGTGTATGATGAAGCCTGCGAACATGCATACAAACTGGGCAAGAAGGAAGGGTATACGTTTATCCATCCCTTTGATGACTTAGCGGTTGCTACAGGGCAGGGAACCATAGCGATGGAAATTATTAAAGAAATGCCTTTGGTGGACTATATATTGGTGCCCATCGGCGGCGGTGGTCTTGCCGCAGGGGTTTCATCATTGGCAAAAATGCTGAATCCCAATATTAAAGTGATAGGCGTGGAACCGGCAGGCGCAAATTGTATGCAGGAATCTTTCAAGGAAGGAAAGATCGTAACGTTGAACGGTGTAAATACCATTGCAGACGGTACTGCGGTCAAGACTCCGGGAGAAAAGATTTTCCCCTATATCCAGAAATATCTGGATGACATTATTACCGTAGAAGATGATGAATTAATCGTTGCCTTTCTGGACATGGTCGAAAATCATAAAATGATCGTAGAAAATTCCGGTTTGCTTACGGCAGCAGCGTTAAAACATCTGGATGTGAGAGGAAAGAAAATCGTAGCGATCCTGAGCGGAGGAAATATGGATGTGATCACCATGTCTTCTGTGGTGCAGATGGGGTTGATCCAGAGAGACCGGATATTTACCGTATCGGTACTGCTTCCTGATAAAGCAGGCGAGCTGGTAGGCGTGGCAACGGTGATCGCAAATGAGCAGGGAAACGTAATCAAGCTGGATCATAACCAATTTGTCAGCACCGACAGGAACGCTGCCGTTGAACTGAAAATAACAATGGAAGCATTCGGAACAGAGCATAAAAACAGAATTATTGCTGCTTTGCGAAAGCATGGATACAAACCTAAATTGATTCGGGCAAATTTGTAAGGAGTAAAGACATGTATCGTGTTATTAAAAAATATATCACCACCTGGATACGCCCATATTCCATTCTTCCTTTGATATTTGTATTTTCGTTCAATTGTGTGATATACTGGGTTACAATGTTTGCCTGTAAAGATTTATATCATTACGATTTTACACTGCCTTTTGACCGCTCAGTACCTTTTGTACCCGAATTTGTATATATTTATCTGGTATGTTATGTGTTTTGGGCAGTGAATTATATCATGTCGGCATATTTTGGAAAAGATCAGTTTTACCGGTTTGTGACAGCCGATTTGTCATCCAGGGTGATCTGCCTGCTGTTTTATATAATATTGCCGACAACCAATGTACGGCCGGAGTTGCCGGGGGATGGTATTACCATGGATCTGATGCGGGGATTGTATGCTGTGGATATGCCTGTCAATTTACTCCCTTCGATCCATTGTCTTGTCAGCTGGTTTTGCTTTATAGCAATTCGCGGCAGAAAAGAGATTCCGACCTGGTACCGACGTTTTTCATGTATATTTGCACTTATGGTAGTTGCATCTACGCAATTTATCAAGCAGCATTATATTGTGGATGCGGTTGCGGCAATTGTGATAGCGGAAGGAACCTATTTTCTAAGTTGTCACTTTCATTATTATACGGTGGTTATGAAATTATTTGAAAAATTAAATAATAGATTGAAATATATAGTTATGAAAACAAAAAAGAAAATAGACTAGATAGAGAAGTGGAAAGAGGTTTTGAGTGGGATTTATAAAAAATAATAAAAAAAATATATTACAGATAATGTTTTTATTCGTGCTGCTGGGTATTACTTTTTATGAACTTTTAAAAGGGCAGGAACTAGGCGCTTTATGGGAAACTATAAAGTTGGCAAAGAAGGATTATATATTTTGGGGAGTGCTTATTGTTCTCCTGTTTGTATGCTGCGAATCGGTGATTATATATTATATGATGCGTTCTTTAAAAAAGGAGGTGCGGCTTGGCAGTTGTATTAAATACAGCTTTATTGGCTTTTTCTTCAGTTGTATCACGCCCTCAGCATCAGGCGGTCAGCCTGCACAGATATATTATATGAGCAAAGACCGAATTGACGTACCCGTTTCCACATTGGTTCTGATGATCGTTACCCTCACCTACAAATTAGTGCTTGTTCTTGTGGGCGTATTTTTGATTTTGTTCAACGCACCCTTCATTGATAAGTTTATGCAGGGGACGAAATTCTGGTTTTATCTGGGCGTATTTTTGAATGTTTTTACAGTAACGTTGTTGGTTATTTTAACTTTTATTCCGAAATTAACCAAATGGTTGATGCATATTGCACTCCGTCTGATTGAAAAGCTTAGAATATTGAAGCACAAAGAGGAGCGCTCAAAGCGGTTAGCGGAATCTATGGATATGTATAAAGAGTCTGCCCATTATTTCAGGGACCATAAATTGGTAATATTTAATGTGCTGTTGATTTCCATATTTCAAAGATTTTGCTTATTTTTTACTACGTATATTGTGTATCAGGCATTTGGTCTGCGGGAATATGGAGCCTTTGAGATCATGACACTGCAGGCAACCATCTCTATCGCTGTTGATATGCTTCCACTGCCTGGTGGAGTCGGTGCCAGTGAAGCTTTATTCCTGTCTATTTTTGCGCCCGTCTTCGGACCGGCATTGGTACTGTCTGGTATGCTGCTCAGTAGAGGGCTCAGCTATTACGCATTGTTGATTATCAGTGCATTAGTTACGGTTTATGCGCATATCAGTATCACCCATGCAGCTATAAAACGAACTGCTGCGGGGAATGGAGGGGAGTAATTTATTATGCCGATAGGATATTATAATTATACAGTGCTTTTAACTTATTTTGGATTGATCAGTGCCGTATACGGCATGACGGAAGCCCTGGACGGACGCTTCCCCCGGGCGATTGCCTGCCTCGTCATCTCCGGTATATGTGATATGCTGGATGGAAAGATTGCCAGGACCATGGACCGTACAGAGGATGAAAAATCATTTGGCATTCAAATAGACTCTCTTTGTGATTTGTTTTGCTTTGGAGCGTTTCCGGCATTCCTGGGATATGCGCTTGGGCTGCGAGGCTTCTGGGGTACAGCCGCAATGTGTGCCTATGTACTGGCGGCAGTGATCCGGCTGGGATTTTTCAATGTTATGGAAGAAAAACGACAAAAGGAAACTACGGATATCCGTAAATATTATCAGGGATTGCCGGTGACATCGATTGCTATTATATTTCCTATCGTATATTTACTTCGACCTTGCTTTGGGACAGACGTTTACAGGCGGGTATTGATTGGTGTCATGTTTGGGGTTGCGGTTCTGTTTATCAGCAACATTAAAATCTACAAGCCGGGAAATAAATTGATGACAGTGATTATCATAGCAGGCATTGCGATTCTTGCTTTGCTCCGACATTATTATTAGTGGTGGACCATATGAAATATATTGATTTTGACGGAAGTAAATGTAAAATAGAAAATGGTCAGGATAAACTACTGCGCAGATTGTATAAGAGCGTGCCAGGCAGAATGCTCCTAAAACCGCTGGTATCTCCCTTTGTTTCTAAGATAGCAGGTACTTTTTTGAATACGGCTGCATCGAAATTTCTGATTCAGCCTTTTATCAATGCGAATCGAATAGATATGTCGTCTTATGTGCGTCGGAAATATAGTTCTTATAATGATTTCTTTACCAGGGAAATCAGACCGGAAGAACGGATGATTGATTATGATCCACAGCACTTAATCAGCCCTTCCGATGGGAAAGTCAGTGCGTATGCGCTGGGTGAAAATAGTTCGTTTCAAGTGAAGCATTCAGAATATACGCTTCAGAGTATTTTGAAGAACAGGAACTTGGCGCAGAAGTATAAAGATGGGGTTGCGGTGATTATTCGCCTGACGGTTGATGATTATCATAGGTATTGTTATGCTGCGGATGGGGTGAAGTCTCAGAATCACAGGATACCGGGGGTTCTGCATACGGTGAATCCTGTTGCCTGTGAGACATTGCAGGTATATAAAGAGAACAGCAGGGAATACACGGTGATAAGTACGCAGCATTTTGGAGATATAGTTCAGATGGAGGTTGGAGCGATGATGGTTGGGCGTATATGTAATTATCATCAAAAAGGAACAGTAAGGAAAGGGCAGGAGAAAGGGAAGTTTGAATTTGGGGGGTCGACGATTATACTGTTTTTGGAAAAAGAGAGGGTGGAAATCGCAGGTAGATTTCTGGAAAATACGAAGAGAGGGTATGAGACAAGGGTTCGTATGGGGCAGTGTATTGGGTATGCGGTAGATTAAAACGAGTACTGCTTTGACTTGTGGGAGCAGGAAACTGGGGGATGAAAAAGAGGGTGATGTTTTATAAGGGCGAGTTTATACATGTCGGTCTTCAGGACGCCACCGTGGGAGGCGATATGCTTTACGCAAACAGGGCAACGCTCTGGCGAACTAACTGCTAACTACGACCAAATCGGTGCCCAGGAGAGCCTGGCCGCCGAGGTCTGCGTAAGCAGTTATTTCGCCGCCGCTAGAGACGCCCTTTAATCGTTTGCTTAAAAGCATATCGCCTCCCACGGTGGCTGTTTTTTGGCAGTGTTTAAGTTTTGTGTGAATCAACTCTGCGCTTTTGAAAGTGCAAGAGTATGGAAATGGCTCAAAATATAACGAAACCTTCCACAACAGAATGATTTTATTGAAATGGCAGCATTTTATCGTATTTTTCCGCTGGCAAGGTGAATATTTCACGCCATGTACTTGTGACTGTAAAAAAATCCGATGTCTATCTGGAAATAAACTGCCCCACTGAACAGTAATCATGCGTTTTTAAAAATATGGATTTGATTTACGCAGACCCTAAACACTGCCAAAAAACAGCCGCTATGGGAGGCAATATGCTTTTAAGCAAACGATTAGAGGGCGTCTCTAGCGGCGGCGAAATAACTGCTTACGCAGACCTCGGCGCCCAGGCTTTCCTGGGTGCTGATTTGGTCGGAGTTAGCAGTTAGTTCGCCAGAGCGTTGCCCTGTTTGCGTAAAGCATATTGCCTCCCATAGCGGCGTCCTGAGGACCGACATGTATAAACACGCCCTTTAAAAACATGCCCCCCTGTCAAGAAAAAACACTTGACAACCAAAGTCCAATCGTTTATGATAACTAAGGTGATTATTTGTGGAAAAGATTGTAGAACAAACTTTACTCTTTGATTTTTATGGTGAACTCCTGACAGATCACCAGAGAAGTATATATGAAGATGTGATTTTAAATGACCTGTCATACAGCGAAGTTGCTGTGGAACGGGATATCAGCCGGCAGGGAGTGCATGATTTGATAAAGCGCTGCAATAAGATACTGGCTGATTATGAAGCAAAGCTTCATTTAGTGGCAAAATTTCTTTTAATTAAAGAAAAGGTAGAATTGATTCGCCTTTCAACGGATGATCCGGAGCGGATCAAGAAGATATCCGATGAGATATTAGAGGAGCTATAGTCTATGGCATTTGAAAGTTTATCTGATAAATTACAAAACGTATTCAAGAACCTGCGAAGCAAAGGACGTCTGAGCGAAGCCGACGTGAAAAGCGCCTTGAAAGAAGTAAAACTGGCTCTTTTAGAAGCAGATGTCAGCTTTAAAGTGGTAAAGCAGTTTATCAAAGCAGTGCAGGAACGGGCGGTAGGACAGGATGTAATGAATGGTCTGAACCCCGGGCAAATGGTTATAAAAATCGTAAATGAAGAACTTGTTTCTTTGATGGGTTCAGAGACAACGGAAATTGCGTTGAAGCCGGGTAATGAAATTACCGTGATTATGATGGCGGGGCTTCAAGGTGCCGGTAAGACAACAACAACGGCAAAGATTGCAGGAAAGCTAAAGGCGAAGGGAAAGAGACCGCTTCTTGCGGCGTGTGATATCTACCGTCCGGCGGCAATACAGCAGCTCCAGATTAATGGTGAAAAACAGGGCGTGGAAGTATTTTCCATGGGGGATAAGCAAAAACCTGTCAATATTGCCAAAGCGGCGATAGAGCATGCGAAAAATAAAGATCTCAATGTAGTAATTCTGGACACGGCAGGGCGCCTTCATATTGATGAAGCCATGATGGATGAGTTGATGGAGATGAAAAGAGAAGTTCAAATTGATCAGACTCTTTTGGTAGTAGATGCGATGACCGGACAGGATGCGGTGAATGTAGCAGACATATTCAATCAGAAATTAGAAATTGACGGTGTAATTCTTACCAAGCTGGATAGTGATACCAGAGGCGGTGCGGCTCTTTCTATTAAGGCAACCTGTGGAAAGCCCATATTATTTGTAGGTATGGGAGAGAAGTTGTCCGATCTGGAGCAGTTTTATCCGGACCGTATGGCATCCAGAATCTTAGGCATGGGAGATGTCATGTCTCTGATTGAGAAGGCTGAGGCCAGCATAGATGAAGAAAAAGCCCGGGAGATGGAACAGAAGTTCAAGAAAGCCCAATTTGGTTTTGATGACTATTTAGAAAGCATGAACCAGGTAAAAAATATGGGCGGTCTTTCCAGCGTAATGAGTATGATACCGGGTATGAGCAGCCAGATGCCGGACATCGAATCATCGATTGATGAAAAGAAGATGGCGCGTATTGAGGCAATTATCTTCTCTATGACCCCAAGAGAGCGCTCGAATCCGGAGCTGCTGAATCCTTCCAGGAAAAAGAGGATTGCAAATGGTGCAGGGGTTGACATCAGTGAAGTCAACAAGTTGGTAAAGCAGTTTGAGCAGGCCCGCAAGATGATGAAACAATTCCCAGGCATGATGGGAGGCAAAGGTGGCAAAAGAGGTAGATTCAAACTACCTTTTTGATATATATAAATAATTAAGAGAAAACCTGAGGAGGTGAAAGAAAATGGCAGTAAAAATCAGATTACGCAGAATGGGAAAGAAAAAAGTTCCTTTCTATAGAATCGTTGTAGCTGATTCCAGATCACCGAGAGATGGAAAATGTATTGAAGAGATTGGTACTTACAATCCAAATGCAAACCCAAGTGAATTTAAGGTAAATGAAGAATTAGCAAAAAAATGGCTTGCAAGTGGAGCACAGCCTACGGAAGTTGTTGGTAAGCTTTTTAAACTAGCAGGTATCGAAAAATAGAACGAAGGTGAACGTAATGAAAGAATTAGTTGAAGTAATTGCAAAGTCTCTCGTTGATTCTCCAGAAGAAGTTGTAGTAACAGAAAAAGAAACTGGAAAAGCTATTGTAGTCGAACTGAAGGTAGCTGCGTCTGATATGGGTAAAGTGATTGGAAAGCAGGGAAGGATTGCAAAAGCAATCCGTTCTGTTGTAAAAGCAGCAGCCTCAAAAGAAGACAAGAAGGTAATTGTCGATATTATACAGGAATAAAGATGAAATAAGAATTGAGCCAAAGCTCTGTTTATGAGGAGTCTGGCTCTTTTTTAATGTCTTGATTTAGGATACGGTGGTACTAATTCATCTATTATAAAGGACATGGCCCTTTTTGATTCACAGGAAATGAAAACAATTGGAAGTTGCCGCTGCATGACAGCGCTCTTTTACATAATCGCATAGCTTGCCTTCGTATATTACCTGTAAATCATCAAGTTCATAAAAATCCTTTGGTGTCACTAAAGAAAAATGTTTATGAAACAAGTGGAGACCATTATCATCGAAGAGTTTTGCCAAAAACCCGGAACAGGTAAATTGATTTTTTAAATAAAATGGTCTGTCCATAAGTATGAACGGCAAGCCAACTACGCAATAATGGAACCTGAAACGATGTATATGACAATATCGCAATCGTTTCAGTATTTCCCTTTTTTGCCCGGACGTACATTGCATACACAATATCCTGCACTGTGACTCAGGGAATTTCATTACTATCTTTGAGGGATGCTCCCGTACGAATCCGGCCAGGATTGGTATATCCGGATGTCTTCTGTTCATGCTGTAATTCTCCGATAGTGCATCATCCATTGAAATAATTACATGTATATAATTCAGCTTTATTACTTTTCGGATAATGCCGGCGAAGAATCCCGGAGTATCCATAAGTACGAGATATAGATTTTCCATTTTGAAGTTCCTGTCAATTCTTTTAGTTTTTAGTTCCCGTTTTTAAGTATAACTCAATCCTTGCATCTGAAAATCCATCCTCAGCACTTTGCATAGGAATTTAGAGATCATTGTACTAGTTTAATACGATTTTATGAACTAAACATTAACGAATTAACAAATCTACTGGAATATTACAGTAATTTTTGGTAATATATCAATATAGGAGGAAAGAGATCATGACTACAAAGAAAAACCGTGCAGTTTCACTAATAATGTTACTCTGCAGCATCCTGTTGATTCCCTTCCCGGTGTCGGCAGCTAAGAAAGTAAATGTAGATACCTATCTGAAAAAAGGTAAAAATTACACAATACTTGCCTATAACAATACAAAAGGAAAACGTATAAAAATTCGTAAGAGTAAATCTAAAAAAGCCGATACTTATAGTAGTTTGGAGTACGGAGGCGCAGTGATAGTAAATACTTCAAAGCTAAAAAAAGGAAAAAAGACAGAATGGATACCGGTATACTTACATAATAGAAAGTCCGGAAATTCTTATAAAACAGGGTACGTACTTGCAGTTCAGGTAAAATTATCAGCAATTTATAAAAAGAAATTTTCAAACAATGCGATCATCAACAAAGCCATAAAAACAGGATTCCGATATCTTGGGACGCCTTTTATCCTTGGAGGTTCCTCGCTCACGTCGGGAATCGACTGTTCAAATTTTGTCAATACCTGTTACCGTATTGGGGGCAAATATCTGGTGTCATGGGCACACACATCTCCCCTGCAGAATGCCTGTTATCCAATCTCTAAGAGTCAATTGAAAGCAGGTGATCTGATATTTTACTATGAGAATGACAATCCCCCCCATGGTTCCATCGGCCATGTGTCAATGTATATCGGCAAAGGATTTGTGATACATGCTTCCGGTCATTACGGTGTAGCTTATCCGCAAGGAGGCATCTGCATCAAACGCATCAACTATGGTGCCAGGGTAGCTGCCAGATATATGAGACCAAGATAGCATGATAATAAAAAATAGATAGATAAGGAGCTGATAAGCATGGAAGAGTTTCTTCAGGTGGGTGTGATTTCATCAACCCATGGTTTAAAAGGAGAGGTAAAGGTATTCCCAACGACGGATGACCCGGCAAGATTCAAAAAATTAAAGAAGGTACTTTTGGATACCGGAAAAGAGCATAAGGAACTTGAAATCGAACGGGTCGCATTTTTCAAACAATTTGTCATCTTAAAATTCAAGGGCTTTGATCATATTGACCAGATTGAACGATATAAAGGAAAAGGTCTGCTGGTAACGAGGGACCAGGCAGTAAAACTGAAAAAAAATGAATATTTCATTACGGATTTGATCGGTATTACCGTATATACAGAAGAAGGTCAGACCCTTGGCAGGCTGAAGGATGTATTAGTAACAGGTGCCAATGATGTTTATGTGGTGGAGGCAGCCGACAAAAAGGAGATCCTGATCCCTGCTATTAAGCAATGCATCCTTTCCGTTAATATTGAGGAAAGAGAAATGATGGTACATCTATTGAAAGGACTTGTAGATTAATATGAAATATCATGTATTGACCCTATTTCCGGAAATGATTGAGCAGGGATTAAATACCAGCATACTGGGAAGGGCTATGGAAAAGAATTGTATCGCAGTAGAAGCAATAAATATTCGGGATTATGCCGGCAACAGGCATGGCAAGGTGGATGATTACCCTTATGGCGGCGGGGCAGGCATGGTGATGCAGGCAGAACCGGTCTGTGCTGCTTACGAAGCGGTGAAAGAAAAGATCGGCTATGCCCCCCGGGTCATTTATCTGACACCTCAGGGGAAAGTATTTAATCAGAAAATCGCAGAGGAACTGGTTGCGAATGAGGATCTGGTGTTTCTATGCGGACATTATGAAGGAATTGATGAACGGGTTCTGGAAGAAATTGTAACAGACTATGTTTCTATCGGCGATTATGTACTGACAGGCGGTGAACTGCCGGCGATGGTTATGATAGATGCAATATCAAGACTGGTGCCGGGAGTGCTCGGCAATGAGGATTCCGGGCGGTTTGAATCATTTCAGGACAATCTCCTGGAGCATCCTCAATACAGCAGGCCGGAGATATGGCGCGACAGGCAAGTCCCCCCGATACTGCTGTCAGGACATCACGAGAATGTAGAGAAATGGCGGCGTCAGCAATCGGTGATACGCACACGGGAGAGAAGGCCGGATCTGTTAAAAGATGCCGTTTTAACGCTAAAAGAGAGAGAATATATTGAAAATATGGACGATGATTCGTTGATATAGTATGGAGAGAGAGATGAATTACAGAAAAATAGTAAAGAAAAAAAGTACGTTTATCATATTGCTGGCAGCTTTATGTCTTATGGCTGCCGCACGGTCGATGACAGCCCTGGGGGCCTTTCCCAGTGTGACTGAGAATAAATCACTGTTCGGCTATCCCTGGCAGAAGAAAGCTATTTCCGTTTATGAAGACAGCAGCTTATCCGGAACCTCCAGGAAGGTATCCTGGCAGAAATGTAAAGTAATAAAGATGTCCGGAAATGCAGCATATATAATATACAAAGAAGGAGAACAGGAACTAAAAGGCTGGATAGAACTAAAGCGGCTTGTGTATAATACGGAACATACGCAAAATGTCGCTTATGCAAACAGTCCGCTGGTATTGTACCAGCGTCCCGGCTCGACTGTAAAGCATGTAACAATACCTCAATACTCCGGTGGAATCGTAGTCAGTGAAACAGATGGCTGGGTGCAGGTTATCTTTTGCGTTAATAAGCAGTACTATCTTGGCTGGATCAAGAAAAATACCTATACATCCTATGTTCGGTTATCCATGGATACGACCGGTCAGGCTTTGGCAGATGGAGTCTATACCATTACCGCCAGAAATAATGTTAAGAAACGGATTGAATATAAGGCAGCCAGTGCAAGCTTTCAGATTTCAAATAAGAAAAATACAAAAGCACAGAAATTCCGGCTGCAGCATGTGTCAGGCAGCTATTATATGATAAGCCCGGCGAGTGATGAAAAGTTGTATTTGAATGCCAATAAAAAAGTAAGCACAAATAAGCAGAAATGGCTCTTGCAGAGGAAAGGCGGTTACTTTTATCTGCGTGCCGGTAATACCGGGAAGGCATTGAGTTACAGTACAAATGGAATAAAAATAAAGGCATTTGCAAAGAAATTGAGCCAGCAATGGAGACTTACAAAAGAAGCAGTAACGCCGACAAAGGAAAAATCCGTTGTATTTTCGCAATTTGACCCTAAATGGGGAGGTTCCACTTACAAAAACGGCTACCTGGGAAGAAGAACCATATCTACGTCCGGTTGTGGGCTGTTAGCACTGACAAATGCGGTTTATGCACTGAATGGAGAATTTATTCCTCCTACAAAGTTAGCGTCTTATGCAGCGGCAAATGGTCACTATGTATATTATGAGGGAACAGAGGATACCTTATATGCGGCGGCGGCAAAAAGATTTGGGAAAACCTATCATTTTAAACATAATGGTAAAGTATATAGTCTGAACAAAGTGAAAAAACATCTGCAAAAAGGCGGGACGGCAGTTGCGCTTGTACCCGGACATTACGTTGCGATTGTAGCTTACCGGGCTTCGGATAAAAAATATCTGGTATTAGATTCGGCTGTATACGGGAAGCGTCCAACCACAATAGAAGGTGACTGGTTATCGGCATCCGCTTTGCGCAGCGGTTATATGAAATGCGAGTATTTTCATCTGTTATCAAGAAAATAATACTTGCATTCAAGCTGAAATTATGATAAAATTATTCACGTTGTGAGATGAGAGATGGTCCTCTGTTACAAAAGGTATTAAGAACATCCGAAAATATAAGGAGGTCGCACGATGAACGATATTATTAAAAATATTGAAGCAGAACAGTTAAAAGCAGAGGTGCCGCAGTTTAATGTAGGTGATACTGTAAGAGTTTATGCAAAGATTAAAGAAGGAACGCGCGAACGTGTTCAGGTATATGAAGGAACCGTAATGAAGAAGCAGGGCGGGAGCGTGAGAGCTACCTTTACGGTAAGAAAGAATTCTAATGGAATTGGTGTAGAAAAGACCTGGCCATTACACTCTCCACATGTAGAAAAAGTAGAAGTTATCAGAAGAGGTAAAGTAAGACGCGCAAAACTGAACTACTTAAGAGGGCGTGTTGGTAAGAGAGCTAAGGTAAAAGAGTTAGTCAAATAGTGTAATAACCAGGGACAAATACTTAGGTAATTGTCCCTGTTTTCTAATTCATAGAATATTGTCAATGAAGTGACAGTGCGTCAAAGCCGGAGTCTGACTTGTCAGACGCTGCCTTACTGATGCAAAAAGATGAGGTAACATTTATGAGCAGAAAACGTGTAAAAAGAGAACGCAGGGAAAAAGAAAAGAAAAAGATTACAAGAGTGATTTTAGGCTGGATATTTCAGATTGCGGTAGTAGTTATGTTTGCTTATGTATTAGTATATTTCTTCGGTCAGACAAGAACCAATATCGGACAGTCTATGGATGTGACTTTATCAGGAGGAGATACGGTACTTTTGAATGAACTTTCGTATCGGTTAAGAAGTCCGGGTAGAGGAGATATGATCGCCTTCAGAGCAAATGGCAGTGAGAGCGGACATTCGTATATCAAACGTGTCATCGGACTTCCGGGCGAAACGATCCAGATCAAAGAGGGGATGATCTATATCAATGAGGCGGTCTATTTAGAAAAAAAGGATTATCCGGTCATTACGGATCCGGGATTGGCAGCTGATCCCATAATACTTGGCAAGTCTGAGTATTTTGTGTTAGGTGATAACCGCAATAATAGTGAGGACAGCCGCTTTGTAGACGTGGGAAATGTAGAACTGGATGATATAGAGGGAAAAATATGGTTTATTATTTCGCCCTGGGAGCATTTTGGATTTGTAAAATAACCTGTACAGTCCTGCTAAAGCGGTGCATCGTTGATTGACGACAATGCGGTACTGGCGCAAATAGTGGGTGCTCATTGCTGTGATATTTAAGCAATGCTGTACTAGAAAGGCAGATGTATGAATTATCAATGGTATCCTGGTCATATGACGAAAGCAAAACGTATGATGCAGGAAGATATAAAATTAATTGATTTGGTCATTGAACTGGTGGATGCCAGGGTTCCTCTTAGCAGCCGCAATCCGGATATCGATGAACTGGGAAAAAATAAAGCCAGGCTCATTTTGCTGAATAAATCAGATTTGGCCAGTGCCCATTATAATGAAGAGTGGGCAAATTATTTTAAAGAAAAAGGTTTTTTTGTAGTAAAAGTAAATGCCAGAAGCGGTGCCGGTATCAAGGCTGTCAATGAAGTGATTCGAAAAGCGTGCAGTGAAAAGATAGAGAGAGATAAAAGAAGAGGAATCAGGAACCGCCCGGTACGTGCTATGGTGGTTGGAATCCCAAATGTAGGCAAATCTACATTTATTAATACCTTTGCCGGAAAGGCCTGTACCAAAACCGGGAACAGACCGGGGGTTACCAAAGGGAAACAGTGGATTCGCCTGAATAAAAGCGTGGAACTTCTGGACACCCCGGGTATCTTATGGCCGAAATTTGAAGACCAGTCAGTTGGAATCAAGCTTGCAATGATTGGTTCAATCAGAGATGAAATATTGAACAACGAAGAATTGGCTCTGCATTTGATTACGCTATTGAAGGAACATTATCCGGGGATTTTAAATGAACGGTATACGCTTTGCGAGGAAGGCACACCGGTACAGTTGCTGGAGAACATAGCAGAAAACCGGCTATGTTTGCTGAAAGGAAATAAACTGGATTACAATAAAGCGGCTTCTCTGCTTATTGATGATTTCAGAAGTGGAAAATTAGGAAAAATTACACTTGAATTTCCTTGTAAAAATGTATAATATAAATAATATGTTCTTTAAAATTAAATTTGATTTGGACTAGTGGAGAAATTCAGACCAGTAATTTGCATAGGAATTTAGAGAATGTTGTATTAGGGTATAAATAACTAAGAAAGAGGTGCAAAATGAGCCAAGGGGAAAATAACGAGAAGATAAGCGAGCCCAAGAGCACGTGGAAGGAATTAGTGAGTATGCTGATTTATGTTGGGGTTGTTTTGCTGCTTACTTTTTTGGTAGTACGCTATGTGGGTCAGCGAACACAAGTAAGCGGGAGTTCTATGTATCCAACATTGCATGATAACGACAACTTGATTGTAGATAAATTGACATACCGTTTTACCGATCCGGAAAGATATGATATTATAGTTTTTCCCTACCAATACAAGGAAGAGACTTATTATATCAAACGTATTATAGGCCTTCCCGGGGAAACAGTCCAGATTAAGGATGGCGTAATCTATATAAATGGAAAAATTTTAGAAGAAGAGTATGGCAGGGAAGCTATGCAGAGAAGTGGTTTGGCTGCGGAAGAGATTCAGCTGGGAGAAGACGAGTATTTTGTTTTAGGGGACAATCGGAATGCAAGTTCTGACAGCCGGGAACCAAGTGTTGGAAACATTAAACGTGAAAATATAATCGGACGTGCCTTTATCCGTATCTGGCCCTTTAACAGATTTGGAATATTAAAGCACCAATAATGGAGTAATTATATTGATAGAAAAAAAGATCGCAGAAATAAAAAAAGAATTTAAGGAAGCCGGAAACGAAGAACTGCCTGCATTGTTTACTGCTTATGCAAACGATATGCGGGCTGGCGTTGCCGGCTTGATTTGTCAGTATCAAAAGAGGTTGAAGGCCTTGGAAAAGGAAAAGGAACGACTGTACCATATGCTTTCCTATGAGCGGGAATATGAGCATTTAGGCTGCGTATGCGGAATCGATGAGGCGGGGCGCGGACCACTGGCAGGGCCGGTAGTGGCAGGAGCCGTTATTTTGCCTAAGGACTGTGAAATCCTTTATCTAAATGATTCCAAACAGTTAAGTGAAAAGAAAAGGGAAGCCTTGTTTGTGGAAATACAGGAGAAAGCCTTAGCAATTGGAGTTGGAATCGTCGGTCCCGCACGTATTGATGAGATTAATATTTTGCAGGCAACTTATGAAGCCATGCGGGAAGCAATAGCAAAGCTGAATATTCATCCTCAGGTACTTTTAAATGACGCAGTGACCATCCCGGAGGTGGAGATCGCTCAGGTACCTATTATTAAAGGAGATGCCAAGAGCCTGTCAATTGCAGCCGCCAGTGTTGTAGCAAAGGTCACCAGGGACCGGTTGATGTCAGAGTACGATAAGGATTGGCCGGAGTATGGATTTGCAAAACATAAGGGATATGGAAGTGCGGCACATATTGCAGCGATCAGGGAAAAGGGAGCATTACCCATACACAGGGGTACATTTATTAAGAATTTTATATAGGAGAAGCTTTGAACAAAAGAAAAATTGGCAGTAATTATGAAGACGTGGCAGTAATATATTTAGAAGAGCAGGGTTACACGGTTCTGGAACGGAATTTCCGCTGCAGAATGGGAGAGATTGACATTGTGGCAAGAGACGGTCGTTATTTGGTATTTATAGAAGTAAAGTACCGCAGGGATGACAGAAAAGGAACTGCTCTGGAAGCAGTGAATGTACATAAACAAAGCACAATTCGCAAAGTGGCCGGGTATTATTTATGGCAGCATCATTTCCCGGCAGACATCCCCTGTCGGTTTGATGTATTGGGCATGACAGAGGGAAACATTGAACTTATTCAGGGAGCATTTTGAAGGGAGCAATCACGTGTTTGAACTTAAAAATAAAGAAGATGTGCCTTATTTATCATCTTCGTTACTGGAACAGACAGGTATGGTAATACAGGGGTTTTCCACCAGGCTGGGAGGAGTAAGTGAAGCGCATTTATCCAGTATGAATTTAAGCTTTTCCAGAGGCGATCGGGAAGAGAACGTACATGAAAATTTCCGGCGTATTGCGAACGCTATTGGACTTGATGCAGAATCCTTCGTATTTTCCCAACAGACACATACGACAAATGTACGGAAAGTGACGGAGGACGATAAAGGGAAGGGAATTGTAAAACCTTTGGATTATCAAGACGTAGATGGGCTGATAACAAACGTTCCGGGAATCGCATTAGTTACTTTCTATGCGGACTGTGTACCGCTTTATTTTGCAGATCCCGTGCGCAGGGTCATTGGGCTGTCCCATTCAGGATGGAAGGGAACGGTGGGGAAGATAGGGAAAGTGACAGTGGACAGAATGCGTGAAGAATACGGCAGCAGACCGGAGGATATTATTGCAGCCATTGGTCCATCCATCTGTCAGGAGTGCTATGAGGTCAGCAAGGATGTGATTTCTGAATTTCAGAAGAATTATGATGAGAACTTCTGGAGCGATTTGTTTTATCAAAAAGAAAATGGAAAATATCAGTTGAATTTGTGGAAAGCGAATGAACTGGTATTTTTGGAATCGGGAATCTTGCCCGAACATATAGAAATGCCGGGAATCTGTACCTGCTGCAATTCGAAGTGGCTGTATTCTCATAGGGCTTCTAAGGGGAAGAGGGGGAATCTGGCAGCGTTTTTAAGTATAAAAAGGTGAAAGGAGGACGCCAGGAACCACTGCGGAACAATCTTATGCGAACCGGACTCCTTCGGCGGTCGTTCGAAGCCCCCGAAAGCAGTCGTCATTCGGGAATGCCCTCATGACTCCTTGGGTCTTCTCTCTCCCTTACGCTGCTCCGCAAGCTACGCAACTA